>Ga0209156_10000131_pt1 | contig 57875 bp, 61 predicted proteins | sample GraSoiAngelo_124_FD_185881 | JGI IMG/M metagenome (GOLD analysis project Ga0209156, IMG submission 185881) | Grasslands soil microbial communities from the Angelo Coastal Reserve, California, USA - 14_0927_05_20cm (SPAdes) (version 2) | ecosystem: Environmental > Terrestrial > Soil > Grasslands... | reverse complement strand
ATGCTTGTGCTCCCTTGATGTAAGACGTTGCTTGAGCGGTTCGACGACGCTGGTTGGGACGAATTCCGAGATGTCTCCGCCGAACTCGGCGAGCTCTTTGATGAGGCTGGAGCTGAGAAACAAGTGCCGCAGGCTGGTGGGGATGAACACGGTGGTGACCTCCGGCTCCAGTCGGCGGTTCATCAGGGCCATCTGGAACTCGCTCTCGAAGTCCGACACGGCGCGAAGGCCACGAACGATCACCCGGGCACCAACCTGCCGGGCGAAGCCGATCGTCAGCCCGTCAAAGGTGCTGACCTCGACCCCCGGCCGTTCGCCCAGGCTCTCGCGGATCATGCGAACCCGCTCGTCGGTGGTGAAGAGCGGCTGCTTGCTGGGATTTTCGAGCACCGCGATCACCACCCGATCGAAGATTCGCGCCGCGCGATCGACGATGTCCAGGTGGCCGTGCGTCAGGGGATCGAAGCTGCCGGGGTAGAGCGCGGTGATCATACGTACCTGAGAAACGTCAGACGGGTGGCGCCGTAGTCGCGCTCCCGCACGTGCGTCAGTCGCTGCAGCGCGGGCAAGGGTTGACTGCGATGATGCTCTACCGCCACCAGCGCCTGGTCACGCAGCGGCCCGCGGTCCAGCGCCTGCAGCGCCAGGTTGAGCGCGCTGGCGTCGCGGTAGGGTGGGTCGACCAGAAGGAGGTTGTAGGTCTTGAGGTCGCTCGCGTGCGCCCTCAGCCAGTCGATGGCATCGGCACTGGCAACGTCGCCCTGGGGGGCGAAGCCGGTTGCGGCCAAATTCTCGGCGACGATGTTAGCACAGGATCGGTCACGTTCCACGAATGTCGCCGACGCGGCCCCACGGGATAGCGCTTCGATGCCGAGCGTGCCGGCCCCGGCGAAGAGATCCAGTACCCGCGCACCGCGTATGCTGTCGCCGATGATGTTGAACAACGCTTCCCGGACAAGTGAGGTGGTGGGACGCGTTGCTCGACCGGGTGGCGTCTTGAGCACCCGACCTCGACTTGCTCCGGCGGTGACGCGGGTGGCGGGCCCCGACATTCGATGAGTAAAGCAGGCGGGCCCGGTTCACGGGATCCGGCCGAGGAAGGAGCTGCAGCATAGTCGTCGTCGACGTGGTGCTCGGGATCATCCTGGTGCTCGGTCTGCCCATCGCCGCCGGCCTCACCGTCGGTTGGCTCCTCTCGCAAGTGCGACGGTCACCGCGGGTGTCCCCTCCCGCCGGCTCGGCACCGGCTAGTCCAGCGCGAACACCCGACGATACGCCGAAAGCTGGCGGCGGAGGGCCGGCTCGCCGGCCAAGGTCGGGTCGCGGTCCAAGAGGCGGACGGCCTCGCTCTGGGCGTCGCTGATCAGCGCGGCATCGAGCAAGCTCGCCATCTTGAACTCATTGCCATGCTGGCGGAAGCCGTGGATTTCGCCCATGCCCCGCAGTTGCAGATCGATCTCGGCCAGGTCGAACCCGCTGTGATGCGTGACCAGAGCCGTCAAGCGCCGCATCGTCTCCGGATCATCGATGTCGGTGAAAAGGAGGCAGGTGGATTCGTGTACCCCGCGACCAACCCGCCCGCGAAATTGGTGGAGCTGGGCTAAGCCGAACCGGTCGGCGCCCTCGACCATCATCACCGTCGCGTTCGGAATGTCGATGCCAACCTCGACCACGGAGGTCGATACCAGGATTCCCACCTCACCACGCTGGAACTTGCCCATGACCTCCTCTTTTTCGGCAGTCTTCATCCGTCCATGGAGGAGGGCGATGCGCGGGGCCAGGTCCGGGAAGACGTCGCGCTGCAGTTTCTCCACCTCCTGGGTCGCGGACCGGACCCCAAGCTTGTCCGACTCCTGGATCAGCGGGCAGATGACAAAGACCTGCCGCCCGGCCGTGACCTGTCGGCGAATGAAGTCATACGCGGCCTGCCGCTCATCAGGCGGCACCAGTCGAGTGGTGACGGGCGGTCGACCCGGCGGCATTTCGTTGAGCACCGAGATGTCCAGATCACCAAACAGGGTGAGCCCGAGGGTTCTGGGGATGGGGGTCGCGGTCATCGAGAGAAAATGGGGCCAGAGATCGCCCTGGCGGACGGAGAGACGCTGACTGACGCCAAAGCGGTGCTGCTCGTCGACCACGGCGAGTGCGACGTTCTTGAACCGAACGTCCTCCTCGATCACGGCATGGGTGCCGACCAGCAAGTTGACGGAACCGTCCGCGACCGAGGTCAGCAAGGCGCGTCGGGCAGCGGCCGGCGTGCTTCCCAAAAGCATGCCCACCACGATTCCAAATGGCCGCAACAGGGACTCGACGACGTCGGCGTGCTGCCGCGCCAGGATCTCGGTCGGCGCCAGCAGCATCGATTGGAACCCCGCACGTGCCACGTGGTGCATGGCCATCGCCGCCACCACGGTCTTCCCTGACCCGACGTCGCCCTCCAGCAAACGGTTCATCGGTTCCGGCCGCGCCACGTCCTTGAGGATCTGCCACGCCGCGCTGCGCTGGGCGTTGGTGAGCTTGAAGGGAAGCGCCGCGACGAATGCTCGCGCCGTGGCTTCATCGAACGGGATGGGGTCGGCGGCGTGCGACTTGCGGGCCCGTTTCGCCTGTTGCACCGCGACCTGATTGAGGAAGATCTCTTCAAATTCGAACCGGTCGCGGGCCCGCTCGAGGGCTTCCATCGATTCCGGAAAGTGGACCTGCTTGACGGCGGCTGCCCGGGGCATGAAGCCACGGCGCGCCAGGATCTCAGCGGGGAGCACCTCGTCGAGCTGGTCGGCCAGCCAGAGCAGCGGCCGGATCTTGGGACGAAGCCAGCGCGACGTAAGGCCTCTTGTCTCCGGGTAGATCGGCACGATCCGGGCCGCGTGGCTCGGGTCGCTGGAGACCTTTTCATATTCGGGGTTCTTCATCACCAGGCCGCCGTTGAGGTCGACCTCACCCGCGAGGAAAATCTGATCTCCCTCACGGAGGTAGTTGGCGATGTAGGGCTGGTTGAACCACACCACATTCAGCTGACCGGAATCGTCGGAAACCGTCGCCCGGGCGATCTGCATGTGCTTGCGCGGCGTGAGCTGCCGCGCGATGTGGTAGACGCGCGCCCGGACGGTGGTTTGCATCCCGGGCCGGACCCAGGCGATTGGCGTTACGTTCCCAAAGTCGCGGTGTTTTCGGGGGAAGTAGAGCAGGAGATCGCGGACCGTCTTGACGCCCACCCGCTCCAGCTTGCCGCCGTAGGCCGTGTTGATCCCGGTGATGGCGGTCACCGGGTCGTCGAGCGACAGCCGTGGCACGATCAGGCGATCAGGTAGGTGAAACCGATCACGCCCGGGCCGGTGTAGGTGCCGATCACGGCCCCGGTCTCTGTCAGGGGGATGTCGAGTCCGGGGTAGCTGCCGGCCACGCGCTCCCGAAGCCGCTCGGCGTCGGCCAGGGCGGCGCCGTGGAGCACCGCCAGGTTGCTCAGCTGGCCATCCCGGCCCAAGAGTTCCACGAGGCGGTCGATGGCTTGCACCCGCCCCCTGGCCCGACCGAGTGGCGCGACTTCGCCATCCTGGAGGGTGATTAGCGGCTTGAAATTCAGGAGCGAGCCAAGCAGCGCGCGCGCCCGGCCGATCCGGCCGCCCCGTTCGAGGTAGGTCAAGGTGTCGATGGCGGCCAGCACGCGCGCCTTGGGAACGAGCGATCTGATGCGGTCGGCCACCGCGGCGCGCCCGGCCCCGGTCTTCGCCAGCTTCGCACCCTCCAGCGCCAGGAACCCCAGCGCCATCGACGCCGTCAGCGAGTCGATTACCTCGATCTGGCCGCCGTCGACCGACTTGGCGGCCATCTCGGCGGCGCCGTAGGTCCCCGAGACTTTGCTGGAGATGGTCACCGTCACCACCTCGTCGCCCGCCTCGCGATGGCGCCGAAACACCTCCTCGAACGCCCCCACCGGCGGTTGCGAGGTTTTGGGCAGCTGCGGCGAAGTCTTCAGCTTGTCGAAGAAATCATCGCCGGTGAGGTCCACGTGGTCCTTGAAGACCTGGTCCCCGAAGCGAACGTTGAGCGGCACAACGGTGATGCCGGCGGCCCGCTGTTGATCCTCGCTGAGGTCCGCCGTGGAATCGGTAACGATCCGGACCACGACAGGAGTATAGTCACCGGTCCGCTCCCATCACGAGGGAGCAACAGGCGCGTTTTCGTTAGGTGCCGCGCAGCGCTGGCCTGCTACACCTGTAGATGCTGTGGTGCTCCCAAACAGCCTCAATTCGCGCCTCAACCAGGCGCTGATCCTGGCCGGGTTTGTCGGCTTTCAGGTGATGGATTCGCTCACCACCCACATCGGGCTCGCCCTGCAGCACGCCGAGCTCAACCACGTCATGGCGCCGGTGATCGCCACCCAGGGGGAGCTGGTCGCCTATTCGATCAAGGGAACAGCGGTCGCCGTGCTGCTCGCCATCCTGATGCTGCTATACCGGCAAAAGCCGCGGGTCTGGCACGCCTATCAGGTCGCGGCCTGGCTGACTGCCGTGGCCGTGGTGTCCAACGTGCTGCAGCTGCTCTAGCGGGTTGCGCCGGTCCAGCTTTTACTCGACGGCGACCACGTAGGGGTAGAGCGCCTGCTCGCCGGACTGCAACTCGATCGACGCTTTTGGGAACTGTTTGGCGATCGCCGTGCAGAGGGCCTCGCGCTCGGTCTCGGGGGCGTCGGCACCGGCGTAGATCGTAACGGTGCCCACGTTGCCGGCATCGATGCGTTTGAGGACCGACTGAACGACGGTTTCGGGCGACGCGCCGGCGTCGACGATGCGGTCGTTGAGCAACCCGATGACGTCGTTTTCGGCGATCTTCAGGCCGTCCACCTCGGAGGCCCGGACCGCCCGCGTCACTTCGATGGTTTGGACCTGGCCGAGCGCGTGCGACATCGCATTGGCATTGGCCTCGAGATTGGCGCTGAAGTCGAAAGCGAACAGGGCCGCGATCCCCTGCGGCAGGCTGCGCGAGGGGACGACCCGCACCCGCTTCTTGCTCAGCTCGGCAACCTGCTGGGCGGTCATGATCACGTTGCCATTGTTGGGCAGCAGGAGGACGTCGTTGGAGGGCACCGACTCGACCGCGGCCAGGATGTCCTCCGTCGACGGATTCATCGACTGTCCGCCGCCGACGACTGAATCGACCCCGAGGCTTTCGAGGATTCGGCGGAAGCCGTCGCCGCTGGCCACGGCCACCACCGCGAGATGTTTCGTGCTCGCCGGACGGCGGATGCTCTCGCCCTGCAGGCGGTGATGCTGCGACGACATGTCATCGACCTTGAGGCGGGTGAGCCGGCCGACACCGCTCGCGTAGCCGATCACGACGGCCGGCTCGTGGGTGTGCACGTGGACCTTGATGGCAGAGTCGTCACCGACGACCAGCGCCGAGTCCCCCTGTCGCTGGATTTCTTTCCGGACATCATCAACCGGCAGCTTCTCGCCGTTGATGATGAACTCGGTGCAGTAACCCCAACCCTCAGAGGGCGCCTGCACCTCCTTGGGTCGCGCGTGTTGCGTGGCCGGCCGCTCGAATGTGGCCAGCTCCTCCCCCAGCATGCGCTTCAGAAACCCATCGAGGATCAGTTGCAGCCCGAAGCCGCCGGCGTCGATGACGCCCGCCTGCTTGAGGATGGGCAGCTGCTCGGGCGTTCGTTCGACCGCCGTCGCCGCTGCCTCGCAGGCGGCTCGCACGACCTGGGTCAGGTCAGTGGTCTGCGCGGCCGCGGCCTCAGCACCGGCCGCAGCTTCACGCGCCACCGTCAGCATGGTGCCTTCGGTCGGTCTGATCACGGCCCGATAGGCGACGTCGGCGCCTTCGCGAAAAGCCCGGGCCAGCCCCTTCGCATCGACCGAGGCGTGCGAGCCGATACCCATACAGAAGCCGCGGAAAATCTGGGACAGGATCACGCCCGAATTGCCGCGCGCCCCCATGAGCGCGCCGTGCGAGGCGCGCTTGGCCATGGCGGAGAGGTTGGGCTCATCCAGCCCGCGGATGTCCTCGACGGCGGACTGCAGCGTCAACAGCATGTTGGTCCCGGTATCGCCGTCCGGGACGGGGAAAACATTGAGGGCATCCACCTCATCCCGGTTGATCGTGAGCCAGGCCAGCGAGCCCAGCAGGGCCTCCTTGAACAGCCGGCCGTCGCACTCGGTGATGGGCATGGTCGGGGCGCCGGTTAGGGTAGCCGTCTCAGCTGCCGCTGCCGCCGCTTATGTGGATGCCCTGGACGTTGACGTTGACCTCGACCACGGGCAACCCGAGGGTCCGCTCGACCGAATACCGGACGGCGTTCGAGAGGTTGTGGGCGACTTCCGAGACCCGTGTGCCGTACTCGACGATGACATAGAGCGAGACGGCGATGCCGTCCTCCCGGACCTCGACCTCGACGCCGCGGTGCAGCTTGTCGCGGTGCAGCCGCTCGGCAAGGCCGTCGCGCAGTCCGCGGGCGGCCATCGCGACGACGCCGTAGCATCCGGCGGCTGCATGGCCGGCGATGGTGGCAACGACGTGGCGCGAGACTTCGATCCGCCCGAGGTCTCTGGCCTGGATCAGCGTCCTCGGCGGCTTCCCGGTCCGTGGCGGGTTGGCCTTCGTCTTTGAGTCCATACGTGTGCTACTATGTGACGCTGATTTCGCCCCAATCATACGCGATGACTCCGGGGCATCGAAGCAAACCAACACCATGGCACAACGTTGCGCGATCTGCGGCAAGGGGCCCCAATACGGGCATAACGTGAGCCACTCGAAAGTGCGCACGAAGCGTCGCTTCATGCCCAATCTGCACAAAGCCCGTGTGACGATCAGCGGCCGTTTGCAGACCGCCATGGTCTGCACGCGCTGCCTTCGGACGCAGGCAAAGTCGGTCTAGTTCTCGGGCGGCCCGCCCGACGAATCCTCGGCGACCGATCCCACATGCCCCCGCGGCGAGATCCATAAGGTGACCGGGATCCCGGAGCGAAGCCACGGCTGAGCGGATCGTAGCTCGGCATCGGACAGCACCAGGTAGTAGCTGGCGCCTCCCTGCAGCCAGATGGTGCGGCCCTGGACATGGTCGACCACGCCGGCGACCTCGCGCGGGAGTGCGGAATAGCTTTCGGCGCTGAGCAGCGCCAGCCAGGTCGTGCCGACTACCCCGGCCGTGGCCACCAGGAGGAGGATCCGCCGGCCCCAGGCCGTCCCATCCCAGAGCAGCGCGTACACCAGCCAGGGAAGCACGATCGCGACCAGCGCCAGGCTGGTCTGGGTCTCTTGCCAGATGTTGCCGGCGTAGGCACGCTGGCTGCTGTTCGTGAGGTCGGCGCCCGACGGGAGGAAAGACGGCACGTGGAGGGCCAGGGCCAGCAGCCCGATGCTGATCGCCAGCGTGAGCCCGACGCGGCGAAGCCGGACGTCGCGGAGATCGATCCGGGTGCCGACGGCCCGCAGGGAGCGTCGTGCCGCAAGCGTCACGAACCGTGTAACCCGAATCTCCATCCCCGCTTGCGGGCAGGGCCGGGTTACTGTCGCTTTACCGCAATTCCTCGATCGCGGCCTTCTTCCCCTGCGAGTGGCTGTAGACGAAACTGCCCGCCACCAGCACGGTGGCACCATTCGCGATCGACTGGCGGCCGGTTTCCGCGTTGACGCCGCCGTCGATCTCGATGTCGAGTTTGGGATTGAGCCGGTCCCGCAGGGTCCGGGCCGCCTTGATCCGATCCAGGCTGCCGTCGATGAATGTCTGACCACCCCAGCCGGGATTGACGCACATCATGACCAGCAGGTCGGCGTCCTTCAGCACCGGCTCGACGAGGACGAGGGGGCTGCCGGGATTCAGACAGACCCCCGGACGCAGACCGGCCTTGCGAATTGTGTCCAGCACCCGGTGGATGTGCCGGGTCGCTTCGACGTGGACCGACAGGCTGTTGGCGCCGGCGTCGCGAAAAGCCTCGATGGTGCGCTCGGGGTTCTCGATCATCAAGTGGATGTCAAAGGGCAGCTTCGCGTAGCGCCGGCAATGTTCGACCGTGCGCGGCCCGATCGTGATCGGTGGAACGAAGTGTCCATCCATCACGTCGAAGTGCACCCAGTCGGCGCCGGCCTGCTCGAGGGCTGCGACTTCCTCCCCCAGCCGGCTGAAGTCAGCCGATAACAGCGACGGCGCGACCAGCACTAGGAGACGGTCGGGACGTTGATCGTAACCGGCGCGTCGAAGTCGTGATAGTTGATGGTCACCTGGGCGGTGGCGTGGATGGTCGAACCGGCCGGCAAGCGGCTAGCCGATGCGCCGGCCGATGCTCCCAGCGAGCCCATCAACTGGCTGAGGTCGATGTTGTAGTCCAGGTTGACATACATCCGGCGGACCAGGTGATCGTCCTTTCCAAACCAGACCTCGACCGCCATCGTGCCGCTATCCAGCACCTGTTTCATCGCGGCCGCGGCCTGGGGATTCTTGCCGAGCTTGTTCAGGCTGGCAATCAGTTTGTCTTTGTCCGGGGTCAAGCTGTAGTGATGAACGCTGGCGCCGGCCTGCGTCGTGTCGCCCAGGTCCTTGACCGACTTCACGTTCTTCAAGAACTGGTCGTAGGAAAGTGGGTCGGGCTGGCCCAGCTGATCCGTCAGGCTGCCCGATTGTGGCGAGACCTCCCATTTCTGGGTCAGCGGATTCTTTACGTAGGCTTTGCCGTTGGCGACGACAATTTCGGTCGCCAGCGAAAGCCCGCCCATTTTGACGTTCATGACGGCGTGATAGCGATCGGGGAATTGCGCCTCACCGTTCCCGGTTACCGCGACGGTCATCGAGCCCGAGGACGAGCCGGTTTGGCCGAAAATCTGACCTAGCTGCGGGGGGAACGTCATGTTGACGTTGGCCTGCATGTCGAACTTGGCCGAGTGGAGTTGGCTCGCGCGTTGTGCGGCGCCGGCGAGCGCCTGCTGCGGGGTCTCGGCCTTGGCCAACGGCGAGGCGCAGGCCGCCACGGCGACCATCGTCAAGAGGCTCAGAAAGAGTCGTTTCATCGAGCTTCCTGAGTATATCGACGCCGGGACGCCAATCCCTTCGTCGCCGAAAACGAGCGTGTCACGAGGACGAGACGGGCGGCACGTTCACGGTCTCCAGCCACGCGGGTAACTCGCCGAGTCGGGTAATGATGTGGGTCGGCGCGGGGCCACCGGTGAGGACCGCTCCCGGATGTTTCAACCAGACCGCGGGGATGCCCGCGTTGAGCGCCCCGGCGATGTCCGTGTCGAGCCGGTCACCGACCATGCAGGTCGTCTCCAGGGGGACACCCAATCGGCGTGCACCCTCGACGTAGATGGCCGGATCGGGCTTGGCGCGTCCAAAATCCCTCGAGGTGACCATCGCGTCGATCAGACTCCGCAACCCGGCCTTGCCCAGCGCCGCGGCGAGCTCGGCGTCCCCCGACCCGACCGTGTTGGAGATCACGCCCAACCGGTAGCGGGACTTGAGCGCCGCCAGCACCTCGAGGGCACCAGGGAGCGGCGTGATCGCCATTTCCCACAGGTGCTTGCCCGGCTCCTCAACCACCAGGGTGTTCCCGGCATCGAAGAAGACGCCTAAAAGGGCCGGCATCAGGCCGGCGACAGGACCGTCTGCGGCTGGCGGGCGCGCAGCTGGCCGCAGGCCGCATCAATGTCCAGGCCCCGGGTTGCCCGGATCGTCGTCGAAATGCCGGCTGCCTGCAGGGTCGCTTGAAACGCCTGCGCCCGCTGTTTCGAGGGCGGCGCGAGCGGGCTGCCTTCGACCGGGTTCATCGGAATCAGGTTGACGTGACTGAGACGGTGCTTGACGAGCGCCGCCAACCGTCGCGCCTGCTCGACACTGTCGTTCACACCCTGGAGCAGCACGTACTCATAACTGACCCGCCGGCCGGTTCGCTCGGCGTGGGCTCGAGCGGCTCCGACGATGGCCGCGATCGGATATTTCCGGTTCACCGGGATCATGCTGGTCCGCAGCTCGTCATCCGGCGCGTGCAGGGAAATCGCCAGGTTGACGGGCAGTCCTTCGGCCCCGAGCCGTTCGATGAAGGGAACCAACCCGATCGTCGAGATGGTCACCCGTCGTGGACTGAAGTTGAGGGTGTCCGGCCCGGCCCAGCGGCGGATCGCGCCCACCACTGCCGCGTAGTTGTTGAGCGGCTCCCCCATCCCCATGAAGACGACGTTGGTCAGGGAGCGCTGCCCTTCGGCGAGGTCACGGCTGGCCATCAGGAACTGGTCGACGATCTCGGCCTGGCTGAGATTGCGGTCGAAGCCTGAACGTCCGGTGGCACAGAAGGTGCAGCCGATCGGGCAGCCAACCTGCGAGCTGACGCAGATGGTGGTGCGCGCCCTTGACCGCGCGCTGGCATCGTATTGCATCACCACCGTCTCGATCGTCCGCCCGTCCGCCAACCGGAAGAGATATTTGACGGTCTGGCCGTTGTCGGCCACCCGTTTGGCATGTGGCGTCACCGTGCTGAAGGCGTAGGTCTCCTCGAGACGACGCCGAACCGATACCGGCAGTGTTCGCATCGCGCTAAACGACGGAGCCAGCTTCTGCCAGAACCACTGCCCGGCCTGGTCGCCACGATACGGGGCCTCCCCCATCGCCGTAAGCCGGGATCGGACCTCTGCCGGATCGGCCGTGGCGAACGGCGCCCGGTCAGTTATTGCGGCGGTTTCCGAAAACGATCGACGCGTAGTACAGCAGGGTCAGCAGGCCGGCAAACAGGGCCACCCAGTAGGTGAAGGCGGCGGCGCGGAGCATCCGGCGCGCACCCTCCTGCTCTTCGGGAAAGATCACGCCGTTGTCGGCGAGCAAGCGGAGCGCCCGCCGGCTCGCGTTCAACTCGACCGGGGTGGTGATGAGCTGAAAGGCGACGACCGCGGCGAACAGCGCCAGGCCCGCCAGCGCCACGTAGAACCCGATCACGCTTCCGGTAAAGGCCGACAGTAGGATACCGGCGATCACGATGAACGGACCCGCCTGCGAACCGAGATTCGCGGCCGGCACCAGATCGGAGCGCCAGCGCATCGCGAAGTAGCCCTGTCGGTCCTGCTGGGCATGGCCGATCTCGTGGGCGACGACCGCTTCGGCGGCCACCGAGCTGCCGGTCGCGACCTCCCTCGAGAGGTTCAGCGTCTTGGTGCGGGGGTCGTAGTTGTCACTCAGCTCGCCGTCGATGACCTGCACCGTCACGTCGTTCAGGCCGGCGCCGGTCAAGATCCGGCGCGCCACGTCGGCCCCGGACATCCCGCTCGAGTTGCGCACTTGCGAGTAGCGCCGGTAGGTGCTCTTGACCCAGCTGCTCGCGATGAAGCTCAGCGCCATGATTGGCAGCGCCACGTAGAGCAGGTAATGCCAATCCAAGAACAACATCTGACCTGCCCGGATTGTACCCAGCGAGGGTCTGCCTAATCTCGTGGATACCCTTCTGCCGACTCGTGGCCGGCTCGTCACTCTGCGTGAAAGGATCGCGCACAGCCAGTCGTTTCACCTGCATCGGGGAGCCCCCCGTGGACGACCATGCTGGAAGAGCCACAGCGACTCACGATGTCGGATGTCTTCAGCCTTTTCGGCCGCCAGGCCGAGGATACCCGCTGGGTGGCTTCGGCGGATTCGCAAGAATACCTGGCCGTCGTCCTTTACCTAGTTCAGCGGAACAACGGCCGCTGAGGCTGGCGCCGCCTACGCCACTTGTGATACTCTTCGTGTTAGGTTAACTACAAACTAGGTATCAACATGTCTGAGAAGCTAACGTTGAGCGAACTCTTCGCCCTCTTCGGACGGACGACGGACGATACCCGGTGGGTGGGTTCGGCCGATTCCGAGGAATACCTGGCCGTGGTCACCTACCTCGTGCAGCGCTCGAGCACCCGCTAACCGTTACGAAACGGCCACGATCGGGGCACGACCCGTCTGAAAGCAAGGCTTCAACGCGTTATACGGCTCATACTCGGGCTACAACGGCGCTCGCCTGAGGTAAGAAAAGATGATCACACTGCTTGCTGCACGCATCCGGATGCTCTTTGGCTGGCGTGACAGTGAGAATGGCCAGGCCCTGATCGAGTACTCCCTCATCATGTGCTTGATCGTCATCGTCGTGCTGGTGACACTGATCGTCCTTGGCAACCAGGTGCGGAACACCTACTGCAACATCCAGGGCGCCGTCATCGGCGCCTAGCGCTCGTCGACCTCGAGCGCCGGGTTTCCCATCACCACCGCACCAGCGGCGACATCAGCGGTCACGAGCGATCCCCAACGCACCACCGCCCCGTCACCAACTGACACACCCTTGAGGATCGTGGCTTTGCCCTGGATCCAGGCTTGACGGCCGATCCGGATCGGCCGGCGGCTCGCGGATTCTCCGGGCCGGCGTCGCGCCCGGCCAATCGCGTGAAAGTCCGTGTCGACGATCAGGCACGGCCCGAGGATGGCGTCCTCGCCGACCACAATCGTGCTGGCGGACATCAGCCCGGCGCCGTCGATTTCGACCCGGTCACCGATCTCGATGCGGGCGTCCGGGCCAAAGGTGAGCAGGGCGGTGCGGCCCGACGCATTGCTGATGGACACATCGCGCCCGAAGGTGACCCGGCCCCCGCCACGGATACGCAGCCGCAGCGGGCCGCGGAATCCTGGTCCGAATCGATGGCGCGGATAGCGAAGGCGCAAATACAGGGTGCTGAGGCTCACGCTGATGGAGGCTCTGCCCGGGAAGGGATTTGAACCCTTACAAGCTTGCGCTCACAGCCCCCTCAAAGCTGCGTGTCTACCAGTTTCACCACCCGGGCGAGGGCGAAGGAGATTTTACCGCCTCTCTCCCTCCCCCGCTCACGGGGGAGGGTCGGGGCGGGGGCATGTGCCGTTTAGCCGTCGTCGATTGGTCCGTGCGACCGATTCACACGCTCGACCCTGGCCCTAGGCTTGCCGCAAAGGGGCGCGAGAGGCACCGCTCGCGCCTCTTTCTTCTCTGCGGAACGGCCGTGTAACGGCGGCCGTAAGCCATCCTCTTTAAGGTGAGATCGTCACCCGGTGTGCGCTTGCTGGTGTGACCCTGACGCGACAAGAGTCATCACATCGTAAAGAGGAATCGTAAGGAAATGCATGACGAGGGCCATATATCATTGCCGGCTCTCCAGTCGGACCTGAGCCAGCAGCCGCAGGTCCAAATCCATGGTGGCCGGTCCGCAGCGCGACGCGCGATGGCGGCCGGAAGAGAGGGGTTAAACATCGTCAACCGCTACCGGATTCTGATCGTCGACGACGACGCCATGGCCCGGGAGATCCTCAAGCGGATCCTCGAGCACGCCGGCTATGAAGTCATGACGGCGGGCAGCGGACCCGAGGCCCTGCGCAAACTCCACGAGGGCATCCCGCACCTGGTCGTCGTCGACCTGATGATGCCGGAGATGGACGGCTTCGAGCTGTGCCGCCGGATCAAGAGCCACCTCGACGTCCCAATCGTGATCTTGAGCGCCGTCGCCGCGGTTGAGAGCAAGGTCGAGGGCCTGCAGATGTACGCCGAGGACTACATCGTGAAGCCGTTCGAGAAAGAAGAACTGGTCGCCCGGGTGCAGCGCGTGCTGCGCCGCTACGGCGAGTCCGCCGGCGTCGAGCAGCCGGAGGTCGTCATCGATCAGGATCTACAGATCAACTTCGTGCAGCATTGGGCTCGGGTCAAGGGCCAGCAGGTGACCCTGACGCCGACCGAATCCAAGCTGCTTTTCCTCCTGGTCCGCAACGCCGGCAGGGTCGTCACCAACGAGACGCTCCTGGCCAAGGCCTGGGCCGGCGACGAAGAGGCGTACGAGGAAGGGCTGCGGGTGCACATCTCGCGGTTGCGCAGCAAGATCGAACCAAATCCCAGCAAGCCGGTCTATATCCAGACCAAGCGCGGGGTCGGCTATCGCTTCGGGGCCAAGGTCAACTATCCGGCCGGCCAGGAGCCGATGGCCCTGGCGGGATGACGATGCGCACCCTGGCACTGGGCCTGCTGGTCTTCGTCCTCTCTTTCCCGCTCTGGCTCCACTGATCGACGCAAGCCGCCGCTAGACTCCTCCCGTGACCCATGCATTGGGCCTGGGCCTGACCGTCTTCACCCTCATCTTCTTGCTCGAGCTGCCGGACAAGACGGCACTGGCGGCGCTGGTCCTGGCGACCCGCCACCGGCCACTGCCCGTCTTTTTGGGGGCGGCGGCCGCCTTCGTGATCCAGAGTGCCGTCGCCGTGGCGGCCGGCTCATTACTCGGCTTGCTTCCCCGCGAACCGATCCGGATCGGCGCCGGCGTCCTGTTCCTCGTGATGGCCACCATCCTCGTTCGACAAAACCTCATGAAGCGCGGGGAGTCCAATGACCAGCACGAACTCGAACGCGAGGAGCGGCGCCATCGACACCCGTTCGTGACCGCGTTTACGGTCGTCTTCGTCGCCGAGTGGGGCGACCTCACGCAGCTGGCCACGGCGGCCCTGCAGGCGCGGTATCAATCGGCGGTCGTGATCTTCGTCTCCGCCACGCTCGCGCTGTGGACCGTGGCCGGGATCGCGGTCGGGTTGGGAAACCGGCTCGGTGCCTGGGTCCCCCAGCGGCCTCTGCAGTTCGCTGCTGCCGGTGTGATGGTCCTGGTTGCGATCGCGCTGATCAGCGGCGTGCTCGGCTGAGCCACATCACGGCGCCGCTCGATTCTCAGGCGGCGCTGGTCAGGTCGATTGCTTCGGGTAAGGCTCGTTGTGGGATCGTGAAGGTGAACGTGCTGCCATGCCCGGGCGCGCTCTTGACCCAGATTCGACCGCCGTGCATCTCCACCAGTTGCTGCGAGATGGCCAGCCCGAGCCCGGTTCCCTGGTACTTGCCGCTGATGCCGCTGTTGCCCTGCTGAAAGCTTTCGAAGATCCGCTCCACGTCGTCCGCCGGGACGCCGATGCCGGTATCGCGCACGCTGATCAGCAGCTCGGCGCCCTGACGCTCGGCCGTCACCCGAACGCTGCCGGACTCGGTGAATTTGATCGCGTTGCCCAGCAGGTTCAGCAGCACCTGCTTGAGCTTGGGGCCATCGGCGAAGACCCGTCCGACCTCGGGTGAGACGGCGGCGCTGAGCTCCAGCTTTTTCGTCTTGGCCAGCGACCTGACGCTTTCGACACACTCGGAAATCAACGGCTCGACCTCGACCTCGCCACGGTGCAACTGCGCCTTGCCCGCCTCGAGCTTCGAGATGTCGAGCAGGTCATTGATCAGCGCCAGCAGGTGCTGTCCGTTCTGGGCGATGATGTCCACGTCCTGACGCTGGTCGCGGGTCAGCGCGCCGCCGTCACCTTCGAGCAGCAGTTGCGAAAAGCCGAGGATCGAGTTCAGCGGGGTGCGCAGCTCGTGGCTCATGTTGGCGAGGAACTCGGCCTTGTGCTGGTTCGCCCGGTGCAGCTCGCTATTGACGGCGCCCAATCGTGCGGTCTGCTCGGTCGCCAGATGGAAGAGGTGTGCCTCCTGGATGGCGGTCGCCGCGTGCTGTGCGAAAAGGGTGAGGAGCTCGATCGTGTTGCGATCCAGCGGCCGTCGGTGATAGACAGCCAGCACGCCGAGCAGCTGGTCTCCCACCACCATGGGAAAGCCGGCAAAGGCCCGGATGCCCTCCTCGGACATCCACGGACTCAGTCCGACCTGCCGGTGATTCGCCGGGTCGTTCGTCACGATCGGCACGCGAAGCTCGGCCACCTGACCGATCTCGCTCATGCCGCGCTCCACTCGACCTGGCACCGGCGGTGAGTTCCTGGTTGTGTGGTGGCTGGCGCGGCGCCAGAGGGCCCCATCGCTGGACTCGAGCAGCCATACCTGGGCTGCCGCGAAGCCGAGATTGCCGGTCAGCGCGGTGGCCACAATATCGAGCAGCTCGGGCTCGAAGAGCTTCTGGTTCATCTGGTCGATGGATTGGTTGAGGAGCTCGAGACGCCGGGCGCGCTTCTCCGTCTCCTCGAACAGGTGGACGTTTCGCAGGGCGACGGCCAGCTGCTGGGCGAGCACCTCCAGCGCCCCCTCTTCCCATCGGGTCAGGCGGCGCTGATCATCGCGGGTCTGGAGGTGGAGCACGCCGAAGACCTTGCCTTCGAGCACGACCGGTATGCCGAAGACTCGCGCATACCCGGCCGCATTCAGCGCGGCGACGTCGAACAGCGGCGGCTCGGCGAGCATCACGAGGCGCCGCTCCCGGACCACCCGGCCGACGACCCCGTCGGCCGCGGAGATGGCTATGCCTTCCACGGCCTCGGGCAGGTGGACGGCCGCCCGCATGGTAAAGACACCCCGGTCCTCGTCGAGCAGAACGACCGCTCCCGAATCCATCTGCAAGAGCTCCATGCCGCAGCGGATGACGGTGTTGAGCATGCGTGGCACGTCGAGCTGGCCGACCAGTTCGCCTAGCACTTTGCGGAGCTGCTCAGTCTGGTCCAGGCGCCGGCGGGTACCACGGATCTCATGATTCATGGCGCGTACGGCGGCGCCCAGTCCGGTGATCACCGCGACCGTCGGGATCGCTCGAAGGATCGAATCGCGCACGGAGATGGCCAGGCCCAGGTCGCTCGTCTGGAAGAGGATGATGCCGCAGGTGAAGAACAGGCTGGTGCCGATCCCGCCCCAGAGGTCGAAACGGAAGACGGCCTCGGCGGCGACGAGCGCGAAGAGCAGGTAGGGCACGGGCGACGACGGGGTCGCGAAGAGCAGGATCCAGCCGGTGACGACCAGGTGGTCCAGGACGAGCAACAGCACCGCCATCGGCCGCGCCAAGCGGGGGATGGTCCGCTTGCGGATGGCCAGCTCCGCCACGCCGTTGTACGCTGCCATCAGGCCGGCGAGGACGATCGTGACCGGCACCGAGGCCGAGGGCAGCCAGAGCAGCAAGCCAAAGGGGATGGCGAGCGCAGCAAACCGGAGCCGAACGAACTGGCGGTCGAGGGCCGTCACCCGCGCCCTCGTTCCTTACGCCGCGTGGGTGGTTTGAAGGTTGTTGATCATCTCCAGGAATCGGTCTTTGCCGAAGTCTCCCTTCTGGATGATCGTCTGGATGTTCCCCTGCAGGCGCTCGCGGTCCTCGCTGGTGATGTTTTTCGCCGTATAGATAAGGATGGGGATCTGGCTGCCGGCCGGGTCCTCCCGGAGCTTGGAAACAACCTCGAACCCATCGACGTCGGGCATCATCAGGTCGAGGATGATCAGGTCTGGCTTCTTCTTCAAGGCCAGCTCGAGGCCGGCCTTGCCGCCGTCGGCGACCATGACCTCCATGTTGAACGGCTTGAGCATGGCCTTGACCAGCCGGATGTTCTGGGGGTCGTCGTCGACGATCAGGATCGACGACGGCGTCTTCTTGCCGCGCTTTCCGTCGGCCAGCAGGTCGAACTTCACCATCATCTGCAGCAACTGCTGGCGGTCGATCGGCTTGGTGAGGAAGTCAGCCTGGCCAATGTCGAACGGCAGCGATTCCTTGTTCACCTTCGACGTCAGCACGATCGGGATGTCCTTGGTCTTGGATTCGCGGCGCAGGTCGTAGACCAGTCCACTCCCGCCATTGGGCGGCAGCTGGGTGTCGATCAGGACGGCGAGGGGCTGGAGCTGCACCGCCTTGCGCAGTGCCTCCTGGGCGCTGGCGGCAATCACCACCTCGTAGCCGGCGTGGCTGAGGAACGGCTCGATCCGTTCCTTGACGGCGGGGTCGTTGTCGGCAACCAGGATGACGGGGGGCTTGCTGCCCATGCCCATGGGCGGCACCATTTGCACCGGGCGCTCCTGGATGCCGGCCTCCTGCTTGGCGAACTCGATCAGCTCCCGGATGTGCTCGCCGAGTCGCTTGGCGCTCTCGTTGATGTGGGCGACGAATTCCCGGCGCTCCTCCGGCGTCGTCTTGTTGCCTTTTTCGTCCAGCAGGATCTCGGAGAAGCCGTTGATGGCGTTGAGGGGCGAGTTGAGATCGTGGCTCTGGTCGTAGATGACGCGGAATTTCGCCTCGAAGTCGCGCTTGGCCTGGGCCAGCGCCGGCGCCGCGTCCTTGTTCTTCCCGCTCGCCGTCAGCTCGGTTCTCAGGCTGTCAAGCTGAGCCTGCATCGCCCGTTTCTCCGCCTCGTAGCGGGCGAGCACCTGGCTTGACGGCGGCCCGCTACCGGCGGCCTTACGCGCCTCATCGAGCTGAGCCTTGAGGGAAGCTTTCTCTCGCAGCCAGGCCTGCTCCAGCTCCTTCGACTGGCCGGCTCGCTGGGTCTGCAGGTCGTTGGACTGCGACATCATGTCGGAGAGCTGCGCCTGCACCCGCTCCAGGTCGACCTTGAGCTGGTTCTTCTCCGAGGTCAGCCGCTGCTCCCGCGCCGTCCATTGCTCCGCCTTGCGCCCGGTCTCCCCGGCCAGGTCGGCGTGGAGCGCCTTGACCTTCTCGTAGTCCTGCTGCATGGCGGCCAGTTTCGCGATGGCATCCGCCACCTGTTTCCTGAGCCCGGCCTTTTCTTCGGCAATGGAGGCCTCGCGACTTTGCCAGTCTTTCTCCAGGGCCTTGACCTTCGTCAACAGAGCGGAGCGCTCGTCGCTGATCCGTCCAAACTCGGCTTCGGCCTTGTCGAGGTCGGCGGCCTTCTTGCGCGCCTCGTCGAGCTGCCCCTGCAGCAATTTGCGATCGGCTCTGAACTGCGACTCGGCTTCCTGCGATCCCTGCTCCAGCCTGGCGACATCCGCAATCAGCCGTTGCCGTTCGGTCTGCCACTTCTCCCGCGCCGCCTTGAGCGGTTCGAGCTCAGCCTGCACGACCTTGAGCTGTTGCTGCAGCTGCGCCGAAACATCGGTAAGCCGCGCCTTGTCCTTGGTCAGGTCGACCCGGGCTTTCTGCCATTCCTGCTCGAGCTGCGCCTGCTTGGCCACCGCGGTGTCTCGGTCCTTGAGCAGCGCCTCCCGGTCCATCGCCCACTGCAGCTGGGCGGATTGCAGACTGTCGAGGTCGTCCTGGGCGGCCTTGAGATCCGCCCGGATCTTTTTCTGGTCCACCTCAGATTTCTGCGCCAGCTGGATCCGCTCCTGCTCGAGCTGGCGGAGCTGGCCACGCCGTTCTTCGTCGCGGGTCTTGGCCCGGGCAATGTCGTCCTTGAGTCGAGCGAGCTCAACCTTCCCCTGGTCGTGGCTCTGCTGCAGGTCCTGCTGCCCCTGCTTCAACGACTCGTGTTGATCGAGGAGCGATTGGCGATCCATCGCCCACTGCAGCTGGGCGTTCTGCATCTCGTCCAGCTCCTGCTGTCGTTCGGCGAGCTGACGCTTCACCAGGGCCAGCTCCTTCTCCTTGTCCCCGAGCTGCGAGCCGACGTCCTCCTGCAGGGCCTGCAGATGGGCGATGAAATCCTGGTTTTGCTGCAGGATGTCGGCGAAGGATTTCGGCTTCGGGATCTCTGGCATCAGGCCGCCTTCCGACCCTGCTGGAGGTAGCGATCGACGGCGGACCGCAGGGCATCGAGGTGGGCGCTCATCGCGCCCAGCTGATCCACCCGCTCCTGCTCGAGCTGGCGCAGCTGCTCGTGCCGTTCCGAGTCGCGCTGGTTCGCGTGGCGCAACTCCTCCTGGAGGCGAGCGATCTCGGCCTGTGCCTGGTCGTGGGCGAAGCGAAGCTCGTCGACTTCCTTCTTGCGGGCCTCGTGTTCGTCGACGAGGCCCTGCAGATTCTGCACGAGTTCCTGGTTGAGCTGAAGAATGTCGGTATAGGGCTTGCTGGACTTCGACAGGGACTCGCTGGCCCGGCTGGGCTTTGGCGACTGCTCGCTCATTACGCGGTCTTCAGCCGCCCCTGCTGCAGGTAGCGGGCAACCTCCCCGGGTAGCCCCTGGGGGTCGACGGGCTTGGGAATGTAGCCGTCGCAACCAGCGCCCAGGATCCTCTCCCGATCCCCGGCCATGGCATGGGCCGTCAGGGCGACCACGATGACGCCTGCCATCCGGGCGTCGGAGCGGATCTTTCGGGTGACGGCAAGCCCATCCTCACCGGGGAGCTGGATATCCATCAGCACGATGTCGGGCAGCTCCCGGGTCATCTCGGCCAGGCACTCCGCGCCGCTGCCCGCCTTGCGGACGCTAAAGCCTTTCTTTTCCAGGAGAAACTGGGCAAGCCGGAGATTGACCGGATTATCTTCGACGATCAGAACCTTGCCGGCGGTCACGCCCTGTCCTCCTTCGCCTCTGAACGACCTCCAGGCCCTTGATGGCGTGCAATACGACATCTGGCTGGGAGAGGCCAGAGGGTATAACGGCGCTCCAAGCCGTCGCTGGCACCCTGGGTGAAACTTCGCCCAAGGCCAGCAGGGCGGGCTGGCCGGGGAGTCCACGCAGCCCCACCACCCACTCGGGCTCGGGGGGCGCGAGGACGACGACGTCCGGGGCCGCGGCCCGGGCTTTTTCCAGGGCCTCCTGCAGACCGGGCGCGCGAAACACCTCGAAGCCCTCCTCCACCAACGCGGCGGCCAGGGTCGCCAGCGCCCGCCGCTCCCGGTGGACCAGCAGGACCCGGACCCGGTCGCGCCGTGCCTTGATCCCCTGCCCGATGCGGCGCAGCTCGTCCTGCATGGTCCGCGTTTCCCACGGTTTGGCGACGTACCCAACCACGCCGTACTTACTCATCAGGGGCTGATTTTTCGTGACCGAGCAGACGAGCACGGGCACGTCGGCGGTGGCCGCCCGCGCCCGTAATTCCTGCAGCACCTGCCAGCCGTCCTTGGCCGGGAGTACGGTCTCCATCACCACGAGATCGGGCAGGATCTCCATCGCCTTGCGGACGGCCTCATCTCCGTCCCGGGCGTGTGCCACGCGAAAGCCCACGCCCTGGATTTCCGCCGTCATCCGTTGGCTGCTCGCCGGGTCGTCTTCGACCACCAGCGCGAGTGGGAGTTCCATGGTTTCGATCGGCTGCAACGCCTCCTCGACCGGCAGCTCGGCAGCCGGGCGAAGTCCTCGGGGAATGGTGAAAGTGAAGGTCGAGCCTTTGCCGAACTGGCTTTCCGCCCAGATCCTCCCGCCATGCATCTGTACGAAGCGGCGGCAGAGCGCCAGCCCCAGGCCGGTACCTTGATAGCGGCGGGTGTAGGACCCGTCGATCTGCTCGAACTCGCGGAACAGCTTGGGCAGATCCTCCGGCTTCATCCCGATGCCGGTGTCCTGGACCGAGACCGTGAGCTGCGACGGGGAGTCCTTCACCGTGAGCGTGATCTGGCCGGGCGGCGGCGTGAACTTCACGGCGTTGGACAACAGGTTGTAGAGCACCTGCTTGAACTTGCTGCGGTCCGCCTTGATCACCCCGGCTTCGGCGGCGCCGACGGTTGTCACCTGCAGTCCTTGCTGGCGCGCCATCGGGTCGAGGATGCCGGTGACCTCCTGGATCGCCTCCTTGACCGGCATCTCTTCCGCATGCAGCTCCATCTTGCCCGCCTCGATCTTCGCCAGGTCGAGGATGTCGTTGATCAGCCCCAGCAGGTGCTGGCCGCTGCTGTGGATGTTCCGCAGAAACTCGGTGCGTTCACCGGCCGTCAGGTTCATCGTCAGGTCGAGCAAGATCTCGCTGAACCCGAGGATCGCGTTCAACGGGGTGCGCAGCTCGTGCGACATATTGGCCAGGAATTCCGATTTGTATCGGTTCGACTGTTCGAGCTGACGGTTCACCTGAAGGATCTCCTCATCCGCCCGGCGCAAGGCCGAGTGCTGGCGCATCAGGTACCGGTTGGAATCCTTCAGCCGGGAGACCAGGCTCTGTCGTTCCGCGCGCAGCCGCTGTTTCTCGAGGTTGCGCTCCAGCAACTCGCGCAGCCGCTGCAGATCGATTGGCTTGGCGATGTAGTCGTCCGCACCGCCACGCAGGGCTTCGGCGGCGACTTGCTCGGAGCCGTAGGCGGTCATCATCACAACCACCGACTCGGGGAAGTCGCGCAGCATCTGCGGCAGCAGGGTCAGCCCGCTCTCCTCCGGCATCTGGACGTCGAGGAAGATCAGGGCGGGCCGGCGGCCGTCCAGTTGACGCCGGGCCTGCGTGGCGTTTGGCGCCGTCACCACCTCGAAACCCTGCCTCGAGACCGCCTTGGTCAGGAAGGCGCGGTTGTCGGGGTCATCGTCGATGGCCAGCAGGATGGGACGGAGCTCCAGCTCCGGCTCCGCCCCCAGCAGCATCCGCACCGCCTGGACCAGGTCCTGGCCGGCGCCCAGCTCGCGTCCGGACCCGGTCGAGAGCGGGCCAAGGTCGCTGAGAAAACGGTCGGCGCCCGCCGCCAGCGCCCGCTGACCCTCGTCGGCGTCGACGTGGACGCCGGTGGTCAGCAGCACCGGGATGTTGGTCGTGGCCGGGTTGCTTTTCAAGATCTCGCACACCCGGAGCCCGTCGATCCGCCGGAGCAGCAGGTTGAGGATGATGGCGTCGGGCAGCTCCTCGCGGGCTCGATCGAGCGCCTCCAGCCCGTCCTCGGCGGAGAGCACGCTGAAGCCTTCGCGCTGCAGCCACTCCACGAGGGCTTTGAGACGTTCGGGATCGTCGTCGGCGATCAGAATCCGCCGGGTGCCGGCCTGCTCGCTCATGCCACCCTCGGGAGCGGTCCCCGCCCGATCGGTTGATCGCCGGCGGTCTGGGCGAGCAGCGGGATCCGCCGGATCAAGAAGCGAAAGGCGCTGCCTTTTCCGGGCGTGCTCTCCACCCAGATCTGTCCGCCTTGCAGCTCGACCAGCCGCTTCGAGAGCGCCAGGCCGAGGCCAACCCCTTCATAGCCGCGCGACGTCGAGCCATCGACCTGACGGAACTCCTCGAAGAGGCGCGCCTGGTCCTCGCGCTTGATGCCGATGCCGGTGTCGCGCACCTCGACCACCGTTCCGGCATCGGTCTCCGCTGCGCTGATGACCACGCTGCCGTGGTGCGGCGTGAACTTGACCGCGTTGTTGACCAGGTTGTGGACGACGTGCCGGAGGCTGCGCGGATCGAAGACGACCTGCGTGGTGCGGTCAACCTCCGAGGTCACGGTCAACTCTTTCTGGGTGGCGGCGGCGGCGTTCTCGGAGAGGGCCGCGTCGACCGCTTCGGCCACGAGGCAGGGCGCGGGATGCAGCTCGAGCCGGCCCGCCTGGATGTGGGTCAGGTCGAGGATGTCATTGATCAGCGTCAAGAGCCGACGTCCGCTGTTGTGAATCGTCTCCGCGAACTCGCCGCGCTCGGCTTCGGACAACTCCGGTGTGGTGCGGATGATCTCCGAGAACCCGATGATGGCATTCAGCGGGGTGCGGAGCTCGTGCGACATGTTGGTCAGGAACTCGGACTTCATCCGGTCCGCTTCCTGCAATTCGAGGTTGGCCCGCTGCAGCATTTCGATGGTCTGGCGCTCGCGCTGGAAGCGGCGAGCATTGTCGAGGGCGACGGCGGCCTGGTTGGCGAGGATCTGCAGCACCTGCATCAGCGTGGGGTCGAAGGCACGCAGCTCATGGAAATAGACCGACACGGTGCCGACAAACTCTCGCTCGAGAAACATTGGCAGCCCCAGCGCGGCCCGCCAGCCGTATCGCTGAGCGAGCGGGTCCAGCGGGAAGCGGCCGTCGAGCTGGATGTCTTCCGAGAACACCGGTCGCCGCTCGATCACCACCTGGGTGACCAGCCCCGGCGAGACGTGGGTCAAGGGCTTGCCGTGGACGCTCGGATCGACCCCCTCGCCCACCTCGATCACCTGGTCAGCCGGCCCGCCTCCAGTGGTCAGCGTGATCAGGCAGGAGGCGGCACCCGACACGCCGATCACGGCATGCGCGACACCCTGGAGCAGCGCGTTCGGACTAACTGTGGTGGCGGTCAGCGCCTGGGACACCTGGCGCAGCATCTCCATCGAGGTGTCGAGGCGCTGCGCCTGCTGTCGGGTCTGTTCGAAGAGGAACGTATTCTCGAGCGAGACCGCGACCTCCGCCCCCAGCGAGGCGGACAGCTTGACGTCGTAGTTGCCACTGAAGGTCCCATGGCGCTTGTTGGCCAGCATCAGCACCCCCTGTGGGCGGCCACCCGAACCCAGGGGCACGAGCAGCAGGTCGCGATAGCCAAAGGTTTGCGGGAGCAGCTGGCCGGCTTCCAGGTCGTGGAGGCAGTCCTCGATGATGGTGGGTTGCTGGGTGACGAACACCCGTCCGATCAACGTCGAGGCGTTGGCGCCAAACCGAAGCTGGTTGAGGCGCATCTGGTTGAACAGCCGGCTTTCCCGCATCCCGGAGGGCGCCGCCGGTGCGATCAACGCCTCGAGTCCCTGCTGGTAGAGGAACAACCCGCACATCTCGACGTCGAGCAGCTCCGCCAGCTTGGTGGTCAGGGTGCCGAGGTCCTCGCCCAGCTTGGTCAGGTTGGAGACCGCGGTCGCGGTCTCGAAGAAGTGACTCAGCTCCTGGAGGTTCTGGTCCGCCCGCCGGGAGAGCTCCAGGTTCAGCTGGACCACCCGGAAGTACTTGAAGCTCCAGAATCCGGTGAGGACCATCACCGGCAAGAAGAGCACGGCCAGGAAGTAGGTGACCGGCGATGGCGCCCACCAGCGCGCCACGTAGAGAAGGAAGAGCTCGGTCAGGGCGCCCAGGGCAAACCAGAGGCGCCAGTTGAACCGGTTGCGGGAGGTGGAAACGGGATGCGGTTTCTTCACGACGTGCTCTTTCCTGCGGGGCGCGCATTGATTTGACGGGGATCGGTGGCATTGCTTCGCACTACGCCGAGTCCCGGGTGGGCTTCGGGGGCGAGCTTTACAAAGGTTTACTGGACCGTCGCCCTCCCGAACCCGTAGGGATGCGATCCGGCCCTTTGCTACTCTCTACACGTGCAGCGGGAGACGGCGTTCAATGTGTCGGCGATCAAGGACACAGTCCTGCGCTCGATCAAGCTCAACCAGCAGGCCTACAACAACCGCGACGCCGACGTGCTGCGCGAGGTGTACCTGGAACCGATGCTCTCCCAGGTGGCGCACGACCTCTCCGGTGACTTCGAGTCGTTCCCCGCGGCCCGGCTCGACATCACCTGCGAGGTGCTCGATGTCTCCTACACGGCGTACCTTCAAATCGGCAAGGTCGAGCTCTCCGCGTATGGTCTGGAGGCCAGCCCGCAGAACGTCAACGTGACGACCAAGGAGGAGTGGATTTACCGGCTGGTGCCCGATGCCGAGAAGGGCGTTGGCCTCGGCCGGCGCACCACCCACCGCTTCCTTGGCTACTACCACTACACCCTCGTCGACATCGATGGCCGGTGGTGGATCACCGACGTGCAGTCCGCCTCCGAGATCTGGCTCCCCTAGCCGGGCCTACGCGACCCGTTTGAGAGGGAGGGGTTCGGGTCGATCGGGTGCGACCGGGCGAAGAAAATGCCAGCGACCGGCGCGCCCCTCTTCGACGAACAGACAGACCATCTGCCAGGCGGCCCGGAGCGCGGCCCGCGGTGATCCGTTCGCCGGCCGACCGTCGCGCCGCGGCAGGTCGTCGATCTCGATCTCGACCATGCGTGGCTCCGCCGCCCGGCTGCGGACCAGGAGCTCGGCAAGCGAGACGGCACGATCGGACCCGCTGGGCTGGCGGAGCCAGAGTGATCGCCGCCACGTTTGCGCCCCATTGAAGTCGCGGAGACGGAGGCCGAACGCCGCCGACACCCAGGCGGTGTAGATGGTTAGGGCCCGGCGCCGGTAGGCCGTCGCACCGGGACGCGCCGCTGCGCGGGTGATGATCAGGTCGTAGGCCGCCATGTAGGGCAGGAATTTGTGGACTTCCTCTGCCGGCACGTGGCCATCGCCGGGCAGGTAGGTCAGCCAGTCCAAGGTGGCCGCGTTGAAGCCGGTGCGCACCGCGGCGCCAAGACCAATGTTTCGTGGGTGCGTGATCACTCGAAGCGGCAGCTCTGCCGCCAGCGACCGGATGACGGCAGCTGATCCGTCCCGACTGGCGTCGTCAACCACGATGATCTCGAACCGGGAGAAAAGTCTGGCCTGGGCGGCGAGCTCACGAAGGAACGGCCCAATGGAGCCTTCCTCGTTGTAGCAGGGAATGACGACCGAAAGGCCTGACATCCACCGGCTTCAACGGCCAGGATGATGACCTTCTTTCCGGCGACCGCTATGGAGCCACATCAGGCGGCGGCGTGGGTGAGCCTTGCGTCTGCCCGCGCGCCGGCCCGTCGCTGAATGGCGAAGGCCAGGAGGGCGACGAGCCAGGCACACTCCAGGAGTAGGAATGGGCCATGCATGAAGAGGGCGTTGGCAAAGAAGAACGGTAGATACCCCACGACCATCAACGCTTTGAGCCAACTGGGCGGATCGAGTCGAAGAATCAGCCATGCAGCGATGAGGAGGGCGGAGAGATCGTGCACGCTGAGATAGGGCGTGGCCAGCACCGACCCGGATAGCCCCGCCGCGATAGGGAGTTCGATGCCTCCGCGAGCCGCGAGCCGGGCGATCAGGAGGGCGACGCCCGCCGCCGTGACGTTTACGGCTGTGGCGAGTGGACCGGGCCCGATCACCGAGCCGACGCTATTGAATCGAATCCCAGGGAGCTGGTACGCGATCGCGATGGCGTGCTGCCAGTCATGGAGGCCTTGAAACCCCAGGGCGAGTACGGACAGGCCCGCGAGGGCGACGGTGAAAAGCGCCCAGGTGGCGAAGAGGCGGACGCGCCCGGCGAGGAGAAGGGCAATGGGTACGAGAAAGCTGGACTGTGGCTTCACGGCGATGAGCGCCAGGGCGGCGGCGGCCAACAGCGTGCGGTCGTGACGCAGGAGCCACCAACCGAGGCTTACCCCGGCCAGGACCACAAGCGTGGGCTGTCCGAGGGCCAGCCCTAGAACGACCGGGTAGAGGGCCAGGCCGGCGACCAGGAGAATGAGACGACGGCCTGCGGAGCCCTGGGTCAGGAGGCGCCAACAGAGGAGAAAGCATCCGAACAGGAAGCCATCCCAGATGGTGAGCGCGACCGGGTACGGAAGCAGGCTGAGCGGGGCCAGCAGCCACGCGAATAGAGGGGTGTGTTGAAAGGGAAACCAGTTACCCGTCGCCGCATACAGCGCAGGCATGGAAAGGGAGGTGTTGTACATCTCTGCCCAGCCATGGGTCAAACCAGTGCGAGCCGCAAAGTAGAAGTCGGAGAAATCGAGCTGCCAGGGCGTTTTGATGACGAACGTGAGGTACTGAATAACGTCGAAGCCGAAGAGGACGAGAACAACGGCCAGCGCCGCCACCCGGGCTCGACGCCAGCGGGGTTGGGAAGGGTCGACGGTCCAGGAGCGAAGGCGCGCCAGGTGCACCGAGTTAATGGCCGCTGGGGCGCTCAGCTAACGCCAGGAGCGAGACGCCTACCGGTAAGTCGACGAACCGCAGTACGGCAGCCTCCGCACTGAAAGTAGCCGCCATCAAGTTGTTGAAGAGGCCGGGCTTTGTCATCGAGAAGTCGGACTTCAGTTCGGAGAGATCGGAGCTCCGCCCGCCGCCGGCCAGTCGCGTGGCAACTCGCCGGGTGATGCGGACCGCCGCAATGCCCGGGAAAAGAATCGTATTGAAGGCAGTCAGTCGCCGCGGAATGAGACCAGCGTCGGTGATCGCCTGCCTCAGCGATCGGCCGGTGTAGCGCCGGCGGTGATGGCTGATCTCGTCCTGGCGACCCCACATCCAGCGGTATGCCGGCACCGTCACGGCGACCAGACCGGCTGGACGGGCGACGCGGGCCATCTCGCGAAGAGCCTTGACGTCATCGTCGAGATGCTCGAGGACGTCGAACGCGGTGACCAGGTCGAAACTCCCGTCCGCAAACGGAACGGCCTCGGCAGTGCCATACGCAAAACTCATGCCGGCCCGCCGCGCCACGCTCGCGGCACAGCGCACGTCGATATCGCAAGCGGTTACGCTGCCGAATTCGAGAAGGGCCTGGGCCACCGCGCCGCCACCGGAACCGATGTCGATGATGCGGGCCGGCGACCGCATGTGGGGGCGGAGTAGGGTCGCGATGATCTCTCGGCGTCCGCGGAACCACCAGTGGGTGTCTTCGATGCTGACGTACTCGTCGTAGAGGCTACTTTCCACCGTCCGCCTCGCGACTCTCCGGCGGTTCCTGGCGATGGGCCGGGGCCGACCTGGGGGTTTGCTGGCGGACGATATCCTGGCCCATCAAGCGACGCGGACACACCGGCTCGATCCGTTCCCGCCGACCGACCAGCGCGGGAACATAGATTCGCAACCACATCCGTGCCACCGTGCGCAGCGTGCTGACGATGTGACTGGCGCGGATGCTGCTCTCGCCGGCCCGCCGCGGAAAGTGCTTCACGCCCTTTTGCAGGATGCGGAAGTTCCACTTCCTCGCCTTGGCCACCATTTCGGTGTCGATGAAAAAATCGGTAGTCTCGAGATCGATGGCTTCCAACACCTCGCGGCGGAAAAGCTTGAACGAGCAGTCGACGTCCCGGACGCGCGCCCGGAAGACGGCGCTAACCAGCCGGTTGTAGACCCAGGAGAGGAGACAACGCAGCACCGGGTCGTACCGGTAGACCCGAAAGCCGATGGCGACGTCGGTACGCTCCATGACGGGCAGGAAAAACCGCAGTTCGCTTAAATCGAACTGCCGGTCGCTATCCGTGTAAAAGATCAGGTCGCCGCGGGCGGCGTGAAATCCAGCCCGTAGTGCGACGCCGTAGCCGCGATTTTCCGGAAAGCTGATCAGGCGGACCCGATCCTGCTGCTGGCTGACGCGCGTGACCCGCTGGGCTGTAGTGTCCTTGCTGCCGTCATCCACCACGATGACCTCCCATGCAGGCGTCACAGACGCGGCGACCTCGCAAGCGTCCTCGAGCGCGCCCTCGATGTTCTGCTCCTCGTTGTAGGCGGGCATCACGATGGAGAGGGATGACGACGTCACCCACGTTGGCCAGGGGCCGGAGATGACACTTTCGACGTTCGGGCGCGGAGGAGTCACAGTGCCGACCGGACAACGGCATGCGATGGACAAACCTGTGATCGCCACCCGGGATCTGCGTGGGGACGTTCAGCGACGGTCAGCCGTCGGCGGCGCTGGTCGAGGCAGCCGTTTGACGCGCGTCGAGATCGTGGGCCAGCTGCTTGACCCGATGGTCGATGTCCACCCGGAGGGCGCGAACCTGGTCCAACGGCTTGCCTGCCGGGTCGCGAAGATCCCAGTCGACGTACGTTTTTCCCGGAATAAATGGGCACTCGTCCCCGCACCCCATCGTCACGACCACGTCGGCCCAGCGGGCCAGGTCATCCGTGAGCGGCGCCGGCCGTTTCTGGGAGAGATCGATCCCCACCTCGCGCATCGCCTCGACCACTGCCGCATGCAGCTGCTCGGCTGGGCGGGTGCCGGCGGACATCGATTCATGCCGGCCGTCGGCCGCGCGCGCAAACAGCGCCTCGCTCATTTGCGACCGTCCCGCATTCTGGTGGCAAACGAACAGCACCCGTGCCATCGCGGGCGGGCTAGACGAGCACGTCGAGCAGGGCTCGAGTCTTCGGCTCGAGGTGACCGGCCAGGCGGTAGTGGGCCCAGATACCGACCTTGGTCATCTCCACCAGGCCGACGTCGCGCAGTTTCCCCATGTGGTGAGAGATGGTCGGCTGGCTCAGCTCGAAAGCGGCCGTGAAGTCGCAGATGCAGACCGGCCGCGTGGAGCGCTTGAGCACGCCGACCATCTGCAGCCGCGTCGGATCGGCGAGGGCCTTCAGTACCTCGACCGACGCGTCCACCCTGGCCGGCGGGACCGTGATCGAAGGTGGGCAGCAGACGCCCTTGACGCGCTCCGGGAGGGTTGCCTTCATGGCCAATAGTCTAGCTGTTCCATTGACAGTTGTCTATGGGTTTGCTACCATTCCATCGATAACCATCAATTCGTGAAGGAGTGAGCATGGACACGATTCGCGAGTCGGTGCGGGCCAAATACGCGGAAACCGCGATCCGGTTGAGCCAGGGTGGAGCTTGTTGCGATGCCAGCTGCTGCGGTGGATCCGACGCGGTGAGCGGGCCGATCGGTGCGGAAGCCTACTCGACGGCCGAGATCGCCGATCTGGGACTCTCGTTGGGCGCCAGTCTGGGCTGTGGAAATCCGACGATGCTGGCACAGCTGCACGCGGGCGAGGTGGTCCTCGACCTGGGCAGCGGAGCGGGCCTGGACGTGCTGCTCTCCGCCGGCCGGGTTTCCCCCGGCGGCCACGCCTACGGCATCGACATGACCGACGAGATGCTGGCCCTCGCCAACGAGAACAAAGCCAGAGCCGGCGTGGAGAATGCCACCTTTCTCAAAGGCACCCTCGAGGCCATCCCCCTTGCCCCGCGGTCCGTTGATGTCGTGATTTCGAACTGCGTGATCAATCTGGCCGCCGACAAGGCGGCGGTCCTGAAAGAAGCGTTTCGGGTGCTGAAGCCGGGTGGCCGGCTCGCGGTCTCCGACATGGTCGAAATCGAGCCGCTCCCGATCGAGGTGAAGTCGGCACTCGATGCCTGGGCCGGCTGCGTCGCCGGCACCATCCCGGTCGAGGCCTATCGCGCCGCGGTGCTCGGGGCGGGCTTCACCGACGTCGAGGTCGAGGTCACCCACACCTTCGGCCCGGGCGAAGCCGGCCTGCCGGCGGGCTCGGGGAAAATCGCCAGCGCGTACATCCGTGCCGCAAAACCCTAGACAATCGGCAAACAAAAAGGCCCGGGGAAACGCTCCGGGCCTTTCGGATTCTGGGTTTGTGAGTCGCTAAGCGACGCGCACCCGCGAGGCCCGTGGCCCCTTGGGAGCTGATGCTTCGACGTCGAAGCTGACCTTCTGCCCCTCCTGCAACCCCTCGAACGAGCCCTCGACGGACGACCGATGGAAGAAATACTCCTTGCCGTCCTCGCCGCTCAAGAATCCGAATCCGCGATCCATCACGAGTCGCTTGATCGTACCGTTCTGCGCCACGTCTGTCGCTAGCTCCTTCGCAAAGTTATCCCCGGTCCACTTGCGTTCTTAGGGCGTGCCATGACCGGGCTGACCCCGCCCGGCGTCAAGCATATCATGGGGGGTATTGCGACGACCAAAAATAGGGCGGCCGGGCGGGCCGCCGAGGGAGGGTTCACGCGATGCGCAGCACGATGCCCGACTTCCCACTGACGCTCCAGCACTTTCTGTGGCGATCGACCACCTTATTCCCAACCAAGGAGATCGTGACCCGGCGCGAAACCGGCCGCCATCGCTATACCTACGCCGACTTCGGCGGACGTGTGGCGCAACTCGCGCATGGCCTGAAGCACCTCGGGGTAAGCGCCGGCGACCGGGTCGGCACCCTCGCCTGGAACAACTACCGCCACCTGGAGCTGTACTTTGCCGTCCCCGGCGCCGGCGCCGTCCTCCACACCTTGAATCCCCGGCTCTTTCCGGAGCACCTGCAGTACGTGATCAACGATGCGGAGGACAAGGTCATATTCGTCGACGCTTCGCTCCTGCCGGCGCTGCAGCGCATCGCGAACGACATCAAAGGTGTGCAGCAGTTCGTCGTGATGACCGACGGTCCCTCACCCGATGGCCAGCTCAAGCCCATGGCGTCCTACGAGGAGGTCCTCGGCGGCCGGCCCACCAGTTATCCCTGGCCCCAGATCGACGAGCGCGACGCGGCGGCCATGTGCTACACGTCCGGCACGACCGGTAAGCCAAAGGGCGTTGTCTACAGCCACCGATCTTCAGTCCTGCATTCGTTCGGCATCGCGATCGGCGGCGGTATCGGCCTGCAGGAGTCGGACAGCATTCTGCCCATCGTGCCGATGTTCCACGCGAACGCCTGGGGCCTCCCCTATGCCGCCACGATGCTGGGGGCCAAGCAAGTCTTTGCCGACCGGTTCCTCGACCCGGTCAGCCTCACCGAACTCATCAGGGAAGAGGGAGTCACCTTCAGTGCCGGCGTGCCCAGCGTCTGGATCCCCCTGCTTCAGCACCTCGACAAGACCGGGACCGACCTGCGAGGCCTGCGGATGTTCGTCGGCGGCTCCGCGCTGTCCGCGGGACTCTACGACGGGCTGACCAGGCACGGGATCGATACCAACCAGGGTTGGGGCATGACCGAGACCTCCCCGGTTGCGGCGTGTGCCACCATCAAGAGCTCGATGAAGGACAGCAACCTTAAGGCGATTCGACTCAAGCAGGGGCTTCCGCTGGCGGGCGTTGAGCTACGCCTGGCTGATGTCGACAGCGGGAAGCTGGTGCCCTGGGACGGCAAGAGCGTCGGTGAGATCCAGGTCCGCGGCCCATGGGTGACGGCCGGCTACTACCGCGGCGTCGATGCCGATCGCTTCACCGCCGACGGCTGGCTTCGAACCGGCGACGTCGCGAATGTCGACTCGGAAGGGTACGCTCAGATCGTCGACCGCACCAAAGACCTGGTGAAGTCCGGCGGTGAGTGGATCTCGTCAGTTGAGCTCGAGTCGGCGATCATGGGTAACCCGAAAGTGCTCGAGGCGGCCGTCATCGGAGTGCCTCACCCGAAGTGGCAGGAGCGCCCGATTGCCTACGTCGTCGCCAAGCCGGAGTTCAAGGGCGCCGTGACGCAGGACGAGATTCTCGACTACCTCAGGCCACTGGTGGCGAAGTGGTGGCTGCCCGACGAGGTGCGTTTCATCGACGAGATTCCCAAGACGAGTGTGGGGAAGTTCGACAAGAAAGTCCTGCGGGAGCAGGCCCGCCAGGCAGCGGCGGTCGTCCGCCCCTCCGAATAAGACGAGCCGGTAACGCCGGCGGCACAGTGCTGCGCCGGAACACGAGAACCGCGCACCCTCTAACGCGGCCTTAATGCTGTCGCGCTAGAACGGAGGCAAGAAGGATGTGACTCAGCAGTGGATGCCTCCCGGCAGTTCGAGGCGCTCGTTCCACAGCCGCTGGATGCGGAGGGAATCGAGCGGCGTCGCGAGCTCGAGGATATCCATGAGGAGCTGCTGCTGAGCATCCTGGCCCTCGAGGAAGAGTGGATGCTCGATAACCGGATCGCCTTCGCTCTGCGGCAGCGCAACGCCGCATGACCTGCTAGCGCCGCCCCGTCCGGTGGCCACGCAACATCGCCATCGCTTGTGCCATCCGCCGCTGCTGCGTTTCGGCACGCTGCGCTCCGGTTACCCACTGGACGAGCTCCCTCTTGCGCGTATAGGAGAGCTTGTCGAAGGCGGCCGCCGCCTCGGCGTTGGCCTGAAGGGCTGACCGCAAACCCTCAGGCAGGTCGACCGTCCGCAGCTCGGCATCGTACTCGAGGCTCACCGTGAGCTGGTCCCCAACCGCAACCCCGGCTGCCGCTCGGACCTCTTTGCGCACCGGAAGGTAGTAGCGACCACCGTAGACGGCGATCGTGCTGCGATAGGGATGGCCATTGATCGTGACCTTGACGGGCACCCGCTTCCCGTGCCCCAGCGCGGCCACGACGTCGTCGGGTAGCCGGATGAAGACCGCCTCCTGATCCGACTCGAGCATGGTTTCGAACCGCAATTGAGGCACCTCAGCTCTATTCTCGCGGCTGATTCTCGGGAAATACGCACGTTTTTCGGGATGGGGCCGTTTGGACCGAACGACAGGGCCGCGTGCCGGCTCGAGAAACTGAACGGAGGACACGATGGCGAAAACGCAAAAATGGACAGCGTCGACGTTCGTTAGCCTGGTGCACGACAACCTCACCGAGAAGGGCCAGAAGGTCAAGAAGTCGGACCTCAACTGGGCCGTCAAGGACGCCTTTCAGGCGGCGATCACCGCCGGCGCGCGCGGGATGCGCGTGCGTTTCCCCGAGATCGGCGCCCTCGCATCGCGTGACGTCAAGGCCCGCAAGGCAGGGAAAGGCACCAACCCCTTCACCGGCGAGTCGATCATGTTGAAGGCGCGGCCCGCCTCGAAGAAGCCGCGCTGGTCGTTCCCCAAGGCCGTCCGCGAGGCCTACATCCGTACGGCCGCCCGCAAGGCCGCCTAGGACACTGCTCGAGATCCGGGCGTCGGCCCCTGGGGCCGGCGCCCGGGTTTGGTTCCTTGACAGGGTTTTGAATTCCTCTGACTATGATGGGAGGATGCGTCGAAACCTGATAGCGGGACTGCTCATTGCCGGCGGGCTGGCCTTGATGGCCAGCGCGCTTCCCGGGCTGGGCCTGATCAACTTCGGCGCGGCGCCCGCCGTCACCCAGTCGATCCCGGCGCTGAGCGATCCCCTCTCGCCGCCCCACCAGCATCCGAAATTTCTGCCCGGGACGAACAGCACCGCGGCCGGACCCAACCAGGTGGTCGCCTACCTGTCGATTCCCAGGCTGGGCGTCAAAAACGCCCCCATCTTCGACCGCGGCGTCGATCGGGGCGGCAACATGGAGATCGCCAAGGGCTACGCCATCACCCATTACGCCTACTCCTCCCCGATCGGCGCCGGTAACGCCGTCCTGTATGGCCACGATGACATCGAGGGCAGCGTCTTCGGCCGGCTGCAAGACCTGCGGCCCGGCGACGAGGTGCAGGTGACGGCGCCGGGCGGCTCGCCGGTGAGCTACCGGGTCACAGCCCGGTCGATTGTGGCCCCGACCGCCGTGCAGATCCTGCAATCAACCAGCGACGTCCGCCTCACGCTCTTCACCTGTTGGCCGAACTGGGTCGACACCCAGCGCGTGGTTGTCACCGCGATGCCGACGTCGAGCACTTAATCGGCAGCCGCCGGTCTAGTGGTTTTCTTCCTCGGGCGGCGCCTGAAAATACTTCAGTAACTCTTCGAGCGCCTTCGCCGCCTCGGGGTCGCGCAGAAGCCGCTCCTGCATCTCCTGCACCTGCTTGACCAGCTCTTTGGCCTGAGTCTCCTGGGCCACCTGCAGGAGCACCGGTTGGGTGGCGGCCGACACGACCATCTGCGCCTGCTGCCGCAGCATTTCGACGCCCTGGCAGCCAAGACAGGTGCCGGCGTTGTTGCAGATGCAGAGCTGCAGCCGCAGGTTGTCCAGCTCGCGCTGCAGTGGCGAAAGGTCGACGGGACGGCTCACGTTTCAAGCTTAGTCCGCTCCGTCGGAACTTTTTGCCAGGATCGGCGTCCTAGCTTGCGAGGTGAAGATCGTGTCGTTGAACCGTCTGCCACGTCTGTTGGCGCTTCTCGGTCTCGTGGGTCTCCTGGCGGCCTGTGGGACGCAAGCAGGCACCGGCTCGAACAGCACGGTCAGCGGCGGCCTAGGCCAGGGCTCGTCCGGGAATAACGTGCCGGCGCCTGCCGATAAGAGCACCGCGAGCGGGCAGACCTCCCAGGCGGCCAGCAACGCGGTCTTGCAGGCGCGGGGCGACCAGAAGGTCATCCAGGACGCGACGATGGGCATTCAGATCACCTCGGGCTCGTTCTGGAACAGCTACAACAAGGCGGTCGCCATCGCCGCCCAGTTCAACGGCTACCTCGTGAGCTCGCAGGTCGGCGACGTCTCCGGCAAGGAGACCGACGCCGGCAGCGTCGTCGTCGCCGTCCCGTCGTCGAGCTATGCCGACGCCTTGAGCGCGCTGCGCGGGCTCGGCAAGGCGACCCAGCTCCAGGTTCAAAGCCAGGACGTCAGTGGCGAGTACGTCGACCTCCAGTCGCGGCTCCGCAACCAGCAGGCGCAGCAGGCGGTCCTGCTCGACCTGATGCGCAAGGCGCAGACGATTTCGGACAGCATCGCCGTCCAGAACCAGCTGTCATCGGTGACCGGCGAGATCGAGCAGATTCAGGGTCGAATCCGGTTTCTCGACCAGCGCACCACCTACTCGACGATCACGGTCCGGCTCTACACTGTGGCGCCGGCGCCGGCGCAGCCGTCCCTCTGGGACCGCAGCGGTCTTGCAACCTCCTGGGCGACGGCCGGGCAGGCGTTCACCGCGGTGCTCGGCGGAATCCTGGTAGTCAGCGGGTTCCTCCTTCCGTTCGCGCTCCTGCTCTTGCTCGGGCTGGGTATCTGGCGCTTGCTGCCCGTATCGCTCCGGCCGACGCTGCGGCGGCCGACGTCAGCCTGAGGCGTCCTCCCGGCGAAACCGCTCGTTGAGAAACCGGCGGTGCGCGAGCAGTCGATCCATGTCGGCACGATGGACGACCTCCGCCACGCGGCGCATCTCGGCACCGAGCAGGTCCAGCTCCTCGAGCAGGACCTGCAGCGCGGTCCAGCCTCGGCTGCCGGGCTGCGATGACACATAGTCGGCGGGAAGAGTCAGGTACCGCTCAACGGCGGTCGGCAGCCAATCGCGCGCCGTCCGCTCGATCAAGTAAAGCTCCTCCGAACCGGGGGGCAGGGCATCGAGAGCCGGCAGAATCTCGGATCGGATGGTCAGCTCGATCCGCTGGATGCGCGTGATGACGTCGGCCGGCACCCGGCCACTGACGACCCTGATCTCGTCGCTCAGGGCGCCCTGCACCAGCTGCGGATCGAACCCGTAGGGGTGGATGGCCGGCTTGGATGCAACGGCCAGGGCGCCCACCAGGTAGAAGCCGATAACGAGGGCCAACCCACCAAGGCCCACCGGGTCGGCGAGCGCAAGCCCGGCGCCGATTAGCGCGAGAGCCGATCCGGCCAGGTTCCGGCGGCTGGTCAGATAGGCCGCAAGGCGAGTCATCAGCCTCACGCCTTCAGCATCCCTCCAAACAGCGGTGTTTCGCCTGAATCTTTCTTACCCGTAGGCTAGAGGCGTGCAAACGAAAACCGTGGACGGCCGGATGTTCATCGCCGGGCAGCGCACCTGGTCGAGATCGGCCGCGACGTTCGAGGCGATTGACCCGGCCACCGCTGAGGGATTCGCCACGGTGGCGTCGGGCGACAAGAGCGACGTCGATGCCGCCATCGCGGCCGCCCGAGCGGCATTCGAGGGCGGATGGGCTGGGCTTCCGCCGGTGCGGCGAGTTCGGATCCTCAACCAGCTGGCCGGCTTGCTGCGGGAGCGCCGTGCGGAGTTCGCCGCCCTGGAGAGCCTCGACGTGGGAAAACCGCTGCGTCAGGCCGAAGACGACGTGTCCGCCGCGGCCGGCTATTTCGAGTTCTTTGCCGGTGTCGCCGACAAGGTGTTTGGCTCGAGCATCCCCCTCGGAAAAGGCTTCGTGGACTTCACCTTACGGGAGCCTCTGGGCGTCTCGGCTCAGATCGTGCCCTGGAACTATCCGTTGCGCCTCGCCTCGCGGGGTCTCGCCCCCGCGCTTGCCTGCGGAAACACCGTCGTCGCCAAACCGGCAGCCGAGGCCGGTCTGAGCATCGTGCGCCTCGCGGAGCTGGCAGGGGAGGCGGGATGTCCTCTCGGGGTGTTCAACGTCGTCACCGGCGGGCGTGATACTGGAGCGGCGATCGCCGCCCATCCCGGCATCAACCACATCACGTTCACGGGCTCGGTCCCAACCGGGATCGCCATCATGAAAGCCGCCGCCGACAATGTCGTGCCGGTCACGCTTGAGCTCGGCGGCAAGTCACCGAACATCATCTTTGCCGATGCCGACCTGGAGCGCGCGGCCGCCTCGTCAGCGACCACGCTGATGCAAAACTCCGCCCAGACCTGTACTGCGCCAACCCGGCTCCTACTCGAACGATCGGCCCATGACCGCTTTGTCGACCTGCTCGCGCAGCGGATTCGAACGATCAAGATGGGCCGCGGCCTCGACAACCCCGACATGGGCCCGGTGGTCAGCGAACGGCAGATGAACCGGGTGCTCGGTTACCTCAACGCCGCCGCCCGGAATGGGGCGACAGCGGTCACGGGGGGCGGTCGCTCGACATCGCGCGAACTCGCCAATGGCTACTTCATCGAGCCGACCCTGCTCGACCATGTCGCCCGGGGCTCCGTCCTCGAGCAGGAGGAGATCTTCGGGCCGGTGCTCACGGTCACGACATTCGAATCCGTTGATGAGGCGATTGCCATCGCAAACGGAACCCCCTACGGACTGGTCACCGGCATCTGGACGCGCGACCTGACAAAGGCGCTGATGGCGGCGACCGCCATCAAATCGGGCCAGGTGCGGATCAACGCCTACAGCGTGGAAGGCAGCATTGGCCTGCCGTTTGGCGGCTACAAACGCAGCGGCTTCGGCCGGGAGCAGGGCGTCGAGGCGCTCGCCAACTACACGCAGATCAAGAATGTCATGATCAATTTCGGCTGACCGGGACGAGTGAGACAGGTCAGCCGGCGGTCCATCCTCAAGCTGCTGGCCGGGCTCGGCACGAGTGGGCTTACGACGGCCGCGATGGCGGCGGTTTTGCAAGCGTGCCGTTCCCCGTCGACCAATCGGGGATCCCCAGCCCCTCACGGGCAGCCGCTGGCGGCCATTCGCGCCGAACACGGAAAACTCGTCGCCGCCGACGGCCACGAGGTGCGCCTCACCGGGGTGAACTGGTTTGGTTTGGAGACTCCCAACTTTGCGCCGCACGGCCTCTGGGCGCGCAACTGGCAGGACATGCTGGACCAGGTCGAGAAGGCCGGTTTCAATGCCATCCGGCTTCCCTTCAGCAACCAGGTGCTCGAAGCCGGCAGCCTGGCGAACTCCATGGATGCGACGAAGAATCCCGACCTGCTGGGCCTGAGCGGACTCCAGGTCATGGACCGGATCGTCGAGGGCGCCGGGCGGCGCGGACTGGCGATCGTCCTCGATCGACACCGGCCGACCGCCGACGCCCAGAGCGAGCTCTGGTATACGGATCGCGTGTCCGAGGCCCGCTGGATCGACGACTGGACGATGCTGGCGCGCCGCTACCGGGCGCAGCCGGCGGTGATCGCGGCCGACCTGCATAACGAGCCACATGGAGCCGCGACCTGGGGCGACGGCAACCCGCGGACTGACTGGCGGATGGCGGCTGAGCGCGCCGGAAACGCCATCCTTAGCGTCAACCCCGACTGGCTCATCGTCGTGGAAGGGGTCGAACGGGTCGGCGCCGACACCTACTGGTGGGGCGGTAACCTGGCGGCCGCCCGGGATCACCCGGTTCGCCTCGCCCGCCCCGATAAGTTGGTCTACTCCGCGCACGACTACGGCCCGGGCGTCTACCCGCAGTCGTGGTTTGCCGCGCCAGACTACCCCCGGAATCTGCCGGCGATCTGGCGCCGGCATTGGGCATACCTGCCGGCGGAACGTATCGCTCCCGTTCTGATTGGCGAATTTGGCGGCCGTTCCATGGGGCACGACCAGGAAGGGACCTGGCAACGAAGCCTCGTCGAGTTTCTGAAAGCCAGCGGACTCAGCTATACATACTGGTCGTGGAACCCTGACTCGGGAGACACCGGCGGGATTCTCGAGGACGACTGGTTGACGATCGACCGGGCAAAGCTCGATGTACTGTCCAGCTACCAGTGGCCGCGTCTGGGCCAGGCGATGGCTGCGCCCGCTGCAGAACGGAATGCCGCCTGACGCGACCCAGGTCTCGCTGGGCTCGGCGTCGATTGAGCCGTTACACGCGCTCCTCGAGAACGCCGCATGGGATGGCTTTACCCGCACCATGCGAGACACGGCGGCCCAGCTGAAAAACCGCGCCATCTGGAACATCAACTCCACCGCCCACGGCGGCGGAGTCGCTGAGATGCTCGCCTGGCAGATCCCCTACGAGCGCGGCGTTGGGATGGATGTTCGCTGGCTCGTTATTCAGGGCGGCACGCCGTTCTTCACCTTCACCAAGCGGCTGCATGCCTTGCTGCACGGGGTTGCCGCCGACGGCTCGATGATCAACGAAGCGGAACGGACGGAATATGAGCAGACGCTTGCCCGCAACGCCGAGGCGATTGCGCGTGACATCCGACCCCGTGACGTCGTCATCCTGCACGACCCACAGACGGCCGGGCTTGTGCCCTTTTTCGTCCGGTACGGCTGCCGCGTCATCTGGCGCTGCCATATCGGCGTCGACCAGCCAAATGAGGTCGTGCAGGGTGCCTGGCGCTTCCTCCTCCCCCAGGTTGCGGCCGCGCACGCCACGGTGTTCTCCCGCCGCGCCTACGTCTGGGAAGGCCTTGATCAGTCACGCGTCGACATCATCCCTCCTGCCATCGACGCCTTCGCTCCGAAAAACCAGGAACTGGACGGCCAGACGGTGGCGGCCATCCTGCGCACCACGGGGATCCTGGCGGATGGCGCTGCCGGCCAGCCCCGCCTGGAGGTTAGTGGGTTGTCGGTCGAGCGGACTACCGATCTCTTCCCTGGAACCAGGCTACCGGAGGACGCCCGCCTGACGGTCCAGGTTTCTCGCTGGGACCGCCTCAAAGATCCGCTGGGTGTGATGGAGGGCTTCGCGCAATTCGTCGCGCCGAGGGTCGACAGCCATCTCATCCTGGCCGGCCCCGGCGCGAGCACGGTCGCCGACGACCCCGAAGAGGCCGGGGTGTTGCGCGAGGTCGAGGATCGTTGGCACCACCTGCCGCCGGCGGCACGCGATCGTGTCCACCTGGCGCGACTGCCCATGGACGACCCCCAGGAGAACGCCATCATCGTCAACGCGCTGCAGCGGCGGGCACAGGTCGTGGTGCAAAAGAGCCTTGGCGAGGGCTTCGGGTTGACGGTCGCCGAGGCGATGTGGAAGGGTCGGCCGGTGGTGGCCAGCCGGGTGGGCGGGATCCAGGATCAGATCGAACACGATAAGACCGGCCTGTTGATCGACGATCCACATGACCTGGACGCCTTTGGCGCTGCCGTCGTGAGCCTCATTTCCGACCCGGCGGTCGCCGATCGACTCGGCGCCGAGGCCAAACGGCGGGTCCAGCGCCAATTCCTGGCGCCGCGGCTGCTGATGCAGCAAGCCAACCTGATTGGGCGGCTCCTACAGAGCGCAAAGTAGCGCGACGACGCGGCTCTGTGGCAGCGTAGTCGAGAAGGATGCTGCTTCAGCTCGTTCTATTCTTCACCCTGGCCTCCGTCATCACCACGCTGACGGTGATGGTGCCGGGCTTGATCCGGGCGCGCGCCTGGGCGAGCATTCCGCTGGGCCTGGCCATTCTCGCCGGTGCCGGCTGGCTCACCAGTTTGATCACCCAGGACGCGGTGGCCGGAATGATCCTGCCTCTCTTCGGCGTGGGGGCGGTCATCGAAACACGGCGCCACCTTCCCCAGTGGAGCATGCTGGCCGCCCAGCTGCTGGCCTTGCTACTGGTGGCGTCCGCTGTCTACCTGATCTACGCGGCGGTGCAGCCAATCGTCGATGGGCTCAGTCCGTTGGGGGTAATCGCGTCGTTCCTGTTGCTGCTGCTCGAGGCGTCCGCCCTGTCGCTCAGCGTCTACTACCTCTTCGAGATCCTCGACGTCTTCAGCCGCCGTACCCGAATTGCCCATCGCGCCGAGCCCTCGTACCGTCCGAAGGTCGCCATGCAGGTCCCCTGCTACAACGAGCCGATCGAGGTCATGCGCGAGACGCTGACCGCGCTGGCCCACCTCGATTACCAGGACATGATCGTCCAGGTGGTTGACAACAACACCAAGGATCCGCAGACCTGGCGCCCGCTCGAGGCGTTGTGCAAAGAACTGGGTGAACGGTTTCACTTCATCCACCTCGAGCCCTGGCCGGGCTACAAGGCGGGCGCGCTCAATGAGGCCACGAGACGGTTGCCGCAGGACGTCAGCATCCTGGGCATCGTCGATGCCGATTACCTGGTCAAGCCCGGATTCCTGAAGGAGATGGTGGGCCACTTTGCCGATGAGCGGGTGGCATTCGTGCAGACGCCGCAGAACTATCGCGATTGGAGGGACAGTGGCTATCTCCGCGGCCTCTTCTATAGCTACCGCTATTTCTTCGATGTAACGATGCCCAGCCGCGCCAACCGCAACGCCATCATCTTCGCCGGAACGATGGGATTGATCCGCCGGTCCGCGCTGGAGCGGATTGGGGGGTGGGACGAGAACATCATCACGGAAGATGCCGAGGCGAGCCTGCGCCTGCTCGGCCTGGGTTCGACCGGGGTCTACGAACCGACCATTTGGGGCGAAGGCCTGATGCCATTGAGCTTCGACGGGCTGAAGAAGCAACGATTCCGATGGGCGCTCGGCGGGATCCAGATCTTGCGCCGCCAATGGCGGGAGCTGCTGCCCCTTGCCCCACATCGGCTTCGCCTGACGTTGGGCCAGCGGCTTGCCTACCTGTTCGGCAGCGTCCACTGGTTCTCGGATTTGCTTACGGTTGGCTTCACCGCCCTCCTGCTGCTGACCGCCGTCGCCGCCGCCCTGCATCACCGGCTGCCGGTCCGCGAGCTCACCGGGCCGATCCTGGTCGTGCCCCTGGCCTTCTTGATCACCGGCGTACTGCGAGGACTCTGGGCGTTGCGGCGGGCTGAGCGGTGCAGCTGGAGCGATGCCTTCAGGGCGCTCGCCATCTGGTTCGCGCTGAGCTGGGTCGATACCCTGGCGGTCGTGCGCGGGCTGCTCAGCGGCCAGGCGGCGTTCCTGCGCACGCCCAAGCAGAAAGAGGGTGGCAATCGACTGTGGCCGGCGATTCGGTCCTCGGCCATCGAATCCCTGCTCGCCATCCTGGCGCTGGTCGGGGCGGTCGTGATGCTCCTGGCGGCGCCGGCCCTTGCGACCGTCATCCTGGCGGTCATGTTGCTCTTCGAAGCATGGATCTTCGGCAGCGCGCCCTGGGCCAGCCTCGCGGCCGAGGGCATCCAGCTGACTCCGCAGCGGAAGATCTACTTGCGATCCGCGCAAAACACCGGTGATCGACCAGAGCGGCCGAGTCGCGCCGCGGTGATCCCGGGCGCCCTGGCGGTCGTGGTCGCCGTGGTGCTCGCCTACGGTCTGCTGAACGCTCCGCAAACCACGCCATCCGGGCAGGCCGACCTGCCGCGGATCGGGAGCATCACGAACAAGCAGTTGCCCAAGACCGGGCCCGCACCGACGCCCACCCCGACCGCGTCGCCGTCGGCGAGCCCCAGCGCAACTCCGAGCGCGTCGGCGACCGCGACGACCAGTCCCTAACGCTGGCCACGATTCAACTCGGCGAGCAAGCCGAGACCGTCCAGGTCGTCGAGGTTGTACCACTGGAGCATCACGCGCTCCACGCCGACCGCCGACCAGGCATCCAGCTCGGATCCGACCTGGTCCGCGGTACCGACCAGCCAGTGGCGTCGCCGCAGCTCGTCCAGGGCCGCCGTGGGCGCGACGCCGGACAGCGCCGCCAGAAACGACTGCATCCAGCGCCCCTTCTCGGCAACCTCTGCAGCGTCGCGGCCGATCACGATCCCGCCCATCCACGACCGATGAATCGCATCCGGGTCCCGTCCCACCTCCCGGCAGTGTTCTTCGAGTCGAGCGCGCTTCCCGCGATACGCCTCCGGTCCCGGGGCATGACTGTTCCACTCGTCGGCGTCTTTCGCCACGATGCGCAGCAGCCTCTTCTCGCCGTCGCCGCCAATCAGCAGCGGGGGCGCCGGTCGTTGCACGGGGCGGGGCAACGCGGCAGCGCCCCGGAGTCGGTAGTAGTGGCCGTCGATGTCCACCGGCCCGCCGGTCCATAGCGCCTTGATGACGGCGATCCCTTCCTCCAGCCGGTCGAACCGCTCCTTGAGCGGTGGCAGCGAGATACCAAAGGCTTCGTGCTCAGCTTCGTTCCAACCCGCGCCGACGCCGAGGGAGAGCCGGCCGTTGGAGAGCCCGTCGACGGCAGCCGCCATCCGCGCCAGCAGGGCGGGATGGCGAAACGTCATCGGGCTGACCAGCGGACCGAAGCGAATCCGCTGCGTCCGTTGCGCCAGCGCGGTCAGCGAGGACCAGCATTCCAGCGCCGGTCGCTCCGGGTGGCCCATCAGGCTGAAGAAATGGTCTGAGCGCCAGAGCGAGTCGAGACCGAGCGTTTCGACCCGGTCGGCGATCCGGAACCATCGGTCCCAGGTCAATCCCTCCTGACCCTCGATCATCACGCCGATCCTCACGGCTGTTGACGTTAACCGATGCGATCCCGTAGCAATCCACGGAATACCGAACAGCCCGACCCGGTTAGTACTACTGATATGCCGGCGGTCACGGTCGAGAACGTTCTGACTCTCCCCCGCATTCCGGACGTCAGTCCGGTCGGGGCGCTCGAGCGTCCCCTGCTCGCCATTACCACTGCCCCGCAGGGCGTCGAGGGCGAGGGCTTTCCCGTGCGCCGCGCGTTCTATGGGCTCGATCAGCGCGACCTCGATCCGTTCATTCACATGGACCAGATGGGCGAGGTCGAATACGGCCCAGGCGAACCGAAAGGCACCGCCTGGCATCCGCACCGCGGCTTCGAGACCGTCACGTACATGATCGACGGCACCTTTGCGCATCAGGATTCAACCGGCGGAGGCGGGCTGATCACCAACGGGGCGACGCAGTGGATGACAGCCGGCGCTGGGATACTGCACATCGAACGGCCACCGGAGGCGCTCATCGCCAGCGGCGGGCTTTTCCACGGTATCCAGCTCTGGGTCAACCTGCCGGCGGAGCAAAAGTGGACCGCGCCTCGGTACCAGGACATCGGGGCGGCGCGCGTCACCCTCCTTTCCTCACACGATGGTGGGGCGCTCGTGCGCGTGATTGCCGGCGAGATCGCGGGTCACGCCGGGCCCGGCGTCACCCACACGCCGATTACCCTGGTGCATGCGAGCATCAATCCCGGGGCGGAGCTTCGCCTTCCCTGGCGGCGTGAGTTCAACGGCCTCGTCTACGTGCTGGCCGGACGGGGAACGGTCGGCTCAAGACGAACCCCCGTCCGCACCGCTCAGCTGGCGGCCTTCGGCGCGGGCGACCTGATAAGCGTCACCGCCGACCTCGCCCAGGAGAGCCGTTCGCCCAACCTCGACGTGCTCGTCCTCGGCGGTGAGCCCATCGGGGAGCCGGTTGCGTGGTACGGACCGTTCGTGATGAACACGCACGAAGAGCTTGCCCAGGCTGTCGACGACTACCGGCGCGGCCGGATGGGAACGATTCCCGCCACCCACCTCGGCAACTAGGGGCGCGGGCCGCGCCATGGTTCAGCGGATGCCGCTGTCGTACTCGACGTTGATCATCGTGTAGTTTCCCGGCGTCACCGTTACCGACGTCGGGATCGGTCGGGGTAGGAAGCCAGTCCCGATGTTGAGCCCCACCACGGTGTAGGAGCCGGGCGCAAGCTCCACCTTGAAGTGGCCATCGGCCCCCGAGTGGAAGCGGCTCACCTCAGACCCGCTCCCATCACGCACCACCACCGTCGCGGCGAGCGGACGCGGAGGACAGGGAGAATTGATGCGCTCCACGGGGCAGGTCGGCCCGGCCTGCACGGTTCCCTGGATCCCGGTACCGGGCTGGGCAGCCGGCGTGCCGCAGGCCGCCATCGTCAGGGCCAGGGCGAACGACACAATGCGTGATGTCATAAAAGACCTCGAGGATTACGACGCCGGAGCCCCCGAAAAGTTCCGCCCGGTCAGTCGCCCCGCACGCCCGAGGTCGGGTTCCCCTGCGCGTCGACTGACTGCTGGGCAACCTGATCTGCTACGGGCGATCCGTCACCGGGATAGACCACGACCGGCGTCCCGATCGGGGCCCAGTCGAAGAGGAGTCTGACGGCGGCCAGCGGCACGTGGATGCAGCCGTGACTCGCGTACGGCCCGTTCTGGGAGCCAGGTCCGAGGGTGCTGTTCGGTTGCCAGCTGGCATCGTGCAGACCTTCGCCGTTCTGCGTGAACCACACGACCATCTGCACCGGTGTATCCGGATACCATTCGGCCGACCCCCGGGGCCAGGGCGACTTCATGGTCCAGGGCGCGTCCTTGCTCAGGACCTGCATGGCGCCGATGTCGGTCGGCAGCGCGGGCCGGCCCGTCGTCACCAGCGTATCCACGATCACCCGGCCTCGCTCGTAGGCGATCAACTCCTGCGCTTTCAGCGACACGATGATCAGCTGACCCGAGCCGGCGCGGAGCAGGCCGGTGTGGATTTGTGAGGCGAAATACCGGACGCCGGCCACCCCCAACGCCACCTGCTGGTCATGGACGCTGTCGAGCATCGCGCCATTTCGCTCGAGCGCGGCATCGAGCCGGCGGGCCCAGGCAAGTTTCAAGAACTCGGCGACGGTCGCGTCGTTCCGTCCAGCGGCGAGTCCGGCGCGGCCCGCCTCCAGCAGCCCCTGCCGGTTGCCTCGATACTGCGAGGCCAGCCGGCCGGCGTCGGCGTTGATGGTGGCCGCCTCGGCGCTCTGGGCGCGGACCCCATGGCTCGCGCCCGCGGCACTGACGGCATTCACCCCGGAACTGCCGAGCCCGACGCCGGCCATCAGGACGACGACGAGCAGGGTGCGCCGGCGCTGCCATTGGAGCCGCGCAACGCGGCGCGTCTGTCGCTGCCAGAACGCCGGCGACGACCGTGGGACGCGGCTGCGTCCCCCAGTTGCGGTAGCAGACATGATGGTAGCTCTATTGTAACGTTCGAAGCTCGAGAAACCGCCGGTACCATTGATCCGGTGGCGGTTCCCTCCTTCAGCGGTCTGGTCCGTGCCCCGGATTTCCCGGAGGGGCTCGACTGGCTCAATGTCGCCCGACCACTTCACATCGCCGATCTTCGTGGGCGGCTGGCGATCGTCGACTTCTGGACCTTCTGCTGAATCAACTGCATCCATACCTTTCCGCAGTTGCGGAAGATCGAGCAGAAATACGGCGACAAGGTGGTGGTCGTCGGGGTCCACTCGCCGAAGTTTCCCGCCGAGCGCGAAACCGCCAACTTGCGCGAAGCGGTGCTGCGCTACCGGATCGAGCACCCGGTCGTCAACGATCGTGACTTCCAGGTGTGGCAGCGTTTCGGCGGTCGCGCCTGGCCCACGCTCATCTTCGTCGACCCCGAAGGCCGCATCATCGACAGGCACGAAGGGGAGCTGCCCTTTGAGCAATTCGACCCATTGGTCGACCGGATGTTGCTGGACTTCGAGGCACGGGGTGTGCTCAACCCGCGCGCGTCCCCTATCGCCGTGGAAGGGATTGCTGAACCCTCACACACGCTGAGCTTTCCAGGGAAAGTGCTGGCATGCGACGAGGCGCTTTTCATCGCGGACAGTAATCACCATCAGATTGTTGAGGCGGGCCCCGATGGACCGATTCGGCGCAGGTTCGGCAGCGGCCAGCCGGCACTGCTCGATGGGCCGGCCGGGGTTGGCGCATTTGCGCAACCCCAGGGCATGGCAGTGATCGACGGCAGGCTCTACGTCGCCGACACCGAAAACCACGCCGTGCGCGAAGTCAACCTCGGGTCGGGGGCGGTTCGAACGATTGCCGGCACCGGCGTGCAGGCAGTGCGGGCCGGTCTCGGCGGTCCCGGGCGCTCCACACCGTTGAGTTCGCCGTGGGACCTCGCCGCCGATGGGCGCACGCTCTACATCGCGATGGCCGGCACGCATCAGATCTGGTCACTCGACCTCGATCATGAAACGGTGACGCCGTTTGCTGGCACGGGTCGCGAGGGCCTACGCGATGGGCCTCTGCGCGAGACGTGGTTCGCGCAATCGAGTGGACTGGCGCTGGCGGATGGCCACCTCTACGTGGCCGATTCGGAGGTGAGCGCCGTTCGAGATATCGAGCTGCGAGCGAAGGTCGTCACCACGCTGGTCGGCGAGGACCTCTTTGTGTTTGGCGACCAGGACGGGGAGGGGAACGTCGTCCGTCTTCAGCACCCGCTGGGGATCACGGCGAGGGACGGGCTTCTTTACCTGGCAGACAGCTACAACAACAAGATCAAACGGTTGGACCCGCGGCAGCGCGCCGTGACCACCTGGCTGGGGCGCGGGGCCGCAGGCCGATCGGACGGCCCGCCCGCTTCCGCATCGTTCCGTGAGCCGGGCGGCGTCTGCGCCGGGGTAGGCGGACTCTACATCGCCGACACGAACAACCACCGAATCGCGCTGGCGGACTGGCGGTCCGGCGAGGTCCGAACCGTGATTGGCGATTAGAAGTAATCCCTGAGCTGCGCAAATGACTGGAGAACCAGCAGGCGCCGATCATGTCGGACATCGGCGTGCTCCAATCGCCATGTGTGCGGGTGCGGGATGAACACGGCGCCCAGGCCGGCCTCCAGCGCCGGGTTGATGTCGGAACGCGGGGAATTTCCAACCATCCATGCCTGGCCGGCGTCCACATCGTGTTCACGGATGAGCTCTCGATAGGCGGCGACGTCTTTTTCTTTTGTGACGACGACCTGGTCGAAGCGAGGCGCGAGGCCGGATCGTTGCACTTTGAGCGTCTGCTCCTCCGGCTCGCCCTTGGTAAAGAGAAGCAATCGGTGCCGGGCCGTCAGGTAATCCAGTGTGGGCGCCACGCCGGGCAGCAGGTCGAGCTCGACCTGCACGATCCGCCGCCCGAGGTTCATCACGTGCTCGAGGTGGCGGGTCTCGATGGCTCGTTCCGCCAATCGCTCGTAGGTTTCACGCAGGTTGCGAGCAAAGGCGGCCGAGCCGTAGCCGTGCACCTCGCTGTTGAGCCGCTCGATTTCATCGAGTGTGGCCCGCACTTGCTCCCGGCTGAGCGTGGAGTGGGCGAGAAAGTCGATGAAATCCTCGATGGCCTGCTCGAAGTAGACGTTGTTCTCCCACAACGTGTCGTCGCCGTCGATGATCAAGACGGTCCTGGTCGACATCGATGTCCTGAGCATAGTCAGCTCGCGTGACGCCCATTCCGCCGTGCTGGACGGGATGGTGGACCGCCAGTAGAATGGGGCCACCCTGTGGGGGCGGGGCGGAGGTCGGGGAATGCGGACGCTGTCGATCCTGGGACTCGATGCCGCCGAGCGTCCGCGTTTGAACGCGAGCTCGATCCGTCAGCTCGCCAAGCTCGGCACGGTCGTCCGCTGGCCGGGCCTGCTCTTTGCCGCCGTCCTGTCGCTCGCCGTTCCGCCAAAACTCCCCCTGGGTCTGGCATTGCTGCTCATCTGGGTGGCGGTTTATAACGCCTGGGGCATGATCGCGATCTCCAGGGCGGACGATACCTCGATCCTGCGGGTGGGCCGGGCGCTGACGCTGATCGACACGGTGAGCTACTTCTTGGTCTTGTTCGTGTTTGGGGGCGTCGGTGCCAGCACCAGCATCTACGCGGCCTACATCCTGCTCATCGTCTGGATGGTCGCCTACGACGGGGCGGAAGGGGCCATGCTCTGCGTGGCCATCTTCGTGCTGGGGATGCTTGCCTTGCATGCCGCGCTGGGGGCGGCATTCAACCAGGATTTCGCCGCTCGGGACGTGCTGCTCTGGAGCCTGATCATGGCGGTCGCCGGAGCCATCCTGGCGGCGTACGACCGGATCGTCGTCGGTGGGGTCCAGGCATCGAGCGTCGGCATCCAGCCGGCGGTGGGCAACGCGCAACCGGCTGTGCGGCTCTCGCGCCGGGAACAGGAGGTGCTTCAGCTGGTATCCGAGGGCTACTCGAACTCCATGATCGCCGGCCGCCTCCACCTGAGCGAGAACACCATCAAGACCTATGTCGAAAATCTGCTGAGCCGGCTCAATGCGCGCAACCGGGCCGAGGCCGTCGCCGCCGCATCCCGACAGAATCTGATCTAGAACGCGCCCCTCTCCCCCATTCGGCCTCCCCCACTTGGAACTGGAGCCGGCCGCGTTTTCATCACCACGGGGGATACCGCCCCCCATCGAGCGCCGCTAGGCTTGTCGCGGTGGGGGCGCCAATCGACCTGGGGGGCGCTCCAATGGCGACCAGGATGGTGGGGGGTTTCATCCTGGTCGCCTTCTTATTGTGCATCCTGCTGGCCTGGCCCGGACGCCGGCGCTGGCCTCACTGGCTGATCGCCGGTCTTTGTAGTTCCGTGTGCGCCGCGTTGGCGCTCAGCCTCACCCCGTCGACTGGCTGGCTCATCGCCTCGGTCCGTCTCGCGACGCTGGCCCTGGCAACCGGCTTCCTCGCCACGGCCGCCGTCCGCGACCTGCGAGACCCGCTCCGCTAGACCGGCTCCCTCTCAGCGGGCCGGCAAGGCAAATTGGCGGCTTGACCCGGCAATCGGCTGTCAGGTAACGTGATATCTACATTATCCGCAAAAACCCGTGGAGGGATTTGTCAATGATCCTGTTCCTGTTACTCCTGATCGTTGCCGGGGCGCTGGTCGCCGTGTATGCCGCCCAGAACACCGCGACCCATGACATCACGCTCTGGCAATGGCATTGGTCCGCGGTTCCCGACTGGGTTCCGGTGGTGCTGACAGCCGCCGTGATCGGCGCGCTCTTCCTCCTCTACATGCTGTACTCCGGCATGGTTCATGGCGTTCGGGTCGGATCGATGCGCCGCCGGGTCTCGACCCGGGAGGCCGCGATCAACGACATGCAGGCAGAAAACCAGCGGTTGCGTGAGGAGAACGCCCGCGTCCGCAGCGAGCTTCGTGGCATGGATCGCGGAGTGGTCGCCAGCCGTGACGAGACGTCGCGGGAGCCAGCCTCGACTCCAGCGGACTCCGATGCGCCACGTGCGGCAAAGCCGTACCGACCGCGGTCGACGTTTGGCGAGCGGGTGCGCGCCTTCTTTTCGGGCAGGGAGCCGGCCGGCTACTAACCCGCGTCGCGGTTTTTCGAACCACAGGGTCTCCGCGGAGACCCTGTTTTTTGCGCGACTCGCAAGCCGAAGGCTTGACAGGCCGCCAAACGTGTCAGCTAAATTGATACCGGCGCTAGCAACTGGCGGCTCGCGGGCCCGAGGTTCCTTCTCGCAGACCCCGCGCAACGTGGTTGAAAGGAGGCGACAAATGCCAGCAAGCGGCAAGCGGGGCTTCGGTTCCATGGATGAAGCAAAGCAGCGCGAGATCGCCAGCAAAGGCGGTCAGGCAGCCCACTTAAAAGGGTCGGCCCACGAATTCAGCACCGAGGAAGCGCGCCAGGCCGGGAGCAAGGGTGGCAAAGCGGCCCACGAGAAAGGCTCAGCGCATGAGTTCTCATCCGAGGAAGCGCGCGAAGCCGGTCGGAAGGGCGGTGAGGCCTCGAGCCAGGACCGCAGCCGGATGGCGGCTATCGGCCGCGAGGGCGGCAAGCACTGAACCACGGGAAGGAACCTTACCGGTTCCTCCCCGCACGCCTCAAACGCTAGAGTGCGCCGACGAGTTCCTGGATGCGCGCCTCCGAGAGCGTGACATCGCTCATCGTCCCGGCGAAATAGTTGTCGTACGCCGCCAGGTCGAGCAGACCGTGGCCACTGAAGTTGAACAGGATCACCGGCGACTCGCCTCGCTCGCGCGCCTTGACGGCCTCATCGATCACTGCCCGAATCGCGTGGGCGGTCTCCGGCGCGGGAATGGTGCCTTCTGTTCGGGCGAACTGCACCGCGGCGTCGAAGACCGCCCGCTGCGGGTACGCCACCGGCTCGATAAACCCGTGCTTCGCCAGCGCTGACACGAGCGGTGCCATGCCGTGGTACCGCAGTCCGCCGGCGTGAATCCCTTCGGGGATGAACGTGTGGCCCAGGGTGTACATCTCCAGTAACGGCGTCATCCCGATCGTATCGCCGAAGTCGTAGGCGTACTTGCCGCGCGTCATGGATGGACAGGCCGCCGGCTCGACGGCCAGGAACCGCGTCTTGCTACGGCCGGTCAAGCGGTCGCGCAGGAACGGAAACGCCAGACCGGAGAAGTTGCTGCCGCCGCCAACACAGCCCACCACCAGGTCGGGCATAGCGCCGGCCCGCTCCATTTGCGTCAGCGCTTCCTGGCCGATGATCGTCTGGTGCATGAGCACGTGGTTGAGGACGCTGCCCAGCGAGTACTTGGTGTCGTCTTTGCCGGCGGCATCTTCGATCGCTTCCGAAATCGCGATCCCCAAGCTGCCCGTCGATTCGGGGTTTTCCGCTCGGATGCGTTGGCCCGCCTGGGTCCGGTCGGATGGGCTGGGCACTACCTCGGCGCCCCAGACGTGCATCATGCTTTTCCGATACGGCTTCTGCTCGTAGCTGATCCGCACCATGTAGACCATGCACTCGAGGTCGAAGAGCTTCGTGGCGAAGGCCAGGGCGCTTCCCCACTGGCCGGCGCCGGTCTCGGTCGTCAACCGCCGGGTACCCTCCGCCTTGTTGTAAAAGGCCTGGGCGACCGCCGTGTTCGGCTTGTGCGATCCGGGCGGACTGCCACCTTCGTACTTGTAGTAGATCTTCGCGGTCGTCTTCAGCTCGCGTTCCAGCCGGGTCGCCCGCATCAGCGGCGTCGGCCGCCAGAGCCGAAGCGCGTCCTGGACCGGTTGTGGGATGTCAATGTAGCGTTCCTGGGAGACCTCCTGCTTGATGAGCTCCATGGGGAACAACGGGGCCAGGTCTTGTGGACCCACCGGCTGGCGGGTCGCGGGATGAAGCGGCGGGCTCCCGGGAAACGGGAGGTCCGCCTGGATGTTGTACCAGCGGGTCGGCATCTCCTTCTCGTCGAGCACGATCCGATTGGCGACTTCGGGCGCGTGAACGCTCATGACTACCTCCCTCCTGTGGTCCCTAGGTTTTAGCATGGACGGCACTCTGGTGCAAACGCCTGATCGGACCGCCATGCTCGCCGCCCTCGAACGCCTCGTCCTCGCCGAGTCGCCATCACCGGACAAGGCGCGCTGCGACGCGTGCGCCGACGAGGTGGCGGCGCTCTTTGCGCAGCGTGCCGGCGCCCGCGCGACCCGCCATCGGCGGCCCGACCGGGGCGATCACCTCGAGATCCGGGTTGGGTCCGGCGTACGGCCGATCGTGCTCCTCTGCCACCACGACACGGTCTGGCCGGCCGGCACCCTCGCCCGACTGCCCTTTTTGGTCGAGGGCGATCGGGTCACCGGTCCGGGGAGCTACGACATGAAGGCCGGCATCGTGGAGGCAGCCTTCGCCCTCGAGGGCGCCAAGCCGTCGCGGCCGGTCATCGTGCTGTCGACTTCCGACGAAGAGATCGGGAGCAGCAGCTCGCGAACATTGATCGAGGAGACGGCACGCCAGGCTGAGGCCGTCCTTGTGCTGGAACCGGCCGCCAGCGGCGGCGCCCTCAAGACGGCTCGCAAGGGCATCGCCGATTTCATCCTCGAGGTCGATGGCCGCGCGGCCCACGCCGGCGTCGAGCCCGAAAAAGGCGTGAGCGCCATCGAGGAGATCGCCCACCAGGTGCTGGCGCTGAAGGCGCTCGCCGATCCGCGCAGCGGCACCACGATCAACGTCGGGGTGCTGACCGGCGGTACCCGGCCCAACGTCGTGCCCGCGCACGCGCGGGCCGAGGTCGACGTCCGCTTTACCAGCGCCGCGGAGGCGGAGCGCATCGTCGAGGCGGTCCGCGCCCTGCGACCGGCGCTCGAGGGGGCACGCCTGCGGATCAGCGGCGGTCTCGATCGCCCGCCGATGGAACGCGGCCCCGGGACTGTCCGGCTGGCCACGCTGGCTCAACGGCTGGCGGCCGACCTTGGCTTTCGCCTCGAGGAAACCAGCACCGGGGGTGGCAGTGACGGCAACTTCACGGCCGCGATCGGCATCCCGACCCTCGATGGGTTGGGGCCGGATGGCGGCGGCGCGCACGCTGACTCAGAGCACCTTCTGATCCCGACCTGGCTGCAACGGACGGAGCTGCTCCGCCGCCTGCTGGAAGCCTTGTAGCCGGCTTGACGGGTGGCCTACCGCCTGTGGTAGGGTGGACGACGGTCCGTTACGCCTCGTCGTAGCTCATCGCCTTCCTCTCGTCTTCACCGGGCCAGAAGTCGATGGACGTTCGCCAAGTGACGGAGGGAAGGCTCCTTGAACGTTACAGCCCTTATTGCTATCCTGTCCAGGGCTCGCGCCCATATCTTGCGGTTGAGTAACGCCCGACTCCATGATCTTGTGGTTTCTGACTGGGCCGCCCGTGCGGTCCTGCGTTCCCGACGACTCCAGAGCCGGTTGCCGCACCTGCTGCGCGGAGTACGACTGGCCCGACTGCGGCCGTCCCTGACGCTCCTCGGCCATGCCCTGGTGCTGACGCTGGGATTCATTCTGGTCGTCCCGCTCACCAGTGGCCGATCGGCGCCCACCCCGATCCTCGCCGTCCAGTACCCCGGCCAGCTGGTGGGGAGCGGCTCCTTGCGAGGCCACGGTGCCCCGGACATGCGCGAGGTCGTCAAGGCGTCGACGCTGGAAGAACGGCCGGCGCCTCCGGCCCCCGAGCCCGTCGCACGCGCCGCACCCCGCGCCCCTTCCGCGACGTTCACGCCACCGCCCGGCTCGGGCGGGGATGGACTGGCGGCGATCTACGCCGTGTTCGGAAACAGTCCGGGGCTGAGCTGGGCGCTGCGGGTAGCGAACTGCGAAAGCCACTACAACCCGCTGGCCATCAATCGCTCCAGCGGCGCCAGCGGCCTCTTCCAGTTCATGCCCTCCACCTGGAACTCGAACTTTCCCGGACAGAACATCTGGGATCCGTACGCGCAAGCGCGGGCGGCGCTGGTCTTCTACAACGCCGGACGGCAGAGCGCCTGGACCTGTAAGTAACGCGTAAGCGGCCCGGCGCGACGATCGCGCTACCATGTGGCGCGTGCCGCCGGACGTCTCAGGTTCGCGCCATTTCCCTGTCGAGGTCCGCCTCGTTCGGTCGCATGACGAGTTTGCCGCCTGCGAGGCGATGAGCCGGGACATCTGGGGAGCCGCCGAGCGAAACGTGGTGCCGCGCGAGCTGCTGCTGACGATCCAGCTCAACGGAGGGCTGGTGCATGGCGCCTTCTTCCCCGATGGCCGGCTGGTCGGATTCTGCTTTGCCTTCCTGGGCCGGCGTAACGGACAGCTCCGCTTGTGCTCGCATCAACTCGGCGTCGTCCCCGAGCTTCGCGGGGGCGGCATTGGGATCGCACTGAAGGAGGCGCAGCGGGCCGATGCGCTTCGCTTGGGATATGAGCTGGTCAGCTGGACCTTCGATCCGCTCGAGGCGCGGAATGCCTACATCAATCTCCACCGGCTCGGCTGTATTGCCCGCCTGTACGATCGGGACCACTACGGGGATATGGAGGACGAGCTCAATCGCGGATTGCCCTCGGATCGATTCGAGGTCGAGTGGTGGCTCCGCCGTCCGAAGCCCGTGATGACGGTCACCGATCCGCTCGTGATCCTCAGCCTGGACAGCGACGGCCGGCCGCGGCGCGTCGCAGCCGAGGTGACCCCGGGGAGGGCGGCGCTGATCGGCATTCCGCCAGATTTCCAGGCGGTCAAGCGGCAGAGCCTGGAGCTGGCGCTGGCGTGGCGGATGGAGAGCCGGGCGGCTTTTGAGGCCGCCATCGCCGCTGGCCTGGCCGCCGTGGATTTCCAGCGTCAGGGTGCGTATGTGATGGCGCCCACGGCATGAAGATTGGCGCTCGGGGCGTCGCCCCACGCGCGCGGCGCTCCGGGCTTCGCCCGACGCGAGTGGCGCAGAACGTGCCATACGAGCCTTTGAGACGTTCCAGTGCCAGGCGCGCGTTTGAGACATTCGTCGACCGCAGCCCTGGTAGGACTGATCAGTGAAGATAGACGCGGTCGAGCTCCGCGTGCTCAAGATGCGGCTGCTGAAGCCGTTTCGCACCAGCTTCGGGGTGCAGCAGGACCGCTATCCGCTGCTGGTCCGCCTGGAGATCGACGGCCGATCACACTGGGGTGAGTGCGTCGCCGGCGAGGGGCCCTGGTACTCCTACGAGACCGTCGAAACCGCCTGGCAAATCCTTAAGGGCTATCTGCTACCGGCCATGATCGGCCGCGAGATGGCCGACGTCGCGGCGCTGGAGACGCTGTTCGCGCCGATCCGCGGGCACCACATGGCGAAGGCCTGCCTGGAGATGGCCTTTACCGCCGCGCTGGCCGAGCGCGCCCGGAAGCCGCTGGCGAAATTCCTAGGCGGCGTTCGGGATCGGGTCGAGACCGGTGTCAGTATCGGCATCCAGGCGACTACCGATGAGCTGCTGGAGCATATCGCGGCCCGGCTCGCCGAAGGCTACCGCCGGATCAAGGTGAAGATCGAGCCCGGCTGGGATGTGCAGGCCATCGGCGCAATCCGCGAGCGCTATCCGGAAATCACGCTGATGGCGGACGCGAATTCCGCCTATGACCTGGACGATGCCGCCCACCTGGCGCAGCTCGACCGCTTCCGCCTCTTGATGCTCGAACAGCCGCTCGCCGCCGACGACCTGGTCGATCACGCAGCCTTGCAGCAGCAGCTCCGCACCCCCATCTGCCTCGACGAAAGCATCGAGTCGGCGCGCGATGCGCGCCAGGCCCTGCAACTGGGCGCCTGCCAGGTGATCAACATCAAGCCCGGCCGCGTCGGCGGGTTCGCCGAGTCGCGCCGGATCCACGACATCGCGGCCAACGGCGGCGTGCCGGTGTGGTGCGGTGGCATGCTCGAAACCGGGATCGGCCGCGCCTGCAATGTTGCCCTGGCGACCCTCCCGAACTTCCGGCTCCCGGGTGACATCTCGGCCAGCGACCGATATTGGGCGGAGGATATCGTGGACCCGCCGTTTGTTCTTCAGAAGGGCGGGACGATCGCGGTCCCGACCCGCTGGGGTCTCGGGGTTCGCGTCAAGGTAGAGCTGGTCGATCGCCTGACCGTGCGGCGGGAAATGGTCCGCTGATCGACGCGATCGCGGCCTAGAGGAAAAATGCCGCCAGCGCGATGATCGTAAAGACGCTGACGAGCTGCAGCCCCTCGAGCCAGTTGCTACGCCCATCGAGCGATATGACGGCGAGCACAACCGTGGCGATTGCGACCGCGCCGATCTCGAAGCCGCTGAATATGAAATCCATCGGCCGGCCCAGCGCCAGGCTGATGAAGACCACCGCCGGCGCCACGAATAGCGCCACCTGGGTCGATGAACCGACTGCGATCTCGAGCGTCACGTCTAGTTTGTTGCGGATCGCGAAAAATACAGCTGAGGAGTGCTCGGCAGCATTGCCGATGATTGGAATCAGAATCAGGCCAACGAAGAGCGGCGAAAGCCCGAGCGTCTTCAGCGCCGGGTCGAGCGCCGAGACGAGGAGCTCCGATTCCAGTCCGACAAGCAACGCTGATCCGAGCAGGACACCGAGGGCGCGGTTTCTCGACCAATCCGGCACCTCATCGGATTCCGGGGTCCGAAACAGGTGCTCATGCGTGAACTGCATGAAGATGAGCGCCGCAACGTAGAGAAGGATGAGCGTCGCCGCGACGCCGACCGAGACTACCTCCTTGTGATCGGACGCAAGGTGAGAGTTGCTGCCGGCCAGCAGGGCAGGAACGCCCAACCCGGTTACGGCAAGCAAGAGCGACGCGGAATGCACGCCGGCAGCTCTCGCATTGAATTGCATTTCCTTGCGCCTGAAGCCGCCAGCCGCGAAGGATACGCCTAAAACCAGCAGCAGGTTCCCGATGATCGAGCCCACCAACGACGCCTTGACGACGACAAAATTGCCCGCTTGCACCAGGAGCACCGCCACGATCAGTTCGGTGACGTTGCCGAATGTCGCGTTGAGCAGGCCACCGAGCCGCGGGCCGACACGGATGGCGAGCTGGTCGGTGGCACGCCCGATCAGGCCGGCCAGTGGAATGATCGCCAGCCCCGAGGTGATGAAGATCACCAGTGACTGATGGGCGAACTCGGCAACAAGCGAGATGGGAACAAAGACGAGCAGCCAGCTGAGGGACGGGCGAAGCATACCGGACGGAAGGCGCATTGGGCTCCATTATCCGGGCAGCCATCGACGCACCGCCTGCTGATTTTCCGGGCAAAAGAAAGAGACCTCGGCGATGACCTACTCTCCCAGACCGTTGCCAGCCCAGTACCATCGGCGCTGACGGGCTTAACTGCTGTGTTCGGGATGGGAACAGGTGTCTCCCCGTCGCTATGGTCACCGAAGTCTCTTTCCTTCGATCGCTGCGAAGAAGTGCTTTAGGGACCGCGCAAGATCACGCGATCAACCTCCTGCGCTGTTAAGCGCTGAGGAGTGAGATAGATGGTCAAGCCCTCGACCTATTAGTACCGCTCAGCTGAAACGGTTGCCCGTCTTACACCTGCGGCCTATCAACCAGCTAGTCTCGCTGGGGTCTTACCTGGTTAACCC
>Ga0209156_10000127_pt1 | contig 58253 bp, 57 predicted proteins | sample GraSoiAngelo_124_FD_185881 | JGI IMG/M metagenome (GOLD analysis project Ga0209156, IMG submission 185881) | Grasslands soil microbial communities from the Angelo Coastal Reserve, California, USA - 14_0927_05_20cm (SPAdes) (version 2) | ecosystem: Environmental > Terrestrial > Soil > Grasslands... | reverse complement strand
TCCACGTGGACCACCACCTGGTAGCGTTCGCCGGGCGCGCCGGGATCGATGCCGTGGTGAAGCGCGGTCTCCGCGAGCAGTGCCAACGCGTCCGCCTGCTGCTGGACCAGGGTGGGCGTTTCCTGGGACACGCCCGGCGCGCACGTTCCCGCGGGAACGTTTTTCGGATACACCGCCTCCCGGGCCGCGGCCAGCGCCTGCATGAGCAGGGCGCCGACCTCGGGGGCCAAGCGCCCGCGGATCCGCACGGTGCCGTCCTCATCGGGATACACGTGCAGCGCCCGGCCGGCGTGCTGCCGGGCGGCCTCCCGGGCCTCGGCCTTGCGGTCCATCCGGCGCCAGCCCCGCACGATCCGCTCGACGTGCTCGGCGGTGCCGGCCCTCCCCACCGCCAGCAGCCGCTCCTCGGTCTCCGGGGTCGCCACGCGGGTCAATTCCCTCACCTTGGCGTAGGACAGCTCCCCGCGAGCGAGCGCGTGCGACAGTCGCGGCAGCGTCCCCAGCGCGCGCGCCACCCGGACGTGCTCCCGGGCCGCGCCCGGCGCGAACCCCACGCGCCACGACAGCCACGCGGCACAGGAGCGGAAGCCATTATTCCAGCCGCCACGCACGTCGAACTCGCGGATCAGGTCGAGGAGCCGCGCGGTGGCGGCGTCCAGGTGCGCGGACAGCTCGGCGATCTCGTCGCCCAGCCGTTCCAGCTCCGCGACGCGCTCAGCGGTGGCGTAAAGGTCGAGTGTAGAGGTGTTCATTGGGCGCTTCTCCTTTTGCTCTGCGCCGACTCTACACCCCTGTTTCGGAGCCATCTGGGAGGCACGACGAGCGGCGATTGCGACCCGATCCACATTTTTTGCGACGAAGCACCTGAAGTGACGTCTCCGGGCTGCCGCGGGCAGTTGAGCCGGTATCCACGCCCTGCTGCCGACGGGCGGCGACTACCCACGCAGGAAGCCGTCAAGCGGAAAGTGCAGGCCACACGCTCTCATCAGCGTTGTGCGCGAGGCCGCCCGGCCCGCGGCCCCTTCCATTTGGCTGGCGGGAGGATACAATCGGGGGCGCACCAACGCCAGGGGAGGACCCTCATGGAATTCGAGTACTCGAAGAAGACCAAGATGTACCTCGAGCAGCTCGCCGACTTCATGGGCAAGCACGTCTATCCGAACGAGCCGGTCTTCCACGACCAGCTCAACACCGGGCCCACCCGCTGGCAGGTGCCGCCGATCATCGAGCAGCTGAAGGCGACGGCACGGGAGCGCGCCCTCTGGAACCTCTTCCTGCCGGAGAGCGAGCGCGGCGCGGGCCTCACGAACCTGGAATACGCGCCCCTCTGCGAGGTGATGGGCCGCTCGCCGATTGCCCCCGAGATCTTCAACTGCTCGGCGCCCGACACCGGCAACATGGAGGTGCTCGAGCGCTACGGCACGCCCGAGCAGAAGAAGCAGTGGCTCGCGCCGCTGCTCGAGGGCAAGATCCGCTCGGCCTTCGCGATGACCGAGCCGAAGGTGGCGTCGTCCGACGCGACCAATATCGAGTCGTCCATCGTGCGCGAGGGCGACGCGTACGTGATCAACGGCCACAAGTGGTGGACCTCGGGCATCGGCGACCCGCGCTGCAAGATCCTCATCTTCATGGGCAAGACCGACCCGAAGAACCCCGACAAGTACAAGCAGCAGTCCATGATCCTGGTGCCGCGCGACACGCCGGGCATCAAGGTGGTCCGCATGCTCACGGTGTTCGGCTACGACGACGCGCCCCACGGGCACGGCGAAGTGCTGTTCGAGAACGTCCGCGTCCCCGCGGCCAACATGCTCCTCGGCGAGGGACGCGGCTTCGAGATCGCGCAGGGCCGGCTCGGGCCGGGGCGCATCCACCACTGCATGCGCCAGATCGGCGTCGCCGAGCGCGCGCTCGAGCTGATGTGTCAGCGCGCGAACGAGCGCGTCGCGTTCGGCAAGAAGCTCGCCGACAACGACATCACGCTCGAGCGCATCGCCCAGTCTCGGATCGAGATCGACCAGGCGCGCCTCCTCGTGCTCCACGCCGCCTGGATGATGGACACCGTCGGCAACAAGGCGGCGCGGCAGGCGATCGCCGAGATCAAGGTGGCCGTCCCGAACATGACCCTCCGGGTGGTCGAGCGCGCCATGCAGCTCCACGGGGGCGGCGGGGTGAGCCAGGCGTTCCCGCTCGCGTCCATGTGGGCGCACTCGCGGACGCTGCGCTTCGCCGACGGGCCGGACGAGGTGCACCGACGCCAGATCGGCCGGCTCGAGCTCAAGAAGCACTTCTAGGGAAGGTGGGGGACCTCGAAGGGTCCCCCACACCCCCTGACGTTCGGAGCGTCCCGGCAAAGCCGTGACGCCCCTCTACCCCCCAACGCTCAGATCTTCGAGGCGCGGCCGGTCCAGTAGGGATCGCGCAGGACGCGCTTTAGCAGCTTGCCGGCGGCGTCGCGTGGGAACTCCGCGTGGAAGGAGACCTCGCGGGGCACCTTGTAGTCGGCCATGTGCGCTCGCGCGAACGCCGTGACCGCCTCGGCGGTGAGCCGGGCCCCCGCGCGCGGCTGCACTGCGGCGTGGACGCGCTCCCCCCAATCGTCGTCGGGCACGCCGAAGACCGCGACGTCGTCGATGTCGGGGTGGCGGTGGAGCGCGTCCTCGATCTCGGCCGGGTAGATGTTGACGCCGGCAGAGATGATCATGTCGCGCTTCCGGTCGCAGATGAAGACGAAGCCCTCGGCGTCCACGTACGCCACGTCGCCGACGGACGCCCACTCGCCGCGCTGCGCGTCGCGGGTGGCGCCGGGGTCCTTGTAGTAGCCGTCGAACATCCCAGGGAAGCGCCGCACGTAGAGCTCGCCCGGCGTGCCAGGAGGCGCCGGGCGCCCGTCGTCGTCGAGGATGGCGAGCTCGAGGCCTGGCGCCGCGCGCCCGCACGAGCCGGGCTTGCGCAGCACGTCCTCGGGCAGGAGCACCGTGTTGATGCCGAGCTCCGTCGAGCCGTAGAACTCGTAGAGGACCGGGCCGAAGTAGCGCAGCGCCTCCTCCTTGACGCGCATCGGACACGGCGCCGCGGCGACGACCAGGGCGCGCATCGAGGAGACGTCGTAGCCCGCGCGCACGGAGGCGGGCAGGTCCACGATGCGCTTCACGAGGGTCGGCGCCATGAAGGTCGACGTGCAGCGGTGGCGCTCGATCGTCCGGAGCGCGTCCTCGGGATCGAACTTGCGCATCACCACCACCGTGCCGCCGAAGACGTGGGCGTACGTGGCGAAGCCGCCGGGCGCGGAGTGGTAGAGCGGGCCCGCGACGAGGTGGACGTGGCCCGGCTCGGCGAGGCCGAAGGCCCCCATGAAGGCGCGGACCACGCTCGCGTCGAGGCCCTGCCGGAGCGCGCCCTTCGGCCGTCCGGTGGTGCCGCCCGTGTAGATCATGGAGCCGCCGACCCCCTGCGCGGCATCCTCGGGCAGCGGTGCGGGGTCGCCCCGCGCGAGGAGCTCGTCCACGTGCTCGGCCCACGGCCGCCGCTCGCTCCCGACGAGGATCCAGCGCCGCACGCGCGCAGCGGCGGGCCGTACCTGTTCGGCCACGCGGAGAAACTGGTCGCCGACGAAGACCGCCGTCGCGTCCGAGTGGTCGAGGATATAGGCGACCTCCTCGCCGACGAGCCGGTGGTTCATCGGCACCGGGATCGCGCCCGCCGCGCGCGTGGCCGCCGCCGCCAGCAGTGCCTCGAGGCAGTTCGGGACGTAGAGGATGACGTGCGCGCCCTTCGCCACGCCGAGGCCGCGCAGCGCGCTCGCCAGACGGTTCCGCCGGTCCACGAACGCGCGCCACGTGAGGCGCCGCTCGCCCTCGATCAGGGCGAGCGCGTCGGGCGCGCGCTGGGCGTGGGCGGCGAGGACGTCCATGGGCTGGGCCGCGGAGCGGACGCTAGCGAGGCAGGCGGGCGCGCGCGGCGTCGAGCGCTTCGCGCGCGACCTCCTCGGCGGGGCGCGCCCACGCCGCGGGGTTCGGCGCCTCGTAGCTCAGGAAGCCGCGGTAGCCCTTGAAGTCGAGGAGCGCGAAGAACTCGCCGAAGGGCACGACGCCCTGGCCCGGGGGCAGCCGATCCATGAACTTCCCGGGCTCGAGGCCGCTCCCCGGCACGTCGCTGAACTGCACGTAGGCGACCTCGCCGAGGCCGACGTCCTCGATGTCGCGGAGCGTCGCGCCGCTCCGCCAGAGGTGGTAGGTGTCGAGCAGGAGCCCGCAGCGGGGGTGGGCCGCCTTCGCCATCACCTCGCGCATGCGCGCCACCGTGTTGAGCTGCTCGGCCTGCGAGTTGAACTCGACCGCGAGCCGCACCCCGCGCTTCGCCGCGATGTCGCCGACCTCGCGCACGCTCTCCGCCGCGCGGCGGAGGTCGCCCCGGCCCTTGTCCACGGGGCTCATCACGGTGGCGCAGCCGAGCAGGGCCGCGCGCTCGCACTGCTCGTCGAACACGCGGAGGAGCCGGCGGCGCTCGTCGCCCTCGGCCCACATCCAGCCGAGCTCGACGCCGACGCACGCGACGGGGAGCCCGGCGCCCTTCACGAGGGCGAGCACGTCGGCGACCGGCTGGTCCTGCGCGGCGGCGCGCGTGAAGTCGATCCGGCGCAGCTCGACGCCGTCCCAGCCGACGCGCCGCGCGAGGCGCAGCACGTCGGCCAAGGGCGTCGTGTCCAGGGTCCAGGTGTGGAGCGCGAGCACCGTCGTCAGACCGTCGCCGCCAGGCCCCCGTCGAAGTTGATGGCCGTGCCCGTGATGTACCCCGCGCGCGCCGAGCAGAGGAACGCCACGAGGTCGGCGAACTCGTGCGCCTCGCCGAACCGGCCGAGCGGGACGCGGCGCTTCTCGGCCTGCTCGCGATAGAACGCCTCCCGATCGCCCGTGAGGCGGCGCTCCCACTGGCCGCTCTTCACCACGCCGAGGCAGATCGTGTTGACCAGGATCCCGTCCGGCGCGTACTCGTTGGCGAGCGACTTGGTGAGGTTGATGCCGGCCGCGCGCGTCACGCTCGTCGGCAGCGACCGCGCCGCCGGCGCCTTGCCGCCGACCGTCGTGACGTTGACGATCCGGCCGCCGCCCCGGCGCTTCATGTGCGGGATCACGAGCCGGCAGAGGCGGACCGCGGCCATCAGCTTCAGCTCGATGTCCTCCTGCCAGGTGGCGTCGCTGACCTGCTCGAAGCCGGCCGCCGCCGAGGTGCCCGCGTTGTTCACGAGGACGTCGACGCCGCCCCAGCGCGCGAGGGTCGCCGCGACGAACGCCTCGACCTGCTCGGGCCGCGTCACGTCGGCGGGCATCGCCAGCACGTCGGCGCCGGTCTCGCGCCGGACCTGGTCGGCGACGCGCTCGAGCAGCTCCTTGCGTCGCGCGCAGGTCGCCACGCGGGCGCCCGAGCGCGCGGAGCGCTCGACGCAGGCGCGCCCGAGGCCGTCGTTGCCGCCCGTGACGATCACGACCTTGTCCTTGAGGCCGAGCTCGAGTGTGTCCATGGCCCCCGACGATATCACCGTCGGCCCGGAAGGTGTAGCCTGTCGCCGTGATCCCGCGGGGGCCCGCCGCCGCGCTCCTGGCGCTCGTCCTGCTGGCGGCGACGGCCGCGGCGCAGGACGGAGCCGGCGAGCGCGCGCGCGAGGTCACGGCGACCCGCGCGTCGCTGAACGCGATCCGCGCCGGGCTCGACGATTTTCTCTTCGTCCACGGGCGCTACCCCTACACGGAGGAGGGCGTCGCCATCCTCCTCACGTGGGGGCTCTTCGGCGGCCCGTACATCGAGCGCTCGGTCGCGACGCTCGACGCCTGGGGCCAGCCGTTCGTCTACCGCTCGCCGAGCACGCGCACCGGGCGGCGGGAGTTCGACCTCTTCTCGCTCGGGCCCGACGGCCGCGAGGGAACCGCCGACGACGTCGAGTGAGCGGCGCCCTCAGGACGTGCCGAGGCGGCCGACGACGGGGAGCTTGAGCGCGGGGCGTATGAGGTCCACGCCGAAGTTGAGCGTGAGGACGTTCAGCTCGATCCCCTCGTCCCAGCCGACGGCGAGACCGCCGAGGCCGAAGAGGGAGACCTGGACGCCCGTGCGGCTCGGCGTCAGCCCGGCGAGCGCGCCGCCGGCCAGGTAGTCCTTGCCGATCGCCGTCGGCGGGAGCTTGAGCCGGAGCTCCGGCACGTGGCGGCCGACCCACGCCGTGAACGTGTTGCTGTTGGGCCCGGGCCACGTGCGGTAGCTCGCGGGGTAGGGATACGACGCGATCGCGGCCTCGACCTTCGTGATGACCTCGTCCACGCCCTCGCCCCGGAGGTCGACGAGCTTCAGGGGGCGATCGCCGAACCAGTAGTTGTCGGGGCCCGCCCGGTTCACGCGCACCGCGGGGGCGCCGCGGTCGACCCCCCAGCCGATCACCTCGTAGCGTGTGTAGGCGTCCGCCCCGGCCGGCTTCACCGCGATCCAGGTGTGCACCGCGAAGACGCCGCGCCAGCTCACCGCGCGCGCCGCGTAGACCTGCACGACCGGCTCCTGCGTGAGCGCGGCATCCGGCGCCTGCCCCGAGGGGCCGCGCTCGAGCTCCCACCAGTTGCTCCGCGCGCGCCCGAGCACCGCGCAGCCGACGAGCGCCGGCAGGACGATCGCCAGGAGCCAGCGCGCGCGGCGACGGCTCACCCCCCCAGCTCCTTCCGGACGAGCTGCGCGCCCTCGACCAGCGCGGCGAGCTTCTGCTTCACGACCCAGCGCGGCGTCTCCCAGAAGCCGCAGTCGGGATTGAGCCAGAGCTTGTCGGGCCTGACGTGCTTGAGGAGACCGCGGATGCGCTCGGCGACGTCCACGCCGGTCTCGGCCTTGAAGGCCTTCACGTCGACGACGCCGGCGCCGAGCTCCTTGTCCTTCGGGAAGTCCTTCCAGCGCCCGGCCTCTTCCGTGCCGCGGTTGGCGAACTCGAGCACGACCTGCGAGGCGGCGAGCTCGTGGAGCGTCGGGAAGACGTTGCGGTAGTCGCGGACGGCGCTGAACGGCCGGCCGTAGAGGTTGCCGAAGCAGATGTGGACAGCCAGCTTCGCGTCCACGCCCGCGACCGCGCGGTTGACACCCTTGGCGAACTGCGGCACCGAGCCCGCGTACATCCCGCTGTGGGGCTCGTCGATCTGGATGAAGTCGGCGCCGACCGCGACGAGCGCCCGGCACTCGGCGTTGACGATCTGCACGAGGTCGGCCAGGAGCGTGTCCTTGTCCTTGTAGCCGCCGCCGAGCTTCAGCGGGACGAGCAGCGTGTACGGGCCCGGCACGGTCGCCTTGATCCGCCGGGTCGTCAGCGAGCGCGCCAGCTTGAACTCGTCGACGATGCCGAGCCCGTGGGGCGCCGAGACCTTGCCGACGACCTCGAACGGTGTGTTCGTGTCCCAGAGCGGCTGGCCGAGCTTGCGCGGCGGCTCGAGCGGGCGGATCCCCTGGATGAAGTCGTAGAAGCCGACGATGAAGCGGACCCGCATCATCTCGCCCGTCGTCACGACGTCGATCCCGGCGCGCTCCTGGTCGAGGAGCGCCGCCTGCGTGGCGTCCTCCATCAGCTCGCGCACGTCCACCGCTCCGAGGCGCCCGGCCTCCATCGCCTCGCGCGCCAGCCACACCCAGCCGGGCAGCCCGTGGCTTCCCACCACCGAGGTCGGCAGCAGCATCACCCGCTGACGCCCTCCGGGCCGCCGCGCGTCATCCGAGCGCGGATCGCGTCCATGGCCCGTCGATGCTCGCCGGAGGCGAGGCAGTCGGCGAAGAGCGTCTCCATCTCCTTGCGGAACGCGTCGAACTCGAGGTCGAACGCGCGCGTGAGCAGCCGCTTGCTCGCCCTGACGCTCGCGGGCGGGAGCGCCAGGAAGCGCTCCAGCGTCGCCTCGAGCTGCCGCGGGAAGTCGGCGGCCGGCACGACGCGGTTCACGAGGCCGTAGCGCTCGGCTTCGCGCGCCGGAATCGGCTCGCCGAGGAGACAGAGCTCCTTGGCGCGCGCGAGCCCGACGAGCCGCGGCAGGCGATAGAGCGACATGGACGGGATGAGGCACTCCTTCACGGCCGGCAGGCCGAGGAGGGCATTGTCCGACGCGAGCCGGTAGTCGCAGACGAGCGCGAGCTGGAGCCCGCCGCCCAGACAGTGGCCGCGAATCCCCGCGATGAAGAGCTTGTCCATCCGCTCCATCGCGGTCATCGCGTCCTCCCAGGCGACGAAGTCGCCGAGGCCGAAGGCGCCCGAGGCGAGCGCCTTGAGGTCGACGCCCGTCGAAAACGCCCGGCCGGCGCCGGTGAGGACGACTACGCGCACCTCGGGACGCTCGGCCAGCTCGCCCACCACCCTGTTCAGGTCGCGGACCCAGCGTGCGTCGCCGGCGTTCAGCACCGCGGGGCGGTCGAGCGTGACGCGTGCGACGGGCCCGGCCACGGCGAGACGCATCGTTTCGAGCTCGGGCATGAGCCTATGGTTTACCATAAAAGACCTCGTGACTCCGCTCATCGTCCCCCTCTGCCTCACGGTCTTCGCCCTCGCGGGCGCCCTCTTCCTCGCGCACCGGCGCTGACGCGCGTGGCCGACGCCGGACTCGTCCTCGCGTGCGCGGGCTGCTGCTGCGGCCACCCCGACAAGGGCGGCGCGCGCATCGCCAAGCCCCTCTGGCGCCGCACGTTCGTCGCCGCCGGCCTCGAGGGCCGGGCGCGCCTGGCGTTCAGCGAGTGCCTCGGCCCGTGCAGCGAGGCGAACGTCGTGTTCCTCTACCTCCGCGGCCGCCCGCTCTGGCTCCGGCGGATCGACTCCGCCGAGCTCTTCGCCGCGGCGCTCGCGTACGCGCGCGCGGCGGTCATCGATCCGGGCGCGCCGCTGCCGCCGGCGCTCATGGAGCGCTCGTTCTCGTGGACCGGTGGCGGCATCGGCCCGGAGCCGGTATAAGGAGACCACCATGGACTACGCGAACTACCGGCACCTCGTCTTCGAGCGGAAGCCGAACGGGGTGCTCCTCATCACGATCAACCGGCCCGAGGTCCTGAACGCGACGAACGCGCGCCTGCACTGGGAGCTCACCCAGGTCTGGCTCACGGTGGACGCGGACCCGGAGACGCGCGTGGCGGTCGTCACCGGCGCGGGCAAGGCGTTCTCGGCCGGCGGCGACCTGGACCTGGTGGAGGAGATGGCGGGCAACGCCGACGCCGCGGCGCGCACGATGCGCGAGGCGTCCGACCTCGTGTACAACATCGTGAACCTCGACAAGCCCGTCGTCTCGGCGATCAACGGGGTCGCCGTGGGCGCCGGCCTCGTCGTCGCGCTGCTCGCCGACGTCAGCATCATCTCGGAGACCGCGCGCCTCACCGACGGGCACACGCGGCTCGGCGTCGTGGCGGGCGACCACGCGGCGATCGTCTGGCCGCTCCTCTGCGGGATGGCGAAGGCGAAGTACTACCTGCTCACCTCGGAGTTCCTCGACGGCCGCGAGGCCGAGCGGATCGGCCTCGTGAGCCTCTGCGTGGCGCCCGCCGACGTCCTGCCGCGCGCGCTCGACGTGGCCGACCGGCTCGGGCGGGGGAGCCAGCCCTCGATCCGCTGGACCAAGCGCGCGCTCAACAACTGGCTGCGCCAGGCGGGCCCCATCTTCGACCAGTCGCTCGCGCTCGAGATGCTCACGTTCATGCACGGCGACGTCCGCGAGGGCGCCCGCGCGATCCGCGAGAAGCGCGCCCCGGCGTTTCCGTCGGCGCGCTGAGGAGGCGGAGCACCATGGCGTGGACGCCGCCGCCCGCCCGCCCGGGCCATCCCTATCACATGCACGACGCGATCTACGCCCAGCCGGGCGCGCTGCGGCTGGTGACGCGCGGCCAGGGCGAGCTGCTCGAGGCGGCGGCGGCGCGCCTCAAGGGCCTGGACCGCGTGCTCCTGTCGGGCATCGGCACCTCGTGGCACGCGGCGCTCGTCGGCGAGCTCCTCTTCGCCCACGCGGGCCTGCTCGGCCACCGGGCGCGCGCGCTGCACGCGTTCGAGCTCGAGGGCTACTGGCCCGCGCCGGACGCGCGGACCGGCGTGGTCGTGGTGAGCCACCGCGGCGGCCAGCGTTCCTCGCGCACGACGCTCGGGAGCGCGAAGGCGGGCGGGGGTCCCAGCGTGGCGATCACCGGCAGGGGCGCGACCGGCCTCGACGCGGCCGACTACGTGCTCCGCACGGTGGAGCAGGAGGCCTCGGCCTGCCACACGGTGAGCTACACGACCGCGCTCGCGCTCCTCGCCGCGCTCGCCTCCGCGCTGGGACCGTCCGGGGACCTTCGCCACGAGATGGAAGAGATCCCCGACATGCTGGCGCTCCTGCTCGGGCAGGAGTCGTGGGAGGAGCTGGCGGCGCGCTTCGCGGATCGCCGGCGCTACTGGTTCGTCGGCGGCGGGCCCAACACGGCGACGGCGCTCGAGGCGGCGCTCAAGATGAGCGAGGCCAACCACGCCACCGCGCTCGGGTTCAACTGCGAGCAGTTCCTCCACGGCCCCTGGGCGGCGCTCGAGGCCGAGGACGTGGTGTTCCTGATCGCGCCCCCGGGGCCGTCCCACGAACGCTGCCTCGCCGTGGCGCGCGTCGTCCGGGAGGTCGGCGCGCCGCTCGTGGCGCTGGCCCACGAGGGCGACGATGCGATCGCGCCGCTCGCCGCGGAGACGATCGCGCTCCCGCCCGTGAACGAGCTGCTCTCACCGATCCTCGCCGTCGTCCCGCTCCAGCTCTTCACCTACCACCTGGCGCTCCTGCGCCGCGTGAACCCCGACACGATGCGCGCCGATCAGCCGGCGCACGGCCGGGCGCGCGCCGGCCTCACCCTCTAGGAACCCGTCGGGCTAACCACGGTTCGCGCGCGGGCTCCCCCTGACGTTCTCTAGGCCTGGCGCGGCGGGCCGTTGGGGCTGGGACCGCCGCGCCCCCGGCGGCGGCGCCGGCGCCCGCGGCTCGCACCCGGCGCGCCTTCGGCCGACGGCGGGGGCGCCGGGGCGGCGGGACGCGGCGGCGGCGCGGCGCGCGGCTCCGCGTGGCGCGGCGGCTCGTGCCGCCGCCGGTCGGGCGCGCCGCGTCCGTGTTCGCGCCGGCCGCGGTCGCCGAACCGGTCGCGCGCCGCGAGCCGCGCGCGCCGCTCCTCGGCGTAGCGCCGGCGCTCCTCGGCGGTCGGCCTGATCTCCTGGAGAAACACGGCGTCGTCCGCCCACTCGACCGGGATCTTCTGGCCGATGAACTTCTCGATGGCCTCGAGGTTCAGGGCGCTCGCCTCGTCCACGAGGCTGATCGCCTTGCCGCCGGCGCCCGCGCGCGCGGTACGGCCGATGCGGTGCACGTAGTCCTCGGCGTCCTGGGGCAGGTCCCAGTTGATGACGTGGCTCACGGCCTCGATGTGGAGGCCGCGGGAGGCGACGTCGGTGGCGACCAGCACGGGGAGGCAGCCCTCCTTGAAGTCGTTGAGGATCTTGAGCCGCCGCTTCTGGTCCACGTCGCCCGTCAGCGCACGCGTCTCGTAGCCGTTCCGCGTCAGCCGGTCCTCGAGCCGCCGCGCCTCCTCGCGCGTGTTCGAGAAGATCAGGATGCGGTCGCCGCCCTCGCGCCGGAGCAGCCCGAGCAGCAGCGGGAACTTCTCCTCGCGCCCGACGTGGAAGAGCGACTGCTCGACGCGCTCCGCCGTCTTCTGCTGCGGCATGATCGTGATCTGCGACGGGTTGTTCATGAACTCCCAGGTGAGCTCGAGCACCCGGAACGAGAGCGTCGCGGAGAAGAGGAATGACTGGCGCTTGTCGTGCGGCGGCAGCCGGCGCAGGATGAAGCGGAGGTCGGCGATGAAACCCATGTCGAACATCCGGTCGGCCTCGTCGATAACGAGCAGCTCGACGTGCCGGGGTGACCAGACGCGCTGCTTGAGGTAGTCGATCAGCCGGCCCGGCGTGCCCACGAGCAGGTCGCAGCCCGCCGCCAGCGTCTCGCGCTGCTTGGCGTAGTCGATGCCGCCGTAGACCGCCTGGATGCGGAACGGCGTGAATCGACCGAGGAGCTTCGCGTCCGACTCGATCTGGACGACCAGCTCGCGCGTGGGCGCGATCACGAGCATGCGCGGCGTCCCCGTGCCCGCCGACCCCGCCGGCGGCGCGGGCGTCCGCAGCATGCGCGTGAACGCGGCGATGAGGAAGGCGGCCGTCTTGCCCGTGCCGGTCTGCGACTGGCCGGCCACGTCCTTGCCCCTCAGCGCGAGCGGGAGCGCCGCCTCCTGGATCGGCGTGGCGGTCACGAAGCCCGCCTCGCGGATCCCCTGCATCACGGGCTCGGGCAGGTCGAGCGTCACGAAGTCCATTTATCGGAGCGCGAGGCCGCAACCCACGTGGGTGGCCCGAGAGAGGTGCGTCATGTCGCGTTTAATCGGAGCGCGAGGCCGCACCCCACGTGGGTGGCCCGAGAGAGGTGCGTCATGTCGCGGCCTCGGTGGCAGGCGCAGACGCTCGCTTCCCGAAGATCCTCGCGCAGATGATCCCGACCTCGTAGAGCAGGATGAGCGGGCCCGCCATCAGCGTCTGGTTGAACATGTCGGGCGTGGGCGTCAGCACGGCGCCGGCGATGAACGCGCCGAGGATCGCGTACTTCCGGTTCTTGGCGAGCATCGCGGGCGTGACGACGCCGAGCCGCGCCAGGATCGTGATGACGAGCGGCAGCTCGAAGACCGCGCCGAACGCGAGCGTGAACTTCAGCAGGAAGTCGATGTAGTTCCCGATCGAGATCATCGCCTGGAGGCCCGGCCGCTCGTACGAGAGCAGGAACTGGATCGCGAACGGCGTGACGACCTTGAGCGAGAAGGCACCACCGCCAACGAAGAGCAGCGTGCCGATGATGACGAACGGGGCCGCGTACTTCCTCTCGTGCACGTGGAGCCCGGGCGAGATGAACCGCCAGATCTGCCAGAGGACCGCCGGCGACGCGACGAAGAGGCCGACGATGAGCCCGATCTTCATCTGCACCCAGAACGCCTCGGTGAGGGAGAGGAAGACGAGGTTGTGGTTCGTGTCGCGGGCGGGCTTCGCGAGGTAGTCCATGATCTGCTGGCTGAACGGCAGCGCGATGCCGAGCCCGACGAGGAGCGCCAGGAGGCTCCGCATGAGCCGGGTGCGGAGCTCCCCGAGGTGCTCCATGAACGACATCCGGCTCTCGTCGACGCTCTCCGTCATCCTTACCAGCCCGTCACGAAGTGCCGGAGCGTCCCCACCCCGCGCCCGGCCTGGAATCCCTCGCGGATCGCCGCCGTCACGTACGCCTTCGCCTCCCGGATGGCGTCGCCGAGGGGCTGCCGGCGCGCGAGGCCCGCGGCGATCGCCGACGAGAAGGTGCAGCCGGTGCCGTGGGTGTTGGGCGACGCGAGGTGCTCACCGGCGAAGCGCGTGAACTCGCGGCCGTTCCAGAGGATGTCCGTCGCCCGATCCGGCAGGTGGCCGCCCTTGACGAGGACGTGGCGGGGCCCCAGCGCCAGGATCCGACGCGCGGCCTCCTCCATGGCCGCCTCGGTCGTCACCGGCATGCCCGCGAGCGCACCCGCCTCGTGGAGGTTCGGCGTGACGACGTACGCGAGTGGCAGGAGCTCCTTGCTCAGCGCGTCCCGCGCCGCGGGCTCGAGCAGCGGGTCGCCCGACTTCGCGATCATGACGGGATCGAGCACGATCGGCGCCTGGCCGAACGCGCCGAGCCGCCGCGCCACCTCGGCGACGATCGGCGCCGTCGAGAGCATGCCGACCTTCACCGCGTCGGCGCCGAAGTCGGCGAGCACCGACTCGAGCTGCGCGCCGACGAACTCCGGGGGCAGGTTGTACACGCCCTGGACGCCGACGGAATTCTGCGCGGTCACCGCGGTGATGACCGACATGCCGAAGACCCGGAAGGCCGAGAAGGTCTTGAGGTCTGCCTGGATGCCGGCGCCCCCGCCGGAATCCGATCCGGCGACGGTCAGCGCCTTCGGAACGGCCATAGCCGCCTGAAGTATACGTCAGTCGCCGCGGGGAATCACCAGCACGAACTCGCCCTTGACCCCGTGCGCGCGCAGGCGCGCCAGGTGCGCCGCGGGCGTCGCGTGGACGATCTCCTCGAAGCGCTTGGTCAGCTCGCGGGCGACGACCAGCTCCACGTCACCGAACACCGCGCCGATCGCCTCGAGCGTCGCGACGATGCGGTGGGGCGACTCGTAGAGCACGACGGTCGTCGCGAGCCCGCGCAGGGCCTCGAGGCGGGCGAGCCGCCTGCCGGGCTTCACCGGGGGAAAGCCGTCGAAGACGAACCGGTCCGCCGGGATCCCGGCGGCCGAGAGCGCCGCGACGAGCGCCGACGGCCCCGGCACGGGCACGACCGGGATCCCACCCGCGCGCGCCTCGCGCACGAGCCGGAAGCCCGGGTCGGAGATGCCCGGCGTGCCTGCGTCCGTGACGAGCGCGACCGACCGTCCGTCCGCGAGCATCCGCAACAGCTGCGGGCCCCGCGCGAGCTTGTTGTGCTCGTAGTAGCTGATCGTCGGTGTGTGGATGTCGAAGTGGGCAAGGAGCGCGCGCGTGCGCCGCGTGTCCTCGCACGCGATCACGGCAGCCTCCTTGAGGGTGCGGAGCGCGCGCAGCGTGATGTCTTCGAGGTTGCCGATCGGGGTCGCGACGACGAAGAGGGTGCCGCGCGGACTCAGGCTAGGCGGACTGTTCCTGGGCTTCGGACACGAGGAGCGGCCGCTCGCGATTCAGGATGACCTCCCTCGTGATGATGCACTCCTTGAGCCCCTGGATCGACGGCAGCTCGTACATGATCTCGAGCATGACTTCCTCGAGGATCGCGCGGAGGCCGCGTGCGCCCGTGCCGCGCTTGAGGGCTTCCTTCGCGATCGCCGCGACGGCGTCCTCGGTGAACTTGAGGCGCACCTTCTCGAGATCGAAGTACTTCTGGTACTGCTTGACGATCGCGTTCTTCGGCTCCCTGAGGATCCGGACCAGCGCCGGCTCGTCGAGGTCGTGGAGCGTCGCGATGATCGGGAGCCGCCCGACGAACTCGGGAATGAGGCCGTACTTCAGCAGGTCCTCCGGCTGGATCATCGCCAGGAGATCGCCCACGCGGCGCTCCTCGCGGCTCTTGATGTCGGCGCCGAAGCCCATGCCCGACCGCCCGACCCGCGACTCGATGATCTTCTCGAGCCCGACGAACGCGCCGCCGCAGAGGAAGAGCACGTTCGAGGTGTCTACCTGGATGAACTCCTGGTGGGGGTGCTTGCGGCCGCCCTGCGGCGGGACGTTCGCGACCGTGCCCTCGAGGATCTTGAGCAGCGCCTGCTGGACGCCCTCACCCGAGACGTCGCGCGTGATCGAGGGGTTCTCCGACTTCCGCGCGATCTTGTCGATCTCGTCGATGTAGACGATGCCCCGCTCCGCGCGCTCGACGTCGTAGTCCGCGGCCTGCAGGAGCCGCAGAATGATGTTCTCCACGTCCTCGCCGACATACCCCGCCTCGGTCAGCGTCGTGGCGTCGGCGATCGTGAAGGGCACGCGGAGCATCTTGGCGAGCGTCTGCGCGAGGAGCGTCTTGCCCGAGCCGGTCGGCCCGATGAGGAGGATGTTCGACTTCTGCAGCTCGACCTCGCCCGCCTCGCTGCCCGACTCGATCCGCTTGTAGTGGTTGTGGACGGCGACCGCCAGGATCTTCTTGGCCCGCTCCTGGCCGATCACGTACTGGTCGAGGACGTTCTTGATCTCGGCGGGCTTGGGGAGGGCACGGATCTCGCGGCTCTTCTCCTCCTCCCACTCCTCCGCGATGATGTCGTTGCAGAGCTCGATGCACTCGTCGCAGATGTAGACCGTCGGGCCGGCGATCAGTTTGCGGACGTCGTTCTGGCTCTTGCCGCAGAACGAGCACTTCAGCGTCCCGTTCCCTTCGCGCGGTCTGGCCATCGTTCCTTACGTCGACCCCTGGCCGGCGAGGGCCGACGCCTCGCTCACCGCCCGGGTGGTCGGCTTCGACGAGATGACTTCGTCGACGATTCTATATTCCTTGGCCATCTCCGCGGTCATGAAAAAGTCCCGGTCCGTGTCGCGCTGGATCTTCTCCATGGACTGGCCGGTGTGGTGCACCAGGATGCGGTTCAGCTCCTCGCGCATCCGGAGGATCTCCTTGGCCTGGATGTCGATGTCGGTCGCCTGGCCCTGCACGCCGCCGAGCGGCTGGTGGATCATGATCCGCGCGTGCGGCAGGGCGAAGCGCTTGCCCTTCGAGCCCGCGCAGAGCAGGAGGGCGCCCATCGAGGCCGCCTGACCCATGCAGATGGTGGAGATCGCGGGCTTGACGTACTGCATCGTGTCGTAGATCGCCATCCCCGCCGTCACCGAGCCGCCCGGCGAGTTGATGTAGAGGAAGATGTCCTTGTCCGGGTCCTCGGCCTCCAGGAAGAGCAGCTGGGCGATCACGAGGTTCGCCAGGTCGTCCTCGATGAAGGTGGGCAGGAAGATGATCCGCTCCTTGAGCAGGCGGGAGAAGATGTCGAACGCGCGCTCGCCGCGCGGCGTCTGCTCAACGACCATCGGCACCAGGGCCATGGGGGATCTCCTTGCATCACTCATTGGATCTTCGCCTCGCCGACGAGCATTTCGAGCGTCATCCGGTCGCGCAGGCCGCGCCTGAGCGCGTCCAAGTCGCCGCTCTTCTCCATCATACGACGAATGGCCGGCGCCGGGCGCTGGCTCGCCTGGGCCAGGCGCTCGACCTCGGCGTCCACGTCGGCGTCGCTGGGGGCGATCCCCTCGCGCTCGGCGATGGCCTCGAGCACGAGCGCCCGCCGGACCGACTTCTCCGCCGCGGGCCGGAGCTCCCCGATCATCTTGGTGTAGTCCCAGGGGACGCGCTCGGGATCGATCCCCTGCCGGCGCAAGCCCTCCCGCGCGTGCTCGATCTGGTGCGCCACCTGCCGCATGACCATCGCGTCGGGCACCGTGAACGCGTGCGTGTCGAGCACGGCGTCGACGACCTTCTCCTGGAGCGCGCGCGTCTCGTCGTGCGCGCGCCGGGCCTCGAGCTGCTTCAGCACCTCGGCGCGCAGCGCGGCGATCGACTCGAACTCCCCGAGCGACTTCGCGAAGTCGTCGTCGAGCGCGGGGAGCACCTTCTCCTTCACCTCGACCACCTTGACCGTGGCCGAGCCGCTCTTACCCCGCACGGCCTCGCGCCGGTGGTCGTCGGCGAACCGGAACGGGACCTGGCGCTCCGCGCCCGCGCGCATGTCGACCACGGCCTGGTCGATCTCGGGCAGCACCGTCCCGCTGCCGACGAGGAACTCGTAGCCGGACTGGCGCGAGGGCTCCTCGCCCGCGAGCGCGAGCGTGTAGTCGACGACGAGCAGGTCGCCAGGCCCCGCGGCCCGGTCCACCGCGCGGAACTGGGCCTGCTGCTCGCGCATGTGCGCGAGCGCTTCGTCCACCTCCTCGGCGGTCACGGGCTTCGTCTGGTGCTGCACACGCACGCCCTTGTACTCGACGAGCGCGATGGCCGGCTTCACCTCGACGACCGCGATGAAGGAGAGGGGCGCGCCCTCTTCGAGCTTGACGTCCTGGAGGTCGGGCTCGTCCACCGCTTCGAGCCGCGCCTCGGTGAGGGCCCGGCGGTAGACGTCGGGGATCAGGTGCTCGGCGACCTCGCGCCGCACGTCGTCGGCGAAGTGCACCTTGACGAGCGAGCGCGGCACGTGGCCCTTGCGAAAGCCGGGCAGACGCGCCTGCTTCTGCACGCGGCCATAGGCGCGCTCCCACTCCTGCCGCACGACCTCCTCGGGCGCCTCGACCGCGAGACGCCGCTTGCAGCCCTCGATCTGCTCGACCTCGACCTTCATCAGCGCTCCACGGTGGTGCGAGAGGGGGGAGTCGAACCCCCAAAGGCTTTAGGCCCACTGGATCCTAAGTCCAGCGCGTTTGCCAGTTTCGCCACTCTCGCGGGAATTGCGGGCGGGTCGCGACCGCAACCCGCAGCATACCATCGATCCGGGCAATTCCGCGTCGAGGACCCGACGTCCTCGGGGTATTCTACCGCCATGGCGCTGAGCGTCGCGGTCACGGGCTCGACGGGTCTCGTGGGCGGGGCGCTGGCGGGGGCGCTCGGGAGCGCCGGGCATCGCGTCGTCCGCGTCGTGCGTGGGGCCACGGCGGCCGTGGGCGACGGCGCCGTCCGCTGGGACCCGGACTTCGGCACGATCGAGGCATCGCGTCTCGACGGCGTGGACGCCGTGGTGCACCTCTCGGGCGAGAGCATCGCGCGCGGGCGCTGGACCGAGGCGAAGAAGCAGCGCATCCGCTCGAGTCGCGTCCGGTCGACGATCTTCCTCGCCGACACGCTGGCGCGGCTCCCCCGGCCGCCGCGCGCGCTCGTCGCGGCCTCCGCCACGGGCTACTACGGCAGCCGCGGCGACCAGGTGCTGCGCGAGGAGAGCGTCTCGGGCACGGGCTTCCTCGCCGACGTGTGCCGCGAGTGGGAAGCCGCCACGGCGCCCGCCGCGCACCGCGGCGTGCGCGTCGTCCAGCTGCGCACCGGCGTCGTGCTAACGCCGGCGGGCGGCGCGCTCCGGACGCTCCTCTGGCCCTTCCGCCTCGGACTCGGCGGCCCGGTCGGGCCGGGCACACAGTGGATGAGCTGGATCTCGATCGACGACCTCTGCGGCGCGATCCTCCACGCGCTCGCCACGGAGTCCCTCGCGGGGCCGGTCAACGCCGTCGCCCCCGCCCCCGTCACGAACCGCGAGTTCGCCACGACACTCGGCCGCGTCCTCGGCCGTCCGGCCTTCCTCCGCCTGCCCGCGTTCGCCGTGCACCTCCTCCTTGGCGAGATGGCCGACGAGCTCCTGCTCGCGAGCACGCGCGCCGTCCCCGCGCGCCTGGAGGCGACGGGCTTCGCGTTCGGCGATCCCGCGCTCGAGGGCGCGCTGCGGCGGCTGCTCTCTCGCTGAGGCAGCGCTCGCTTCCGCGACGGGCTATCATTGGGCATGGCCAAGGCGGCGACCGTCCGAGAGCTCCGGGACAGCGGGTACCAGACGACGTCGGTCAAGCAGGAGCTGCGCGACAACCTGATCGGCCGGCTCAAGCGCGGCGAGCCGATCTTCCCGGGGATCGTCGGCTACGAGGAGAGCGTCCTCCCGCAGATCGAGAACGCGATCCTCTCCGGCCAGGACATCGTGTTCCTCGGCGAGCGCGGGCAGGCGAAGACGCGCATGGCGCGTCTGCTCGTCGGCCTGCTCGACGAGGAGGTGCCCGCCCTCGCGGGCTGCGAGATCAACGACGCGCCCTTCGCGCCGATCTGCGCCGCCTGCCGGCAGCGCCTCGCGGACAAGGGCGACGCCGCCGGCATCGTCTGGCTCCCACGCGACCGCCGCTACGGCGAGAAGCTCGCCACGCCGGACATCACCATCGCCGATCTGATCGGTGAGGTGGACCCGATCAAGGTGGCCGAGGGGCGCTACCTCGCCGACGAGCTGACCATCCACTACGGCCTCCTGCCGCGCACGAACCGCGGCATCTTCGCGATCAACGAGCTGCCGGACCTCGCGGAGCGGATCCAGGTCGGCCTCCTGAACATCATGGAGGAGCGCGACGTCCAGATCCGCGGCTACAAGGTGCGCCTGCCCCTCGACCTCTATGTCGTGGCGAGCGCCAACCCCGAGGACTATACGAACCGCGGCCGGATCATCACGCCGCTCAAGGACCGCTTCGGCTCGCAGATCCGCACCCACTACCCGCGCCGGCTCGACGACGAGATCGCGATCATGGAGGCCGAGCTCACGCGCTTCGCCGAGGACGGCGTGGCCACGCACGTCCCCGGCTACATGAAGCAGGTGATCGCGGAACTCACCCACCTCGCGCGCCGCTCGACCGAGATCAGCCAGCGCTCCGGCGTGTCCGTGCGCGTCACCATCTGCAACTACGAGAACCTCCTCGCGAGCGCGCTCAAGCGGGCGATCCGCCTCGGCGAGGCCGACGCCGCCCCGCGCGTGAGCGACCTCGGCGCGATCGTCGCGTCGACGAGCGGCAAGATCGAGCTCGAGACGCTGGGCGGCGACCAGGGCGACGACAAGGTGCTCCCCAAGCTGCTCCAGCGCGCCGTGCTGAACGTCTTCAACCGGAGCTTCGGCGCCGGCGAGCTCGACGAGGTCGTCGCCGCGTTCCAGGCCGGCCTCAACGTGACCGTGGCCGACACGATGTCGTCGGCCGAGTACGTCAAGCAGATCGCGCAGGCTCGCCCGCTCCAGGCCGCGGTACGGAAGCTCGGCGCCGGCGTCCCCGCCACCACGGCCGCCGCGCTCGAGTTCCTGCTCGAAGGTCTCCACCTGAACCGCAAGCTCAACAAGGACGTCCAGGCCGGCCACCACCGGTACCGGGCGAGCTAGCGGCGTGCGCATCCGCTACTCGCGCTGGGACGGCACGCAGAAGCTCGACGCCCTCGACGCCGACGACCTCCTGGCGGCGATGTCCGACGACCTGCTGGCCGACGGCGACCCCTGGCGCGCGCTGCGCCGGCTCTTCCACCGCGGCGCCCCGCGGCCCGACGGCCGGCCCATGCCCGGGCTCGGGGAGCTGCTCCAGCGGCTCCGCGGGCAGCGTCAGCAGCGGCTCGACCGGTACGACCTCGGCTCGGCGCTCGACGAGATCACGCAGAAGCTCGACGAGGTGATCCGGACGGAGCGCGAGGGCATCGAGCGCCGCGTCCCCACGGAGGCCGAGCGCGCCACGAAGCTCGCGCGCCTCGACCGCCTCCCGCTCGACCCCGCGGGCCGGATCCGCGAGCTCCAGCGGCACGACTTCACCGAGCCGGAGGCCCGGCGCAAGTTCGAGGAGCTCCTGAAGTCGCTCCAGCAGCAGATGCTCAAGCCGTTCGTCCAGGGCATGCAGCAGGCCCTCCAGGGCCTCGGGCCCGAGGACACGAAGCGCATGCGCGAGATGATGCGCGACCTCAACCGCATGCTCCGCCAGCGGCTCGAGGGGGAGGAACCCGACTTCCAGGCGTTCATGGACACGTGGGGCGCGCACTTCCCCGGCGTCGAGAGCCTCGACCAGCTCCTCGAGCAGATGGGCCGCCAGATGACGCAGCTCCAGTCGCTCATGGCGAGCCTCTCGCCCGAGCAACGGGGCCAGCTCCGGGAGATGATGAGCGCCCTCTTCCTCCAGGACGAGCGGCTCGAGGCCGAGATGCGCCAGCTCGCGATGAGCCTGGGCGAGCTCCTGCCGCTCGACGAGATGAGCCGACGCTACGACTTCCAGGGCGACGAGGAGCTCGGTCTCCGCGAGGCGATGCGTCTCATGGACGAGCTCCAGCAGCTGGACCAGCTCGAGCGCGAGCTCCGCGCGATCCAGGACCCGGGGGACCTCGAGCGGATCGATCCAGAGCAGGTCGGCCGGCTCCTGGGCGAGGAGTCCAAGCGCGACCTCGACGAGCTCCGCGAGCTGACGCGAAAGCTCGAGGAGGCCGGCTACCTCGAGCGCCAGGGCGACCGGCTGGCGCTGACCGCGCGCGCCATCAGGAAGATCGGCGACAAGGCGCTCGGGGACATCTTCGCCGTGCTCAAGCGCGACCGCTTCGGCCGCCACGCGGTGAGCCGGCGCGGCGCCGGCGGCGACCGCACCGACGAGGCCAAGCCCTACGAGTTCGGCGACCCCTTCCTGCTCGACCTCCGCGAGACGCTCATGAACGCGCTCGAGCGCGGCGGGCCCGGCACGCCGGTCCGGCTCGCCCCGATCGACTTCGAGGTCTACCGCACCGAGCTGTCCACGCGCGCGGCGACGGTCGTCATGCTCGACATGAGCCGCTCGATGCTGAACAACGGCTACTTCCTGCCGGCGAAGAAGGTCGCGCTCGCGCTGACGTCGCTGATCCGCGGCCAGTTCCCGCGCGACAGCCTGCACATCGTCGGCTTCTCGCTCTACGCGCGCCAGTGGAGCCCCGAGCAGCTCCCGACGCTCTCGTGGACCGAGTGGAACGTGGGCACCAACATGCACCACGGCTTCCAGCTCTCGCGTCAGCTCCTCGGGCGCCAGCACGGCGGGAACAAGCAGATCATCATGGTCACCGACGGCGAGCCCACCGCGCACCTGGAGGGCGGCGAGGCCGAGTTCGCGTACCCGCCCACGCGGCGCACGCTGGAGGAGACGCTGAAGGAAGTCCAGCGCTGCACGCGTGACGGCATCACGATCAACACCTTCATGCTCGAGCGAAGCCGGGCGCTCGTCGCGTTCGTCGAGCAGATGGCCCGCATCAACCGGGGGCGCGCGTTCCTCGCCGCGCCCGAGCGCCTCGGCGAGTACGTGCTGGTGGACTACGTCAGCTCGAAGCGCCGCGCCGTCTCCTGAAGGGTGGAACCCATGAAAGCCGCGATTCTCTACGAGGCGAACAAGCCGCTCCAGGTCGTCGACGTCGAGCAGCAGGGCCCACAGGCGGGCGAGGCGCGCGTCCGCGTGATGGCGACCGGGATCTGCCACAGCGACTGGCACATCATGAACGGCGACTGGCCACTCCCGCTACCGATGGTGCTCGGCCATGAAGCGGCCGGCGTCGTCGAGCGCGTCGGCGCGGGCGTCGCCAACGTCAAGCCCGGCGAGCACATCATCTTCTCGTTCCGCCCCCACTGCGGTCACTGCCTCTACTGCTCGACGGGGCGCTCGATCCTTTGCGACGGCCACCAGTCCGTCCGCTGGGCGCTGCTCGACGGCACCTGCCGGCTCACGCGCAACGGCCAGGACGTCTTTCAGATGGCGCGCATCGGGACCTTCTGCGAGTACGTCGTCTGCCCCGCCGAGATGCTGGTGCCGATCCGCAAGGACATGCCCTGGGCGCAGGCGGCCCTCATGGGTTGCTGCGTGCCGACCGGCGTCGGCGCCGTCACCCATTGCGCCAAGGTCGAAGCCGGCGCCTCGGTGCTGGTGATCGGCTGCGGCGGCGTCGGGCTCAACGTGGTGCAGGGCGCCCGCCTGGCCGGCGCGGGCAAGATCATCGCGTGCGATCTGCTAGAGAACAAGCTCGCGTTCGCGCGCGAGTTCGGCGCCACGCACACGATCGACGGCTCCCAAGAAAAGGTCGTGGACCGCGTGCGCGAGCTGACGGGAGGCCGGGGCGCCGACTACGCGTTCGACGCGATCGGCGGCGAGGCGACGACGCTCCAGATCCTCGACGCGATCCGCCCGGGCGGCACCGCGGTCATCGTCGGCATGGCCGCCATGAGCGTGCGCGCGCCGATCACGCCGTACCTGATGGCGCTCCAGGAAAAGAGCATCAAGGGCACCATGTACGGCTCGGTGCGGCCGAACGTCGACTTCCCGCGGCTGGTCGATCTCTACCTCGACGGCCGGCTCAAGATCGACCAGCTGATCAGCCGGACCTACAAGCTCGACGAGATCAACGAGGGGTTCCAAGCGCTCCGGAGCGGCCAGGTCGCCCGCGGCGTCGTCGTCTTCAGCTGAGCTGAGCCGCCCCGGCGGCGCCGGCCGCGACCGCCCACCGGGCCCCGCCAGGGATTCACTGCGACCGAATTGAAGGTTTTCCCGCATTGTCCGGGACCGTGTCTCCGTCGACATTTCCGGATATGGATATTTCCGGATATCGAACCGTGGACCACTCATCGCCTTGGAGGAGGCCAGCATGAGACTCGTCTGCGCGTGGTGCCAGCACGAAGGACGACCCGGGCTGATGCGAGAGGACGACGCGTCGGGCGAGGCGTTCGACTCGCACGGCATCTGTGACGATCACAGCATTCGGCTGCTTCGCGAAATCCGGATCAGGTTCAGACAGGCTCTGCCCCTGAGCCTCCGAACCGAACCCGCCCCCGCGCCGATCGGTGCGATCGAGGGACGATGACGCTGACCGCGCCGAAGTCAGGCCACCCACGGTCGGCGAGCGCGGGCTCGGGAACGCGGACGACGAGCTGTTCCGCGGCGCCGCCGGCGCGCGTACCGCTGGTGTCGCCGACATCCGGACGTCGTCCAGCGCCTCTTCCCAAGCGCGCGGATCTGGCCCGATCAGCCGCCGCGACTGCTCTTCAGCGTCCAGCCGAGCGCCTAGCCTCCGACTACTCCCAGCGGATCAGCACCTTCACCTTGGGATACTCGGGCGGCTTCCCTTCGACGTCGACGATCCGCATGCTTCCGTCCTGGGCCTGTAGCAGCAGATTGTTGTTGCTGTAGGCCACGTATTTCCCCCACGCCTTCGGCATCGTAACCTCGTACTTGGGAAGCGCGGTCTCCGCACTCGCCGAATCGGGAGCGGACAGCCACGGGCGCGCGGCAATCACGGCGAGCGCCAGCGCGATGACGGTCAGCACGAGCTTGAGATAGCGGTCGCTGAGCATGTTCGGCTCCTGGTGCGTGTGCACTGCGGGCCCGTCAGCCGACGGGCGAGAATTTCTGGGCGTTCCCTAGGTACGGCCACACGAACGCTTGCACGTTGGCGAGGATCTGCTTGACGTGATTGCGGTCGTGGTGGACCCACTCCTGCAGGAGATCGGCGACACGTAGGCGGCCGACCTTCGGGTGCTCCCCGGCCCGCTCGAGATCCTCCCGGCGGAGGCCGCGCACGAGCGCCGCGCTGTCGTCGCGCATGCGCCCGAGCTCGTCGAGCAGGGTCCGGCCGTCCCGCTCGCAGTCGTGCCGCGCCCGCGCCACCTCGTTCTGGTCCCAGGTCTCGAGCCGCGGCATGCTGGCGGCGAGGATGATCCGGATGCGGCCGGCGAAGCCGCGCCGCTCGGCCTCGATCAGGTGGCCGAGGACCTCCCTGGCGCACCACTCCCCGGGGGCAGGATGGAACGCCGACACCGAGTCGGGCAGCGCGGCGAGCTCGGAGCGCAGCGTCGTCATGGCGCTCAGCAGGAGCTCGGCGATCACGGCAGGCGCCAGCGGGTCTCGCGTCATCGACGGATCTCCTCTCGGCGTGATTCTAGTCGAGATCGGGCGGGCGCGGGTCCACGGAGTGCGCGGCCTCGACCTCGACCGGAGCGGCGCCGACGTCGGGTCGCGTCGGCGGGGGTCGGGGCGCTACCCGATTCTCGCGGGGCGAGTCGTCGAGCCCGGCAGCGCGACGTCCGTACCGGCCAGGACCTTCTCGACGGCCGCGCGCAACTCGGTCGGCGTGAACGGCTTGCGGAGGATGGCGTTGAAGCCGAGGCGCGTCGCGTCGTTGATGATGTCCTGGGTGCCGTACGCGGTCATGAGGATGCCGGCCATCTCCGGACGGATCTTCCTCACCTGCCCGAGAACGTCGAAGCCGTTCATGCCGGGCATCATGTAGTCCACGAGGACCAGATCGAACGGCTCCTTGGCGACAAGCTCGAGCGCCGTCGCGCCACGATTGGCCGTGCGGATCGAGCACCTGAGCGTTTGCAAAACACTCAGGCAGAGGCTCACCACCGGACCCGCGTCGTCGACGACGAGGATCGCCGGCTTCCGGGCGCTCGGCTTGGGCGCCGGCGGCACCGTCGGGCCTGACGCGGCCGGCTCGCCGTTCACCGGCTTCGCGAAGAAGGCGGTGTGGCCGGCGCTCGGTGCGGCGACGGGCGGGGGCGTCGACTCGGCCTCCCCGGTGGGCACGGCCTCCGGCGTCGACACCTCGACGCCGAGCGCGCCCAGGAACGCCTGCCACTCGGTCTTGCTCCCGGTGTCGGCCATCGGCGTCACGGGTTCTGCCGGGCGCGCCGCCTCTTCCGGCGCCTCGTCCTCGACCTCCGGCTGCGCGGGCTCCGCCACCGGCTCGGCCCAGGCCATGGAGGCGAGAGCCTCCTCGCGCGGCTCGTCAACGACGCTGACGACGCTCGCGGCCACGCCCTCGAGGATGTCGTTGGCGGGCGCCACGAGCGAGGCCGCCGGCGGCCAGTCGACCTCGGGTTCAGCCACCTCAGGTTCAGTCGTGGGCTCGGGCTCGACCGGGGCGGGTACCGGGTCCGGGGCCGCGCCCTCCCACACGCCAGGCGTCTCGCGGATGGGCGACTCGACCTCCGCGGGCTCCTCGAGCGCGCCGTCGGCTTGGCGGATGCGCTCCACCGGATCGAAGTAGAGCGCCGAGGCGCCGTTGACTTCGAGATGCCGGAACTCGAGGCAGTCGACGTCGTGGAAGCAGAGCTGCCTGATACGGCGGACGAAGGCGTCGGTGAGGCGCTCGACGATGAACAGGATGCGCGGCGGGCGCGCCGGCGAGATCTCCGCCGCCGGGTAAAGCCGCCCGATCGTGTCCGGGTACTCGAGACACCAGGAGTACGCGTCCATCCCACGCAGCAGCAGCCCCTCGTCGGCCGTGAAGTCGAGCGCGATCAGCACGAGCGAGCCCTTCGCGTCCAGGCCGACCAGGTCGATCGCCGCCTGGCCCAGGAGGAGGTGCCCGTCGATCACCTTGAGCCCGAGCTCGATGCCCTCGACGTTCTCGGCGACGAGCGCCGCCAGCTCCTCGAGCTTCGTGACTTCCAGTCTCCTGAACGTGGGGCTCATCGCCTTCACCTCGTCCCCGACGATATTGGCGTGGCGGGCCTCGCCGAATCTCCGCCCAGGGGCACGATGACCCAGCCGACCGCTCGCAGGAGCCCGTCGATGGTCTGGGCCGAGCGTCGATTGTCCTGGTGCCGCTCGGCCCCATCGGGGCCGGACGGTTCCTGCCGCTCGACAGCGCGCCGGTCCCGCAGGACTCGCACGGTCGCGTTCCCGGCGAACGCGCGCTTCAGATCCTCGTAGAGATGCTCGCGCTCGCGCGCGACGAGGATGAGTTGCCGGACCCTCGGCTCCGCCAGGCGCGAGAGCGATGTCCACGTGGCACCACCGCAGGCCGGGCACCTCTCGACGACGATGTCGAAGCATTCGTCGCACGCGAGACACAGGGCGACCCGTCGCAGCGGTAGATGGACGTGGGGTGCAGGCATTGGGTCTTGGTTGATCATCGACGTTCTGACCTCCGGAATTGACGCAGGGCCGAGCGAGCCCTCGGCAGGAACCATCACGTCCGCAGCTGGCTTCGAGCTTCGGACACCCGGAGCCGCCTCACGAGCTCGTAGAGCGCGCTCTTGCCCCCACGATAGCCGGCGCGCCGGGCGCGCCGCAGGATTTCGGCGCCTGAGATGGCGGGACGCTCGCGCAGCCACTCCGTGAGTTGAGGCGTGTACTGCGCCACCACGGAAGGCCGGCCCACACCACGGGAGCGTGGAGGCCACGACGGGTACTCCGGCACCAAGTGAGCTGAATCCTCCATGGCCGGACTTGTAAGGCAAATCCAGTACCGGAATCTAATTCCAGAAATATCAATAACTTCTGCGACACCTGCCAGAAGCTGGCCTGGTAAGTCTCTGACCGGGCAGATCATTCTCTAACCACAGCTGCGGGGAGACTCCGGTGGGAGAAATCCGCCTGCCCGGTAAGCTGCTGACCAGGCCGACCTGCTGCCTTCCATCAGGAAAAAACGATTGGAATCAGCCGCTTACCTCTTTCGGACGCTCTTGGTTCGATCGTTGCTCTCTCTCACTGGCAGAAGGCTCCGAGAGGGCCGGCAGCCCGGTGCTGAGAAGGTTGTCGCCGACGGAGGCCAAAGGAGGAGAAGATGTCACCAAGGAGGGGCAACGTTTGGCTCATGACCCTTGTCCTGGTCGTCGTACCCGCGGGTGGGATCTTCCTGCTCCTCTATGCGGCCGGGCTCCTCGCCCGGAAACGGCGTGCGCCGGTCACAGCCTCATCCGTCGTCGATCCATACGAGGCGTGGCTCCGCTCTCGCGACCTCATGCCGTCGCGCGGCATCAAGCCGGACACCGATTTCAGCGGTTCACAGCGGTCGTGACCGTCATGGCCCGCCAGGTCACTCAGATGGCAGATCCGCGCTCGTCCATGGGTCGGCACCTGCTCGGCTTCTCCGTGCTCGTGCTGACGATGCTCTCCGGGTACATGGCATCCCGCCCGGCCGCGCCTAAGGAATTCCAGCACGTTGCCGCCGAGCCAGTCGGTCTCGACGCCCACATCAGGGAAGCGGCGATCTTGTATGGCTTCTCGCAGAACCTCGTCGCGGCGATCATCGAGACCGAGTCGCAATTCAACACGCACGCCGTCTCCAGGCGGGGGGCGCGGGGGCTGATGCAGTTGACGCCCGCGACGGCGGCCCTGCTCGGTGTGGACGATCCCTTCGATCCGCGCGCCAACATCCACGGCGGCGTCCGACACCTGCGCAGCCTGATGGATCGATTCGACAACAACCTGACGCTCGCCCTGGCCGCCTACAACGCCGGTGAGAGAGCGGTGCTCATCTACGGGGGCGTTCCGCCCTACCGTGAGACGCGCCAGTACGTGAGCCGCATCCTGCAGCGGCTCGACCGCGAGGGCGCCAGCGCCTCCGACACGGGTCCGCGCGGACGGCGGCTCTAGGATCCTCGCCACCGTTCAAGCCGCGCGGTTTGATGGTAGAGTCGCAGGCCTCGGCGCCGCGCAGTCTGCGCGATTCCGGAATCACAGGGGTGGCGAACACGATGCCCACTGACCCGCTGCACGAGGCTCGGGAGCCCGAGCGGCGGGCGAAATCCGCGCCGCGCCCCGCTCTGATCTTCGTGGTGTCCCGAGACGCCCTCGACCACTACGAGTACCTCAAGCGAGCCTTCGCCGGCGACGACCGGGTGTCCGTCGTCCTCGATCGGCGGTCGGGTGAGCGTCGGAAGGCCTCGAGCGCCCGCGAAGGGGACCGTCGTCGGGCCGACCGTCGCTCACGACGTCTGATCGACGATCGTGTGCGCCGGCAGGGCTGGGCCATGGTGCGCGTCGAACCGATGTAGGTCATCGGCGGGAGGCCATGACCGCCCTCAACGAGCCGACCATCGCGGCCGACGAGCCGCGCCCGACCCGCGTCGAGGTCGACCTCGACGTCCTCGCTGACAACTACCGGGTCATCGCGGCCCACGTCGCGCCCGCCCGCGTGATGCCGATCCTCAAGGCGAACGCCTACGGTCACGGGCTAGTCGAGGTCGCACGAGTGCTCGAGCGCCTCGGCGCGCTCTACGTCGGCGTCGCCTACCTGGAGGAAGGCCTGCGCCTGCGGCAGCACGGCGTGCGCCTGCCCGTGCTGGTGCTCGGGGGCATCCTCGGCTCGCAGATCCCGCGCTTTCTGGAGCACGGCCTCACCCTGGCCGCGTCCTCGGTCGACAAGCTGCGGGCGATCGAGGAGCACGCCGCCGCGCTCGGGCGCCCGGCGACCGTGCACCTCAAGATCGACACCGGGATGGAGCGGATCGGCGTGCACTGGTACAGCGCCGAGGCCCTGCTGGAGGCGTCACTCCGCTGCCGCCATGTGCGCGTGGAGGGGATCTTCACGCACTTCGCGAACGCCGATGCCCCCGACCTCGCCCACGCGCGTCTGCAGCTCGAGCGCTTCGCGGAGGTCCTGCGCTTCTACGAGCGCCGCTCGCTGCCGCCGCCCCTGCGGCACGCGGCCAACTCGGGCGCAATTCTACAATTGCGCGAAAGCCACCTCGATCTTGTCCGCCCCGGGATCCTCTTCTACGGGGCCCGACCGTCCGCGGACGTGCCGGCGAGCCTTCCCGTGCGGCAGGCGCTGCGCTGGGTGACCCGGGTGGTCTTCTTCAAGGTGGTCAAGGCCGGGCACCCGGTCAGCTACGGCGGCGAGTGGGTGGCGCCGGCCGAGACGCGCGTCGTGACGCTGCCGGTCGGTTACGGCGACGGCTACGCGCGCGCCATGAGCGGGCGGGCTGAGGTGATCGTCCACGGCAAGCGCTATCCGGTGGTCGGGCGGATCTGCATGGACCAGATCATGGTGTCGATCGGCCGGGACTCCGCCTACAACGGCGACGAGGTGGTCCTGCTCGGGGGCGAGGGTGACACGGCGATCCCGATCGAGCAGATGGCCGCCTGGGCGGGCACCATCGCGCACGAGATCCTCACCAGCATCAACACCCGGGTGCCGCGCGTCTACCGCGGCGGATGAGGTATGATCCCCTCAGCCACGAGCCTTTTGCTGGAGGCGCCGCCATGCGGACCCACGGCCCTACGGATGCCCGGAAGCTTCGCTCCCGCCTGAGCCACCCGATCATCGACGCCGACGGGCACTGGCTCGAGTACACGCCCGTCATGCGCGAGGAGTTCCGGAAGATCGGCGGCGACGCCGCGGTCGAGGCGCTCGAGCTCCGGACCCGGGCCGTCCCGAACGTGCTCGCGATGTCGCTGGCCGAGCGCCGCCGGCGCCGGGTCGCCATGGAGACGTTCTGGGGATCGCCGTGCGAGAATACCCTCGACCGGGCGACCGCGATGCTGCCGCGGCTCATGTACGAGCGGCTCGAGGACCTCGGGATCGACTTCTGCGTCGTCTACCCGACGGCCGGGCTGAGCTACCACCGGATCCAGGACACCCGCCTCCGCCGCGCGATCTGCCGCGCCTACAACGTCTTCACCGCCGACCAGTTCCGCGGGCTCGGGGACCGCATCATCCCGGCGGCGATCATCCCGATGTACACGCCAGAGGAGGCGCTCGAGGAGCTCGAGTTCGCGTCGAAGCAGCTCGGGTACAAGGTGATGATGGTCGGCGGCCTGATGCGCCGGCCCGTCCCGGCGCTCGTCGAGGAGAATCCCGCCGCGGCGAAGGCCGTCGAGTGGTACGACGTGATCGGCATCGACAGCGAGCACGACTACGATCCCGTGTGGCAGAAGTGCCGGGAGCTACGGATCGCGCCGAGCTTCCACAATGGCGGGCGCTCGATCCTCCTGCGCAGCTCGCCGTCGAACTTCTGCTACAACCACATCGGCCACTTCGCCTCCGCCGGCCACGCCGTCTGCAAGGCGCTCTTCTTCGGCGGCGTCACGCGCCGCTTCCCGGACCTGAACTTCGCGTTCCTCGAGGGCGGCGTCGGGTGGGCGTCCATGCTCTACGCCGATCTCGTCGGCCACTGGGAGAAGCGCAACCGGCAGGCGCTCGAGCACACGAACCCGCATAACCTGGACCGCGCGCGCTTGCTGGACTTCGCCCGGACGTACGCGAGCCCTGCCGTGGCCGAGGCCGTGAGCCGCGGCGAGGGCCTGGACGGCGACTCGAACTCGGCGCTGACCGGCGGCCTCGAGGACCTCGACGACTACTTCCGCTGCAAGATCGAGCGCCGGGAAGACATCCGCGACCTCTTCGTCCCGCGCTTCTACTTCGGCTGCGAGGCCGACGACCCGATCAACGCGTGGGCCTTCAACCGCCGCGCGAATCCGCTGGGCGCACGTCTGAACGCGCTGTTCAGCTCCGACATCGGACACTTCGACGTCCCGGACATGGCGGAGGTGGTCCCCGAGGCGTACGAGCTGGTCGAGCACGGGCTGATCACCGACGACGATTTCCGTGAATTCATGTTCACGAACGCCGTGCGCTTCTGGGGCGAGGTGAATCCGGACTTCTTCCGGGGCACTGTCGTCGAGACGGCGGCGGCGGAGGCGCTCGCCCAGGGCGCGGTGCGGTCATGACGCTCCCGGGTGCCGCGGCCCTCGACCCCCAGGTGGCGGCGGTGATCGACCTCGTTATCACGTCGGGGCGCCCGGCGTACCATCAGCTCTCTCCCAAGGACGCGCGCCAGCTGTTCCGCGACACGCGCCCCGCCGCGACCCCTGTGCCGCCCGAGATCGGCAGCGTCCGGGACCTCGCGGCGGAGGGCCCGCGGGGCCCGATCCCGCTGCGCATCTATCGGCCGGCGGGCGTCCCGGCCTCGACGCCGCTCGCCGCGCTGGTCTACTTCCACGGCGGAGGCTGGGTGATCGGCGACCTCGAGACGCACGACGTCCTGTGCCGGCAGCTCACGGCGGAGTCGGGCGCGAGCGTCGTGTCCGTCGACTATCGGCTGGCTCCGGAGCACAAGTTCCCGGCCGCGGCCGACGACGCCTGGGCGGCGACGCGCTGGGTGGTCGCGAACGCCGCCCGCCTCGGCGTCGACGCCGCCCGTCTGGCGGTCGGCGGCGACAGCGCCGGCGGCAACCTGGCCGCGGTCGTCACGCTGCTGGCCCGTGAGCAGCGGGCGCCGGCCATCGGGCTCCAGATCCTGCTCTACCCGGTCACGGATCTGGCCGCCGAGACGCGATCCTATCGCGACTTCGCCGAGGGCTATCTCCTCACGCGTGACGGGATGCGCTGGTTCAGCGCGCACTACCTGAACGCCCCGGACGAGGCGGCCGATTGGCGCGCGTCACCGCTCCGCGCGCGGTCCCTCGCCGGGTTGCCGCCGGCCCTGATCGTCACCGCGGGGTTCGACCCGCTGCGCGACGAGGGTGAGGCCTACGCGGGACGGTTGCGGAACGCGGGCGTGCGCGTGGACTACGTCTGCTATGGCGGGATGATCCACGGGTTCGTGCCGATGGGGCGGCTCATCGACACCGCGACTCGCGCCGTGTCCCTCATCGCCGCCTCGCTCCGCCAGACGCTCGGCTGAGGGACGCGCGCCCGCGCCGAAGCTCGGCCCGCAACGCTTCGAGCGCCATCGAGCGAGGGCCCCGTCGCCAGACGAGACACGTGCGCGCCTCGGCGACGGCCGCCGGCAACGGATACGCCGCCACGTCGCGCTCCCCCAGGGCGACGCGGAGCACCGAGCGCGGGACGATCGCGATCCCGGCGCCCGCGGCGACGCAGGCGACGATGGCGTGGTAGGAGCCGAATTCCATGACGCGCGCCGGCACGACCCTGGCGGCGCCGAGCCACGCCTCGAGCCGCCGCCGGTAGGAGCACCCCGTCGCGAACGCGATGAGCGTCGTGTGCCCGATGTCCTTCGGTGTCCGGATCCTCGGAACGCTCTTGGGCGCGATCAGGACGAGGTCCTCGCTCCACACCGGTTCGACCTCGAGGTCGCTCGCGGTGAACGGCTCCGCGACGAGCGCCGCTTCGACCTCGTGGCCGGAGACTTTGGCGATCAGGGCGCCCGTCGTGCCCGTCACCAGCTCGATCCGCACGTCCGGATAGGCGCGGTGATAGCGCGAGAGAACCGGGGGCAGCCGGGTCGCCGCGGTGCTCTCGAGCGCGCCGAGCTGGAGCGTCCCTGACGGCGCACCGCTCTGGAGCGCGGCCTCGGCCTCGGCGGACAGGCGCAGGAGCCGGTCGGCGTACGCGAGCAGCAGCTTGCCCTCGGGCGAAAGCACGAGCCGCCGGCTCTGCCGCAGGAAGAGCTTGGTGCCGAGGCGCGCCTCGAGCTGCTTCACCCGCGTGGTCACGTTCGACTGCACGCGGTGGAGGCGGGCCGCCGCCCGCGTGATGCCGCCCTGCTCGGCGACCGCCTTGAAGATCTCCAGCGCGATCAGGTCGATGTTTCCCATATCGAGAACGATTACATCTCGATTATTCATTTTCCACAATGGCCGGGCCGACCGAGACTCGGGGCATGGCCCGCCCCGCGGAAGCGACCCGCACGACGCCCGGGCCCTCGCCGGCGGCCGTCGCCCTGACGGGGCTGACGGCCCTGGCGGTCGCGGTGGGCATCGGCCGGTTCGCCTTCACCCCGATCCTGCCCCTGATGCAGCAGGATGCGGGGCTGTCCGTGGCCCAAGGCGGGTGGCTGGCGTCGGCGAACTATCTCGGCTATCTGGTCGGGGCCCTGTCGGCCATGGGCCTCCGGGTCCGTCCCGCGACCGCGACCCGCGTGGGTCTCGTCCTGATCGGACTCGCGACGCTCGGGATGGGGCTCGAGCACCGGTTCGCGGCCTGGGTCGCGCTGCGCTGGCTCGCGGGCGTCGGGTCCGCGTGGGTCCTCGTCTTCGCCTCGGCGTGGTGTCTCGAGCGACTCGCCCCGGCGCGGCGCCCACTGCTGAACGGCGCCGTGTTCGCCGGCGTCGGGACGGGGATCGCGGTCGCGGGCGGAGCGTGCCTGGTCCTCATGCAAGCGGGTGCGAGCTCCGCTCAGGCCTGGACCAGCCTCGGGGTGCTCTCGCTGGCCGGGACGGCGGTGATCTGGCGCGCCTTCGGCGCGGACGCTGACGCGGGGGTCAGCGAGGGCCGGCCCGCGACGGCCCGCGGACTCTCGCTCGACGCGGACTCGCTGCGCCTGGTGCTCTGCTATGGGGCCTTCGGCCTCGGCTACATCGTTCCCGCCACGTTTCTTCCCGTCATGGCGCGGCAGGTCGTCAGCGACCCCTCGGTCTTCGGCTGGTCCTGGCCGGTCTTCGGCGCCGCCGCGGCCGTCTCGCCGCTGGCAGCGGCCCTCTGGGGACGGCTCTTCGGCAACCGCCGTCTGTGGATGCTCGCCCACCTCGTCATGGCGCTCGGCGTCGCGCTTCCGGTCGCGTGGCCCGCGATCGGCGGCATCGTGGTCGCGGCCCTCCTCGTCGGCGGGACCTTCATGGTGATCACGCTGGCCGGCATGCAGGAGGCGCGCGCGCTCGCCGGCCCTCGAGCGGCCGGCCTCATGGCGACGATGACCTCGGCCTTTGCGCTCGGGCAGATCATCGGCCCGGTGTCGGTGAGCTATCTGGTCGGCGCCGGCACAGACTTTTCCCGACCGCTGCTGGGCGCGTGCCTGCTACTCGTCGCGAGCGCCGCCGTCCTCTGGATCTCTATTCCCGGTGCCCCTCCCGCGTGCAGTGGCGGAGGAACCCGAGCATCGCGGCGTTCACCTCGCTCGGACGCTCCTGCTGCGTCCAGTGCCCGCAGCCCGGCAGGATGATCGTCTGCGTGAGGTTCGGGACGAACTGCCGGAGCCCCGGCAGGAGCTTGTCCATCCCCCGGAAGCCGAGCACCAGGTCGCGCTCGCCGGCGATGTAGAGCGCGGGCGGGGTCACCTTGGCGCCGGCCCAGGCGGCCGCCAGCTCCCAGTTGCGGTCGATGTTGCGATACCAGTTCAGGCCGCCGCGGAAGCCCGCGCGTGTGAACTCGCCCGCGTAGAACTCGACGTCCGCCTCGGTGAGCCACGCGGGCAGCGTGGCCGGCGCCGGCCGGGTCCCGAGGAAGCCTCCGGTTCGCGGCACCATCCCGACGTCGCCCGACCCGACGGCGATCGGCGGGCGGGGAGCATCCCCCGATCCCCAGAACAGCACGTGACGGATCGTGTCGCGCGGTTCGCGCTCGAGCTCCCTCTCCGCGACGCCGGGCTCCTGGAAGTAGAGCTGGTAGAAGATCGCACTCGGGGTCTCTCGCATCACCGTGGTGGGGCGCACGGAGCCGCGCGGAAAGTACGGCACGCTGAGGCCGATCACACCGCGGAAGCGATCGGGCCGCAGCAGCGCCGCGTGCCACGCGACCGGCGCGCCCCCAGTCGTGCCCGGCGATGACCGCGGTCGGTGCGCCGAGCGCGTCGAGCAGCCCGACGATGTCGCCGACCAGATGGAGTAGTGTGTAGCTCTCGATCGCCTCGGGCTTGTCGGTCTGGCCGTAGCCGCGCTGATCGGGCGCGACCGCGTGGAAGCCGGCCTCCGCCAGCGCGACGAGCTGATGGCGCCACGAGTACCAGGACTCCGGGAACCCGTGGCACAGGACGACGAGGGGTCCCCGGCCGGCCTCTGCGACGTGCATGTGGATCCCGTTGGTGTGGACGGTGCGGTGCGTGATGTCCATGACCCCTCCCGGCGGGTCGTCCCGTCCCCGGGGAGTGTACACTCGGCCCGAGGAGCCCATCATGACCCACGAGAATTCCCGCGCGTTCCGCATCCGCCCCGACATGCATCGGGGGCTTCGCACCGAGGTGCCGCTCCCGACGCGGCTCGTCTCCAACGAGGAGTTCCCGCCGTTACCGCAGACGGCCGCGCAGCGGGCCGTGGAGGATCGAATCCTGGCGGCCGCGGGACGTCTGGCGCCAAGGCTCGGGCAGAGCCGCCGGGACTTCCTCCGGACGAGCGGCGGCGTGGCGACGTCGCTCCTCGCCATGAACGCGGTCTTCGGCCGGTTCTTCGACGTGCTCCCCGTGGAGGCGGCCGATCCGGCGGCGTTCCAGGAGCGCACGGGCGCGCCCCTCTTCATCTTCGACGTGCAGGTCCACTACGTCGGCGCGGGCTATGACCCCGGCGACGCGGAGTCTCTGCGCAAGGGCGCGGTCAGCAAGCAGGGGCTGCTCGGGCTGCGCCGGCAGGCGCGGCGGCTCAACCCCAAGCTCGCCTCCGACCAAGGGACCCTGGCCGATCTCTCGTGGGAGAACTTCGTCAAGGAGGTGTTCCTCGACAGCGAGACGGCCATCGGGCTCATCTCCACACCGCCTGGACCGTACCCCCAGGAGGCGGTGGTGCCCCCGAAGGAGATGACCCACATCCGCGACGAGATCAACCGCATCACGCAGTCGCGTCGGATGCTCGCGCACGGCCTCATCACGCCGCAGCTCGGCCAGGCCGATCTCGACTTCATGGATCTCCAGGCGGCCACCCTCAAGGTCGACGCCTGGAAGGGGTACACCGGCGCCCCGCCCAAGGGGTTCGACCGGGGCTGGTTCGTCGACGACGAGAAGCTGGCCTACCCGATGCTCGAGCGGGCCAAGAAGCTCGGGGTGCGTCGCGTCTGCCTCCACAAGGGACTGCCCCTCGGGCCCGTCGCAGACTACAACCACCCGCGCGACCTGATCAAGGCGGCCCAGGACTTCCCGGACATCGACTTCCTCGCGTACCACTCGGGATTGCTCGGCGTCACCGCGCCGAAGCCGTCGGGCGAGGTGCCGTGGACCACCGAATTCTGCCAGATGAAGAAGAAGGCGCCGGGTCTCAAGAATATCTACATGGAGCTCGGCTCGACCTTCGGGCAGCTCGTCACGACCGATCCCACCGCCTGCGCCCACCTGCTCGGCCAGCTCGTCGACGCCTTCGGCGCCGACCACGTGCTCTGGGGAACCGATTCGATCTGGTATGGGACGCCGCAGTGGCAGATCGAGGCGTTTCGGCGCTTCGAGATCCCTGCCGTGCTGGTCGAACGGCACGGGTACGCGCCCCTCACGCGCACCGTGAAGGAGCAGATCTTCGGGCTGAACGCCGCGCGGGTCTTCGGCGTCGACGTGAACGCCAAGCGCAACGAGATCCCCAAGGACTATCTCAGCCGGATGAAGATGGCGTATCTCGAGGACGGGGCCGCCCCGAGCCACCGCTGGTATGGATGGGTCACCGCATGAGGGCGTGAGCCGAAGGCTCGCCGGCGTCGCCCTCAGCGCATCAGGCTCGGCAGCCACAGCGAGATCGCGGGAAACGCGACCAGGATGGCGAGGCGGATCACGTCGGCCCACATGAACGGCATCACGCCGCGAAACACGGTGGCCGTCGGCACCTCGGGCAGCAGGGTCTTGAGCACGAACATGTTCATCCCGACGGGCGGGCTGATCAGCCCGATCTCGACCACGCACACGATGATGATGCCGAACCAGACGGGATCGAACCCGAGATGCACGATGACCGGGAAGAACACGGGCATCGTGAGCAGGATCATCGACAGCTCCTCCATCGCCGTGCCGAGCACCACGTAGATCGCGCAGATCGCCGCGACCACCATGATGGGCGAGAGGCCCAGGGACGAGACGAGGGCCTTGAGGTCGGCCGGCATCGTCGTGATGTTGACGAACTCCGCGAACATGAGCGCGCCGATCAGGATCATGAACAGCATGGCCGTGGTGCGCGCGCTCTCGAGGAGGGCGGCGTAGAGCGTCCGCAGCGTGAGCGCGCGGCGCCCCAGGGCGAAGCCCATGGCGCCGGCGGCGCCCATGCCCGCGCCCTCGGTGGCGGTGAAGAGGCCCCCGTAGATCCCGCCCATCACGAACAGGAACAGCGCGGCCACCGACCACACGTCCTTCAGGGCGAGCCAGCGCTCGCGCCAGCTCGAGCGCGGGCCGGGCGGGCCCGAGCCGGGCTCGCGCCACGTCATGTAGACGATGGCGAGGCAGAGCAGGATCGCACCGAGGATCCCGGGCAGGACCCCGGCCGCGAACAGCTTCCCGATGTTGGTCTCGGTGAAGACGCCATAGATCACCATGATCGTGGAGGGCGGGATCATGATGCCGAGCGTGCCGGCCGAGGCGACGGTGCCTGCGGCGAGCTTGTCGGAGTAGCCGAACCGCTTCATCGAGGGGTAGGCCACCTTCGCCATCGTGGCCGCGGTAGCGATCGAGGAGCCGCAGATCCCGCCGAAGCCGGCCGAGGCCCACACGGTGGCCATCGCGAGCCCGCCACGCAGGTGGCCGATGAACGCGTACGCAGCGCGGAACAGCTCCCGCGACATGCCGGCGCGCGTGACGAAGTTGCCCATCAGGATGAAGAGCGGCACCACCGAGAGCGTGTAGCTCCGCCCGGTCTCGTACAGCTTGGTCTGGGCCATGGCGAACGCGATCGTCCAGTTCCAGTCGCGCATGTAGGCGTAGCCGACGACGCCGACGATGCCCATGGCGTACGCGATGGGCACGCGCAGGAGGGCGAGCAGCAGCATCGCGGTGAGGCCGAGGAGCCCCTCCGTCATCGGCGCTCCACCGCCTTGTAGAGGTGGATCAGGCCCGCCAAACCGAGCATGACCGCCATGAAGTAGACGAAGGGGCCGTACACGACGCGCAGCACGTCCGTGGCGTCGCGATAGGCCCAGATCCGGTCGGCCTTGAGCCAGATGAGCCAGGCCAGCAGGAACATCACGGCCGCGCACGCCGCCTGCACGGCGCGAACGAGCAGGCGTTGCGCGCGGGCGCCGAGGAGCCGGTCGATGAAGTCCATGAGCGCGTGCTCGTCGGCCCAGGACACGAGCGGGAGCCCGGCGAAGATCAGCACCACCAGCATCAGCTCGGTCACCTCGAAGGCGCCGCGGACCGGACGGCTGAAGACGTAGCGCGCCACCACGTCCGCGAACGTGAGGAACATCATGGCCAGCAGGACGGCGGACGCGGCGACGCCGAGGATCGCCTCGACGCGCCGCTCCCACCCGTGAGCGGGAGCGCTCGGCTCGGGTCCGGGCGGGTTCAGCTCACCGGCCCGCGGCGACCTTCTTCAATTCCTCGCGGAACTCGGCGAGGACGCCGGCGGCGTCCAGGCCCTTGGCTGAGGCCTTCTGCACCCAGTCCTCGATGATCGGGGCGGAGCGCTTCTTCACCTCGGCGACCAGGGCGGCATCCGCGTTGACGATCTTGACGCCGGACTTCTTGAGCGCGTCGAAGCCTTTCTGGTCGGCGTCGTCCCAGGAACGCCCGGCGTGACGCGCGATCCACTCGCCGGAGATCTTCTCGAGCGCCTCCTGGTCCTGCGTCGGCAGCTTGTTCCACTTGTCCTCGTTCATGAAGAAGCCGAACGACGAGCTGTACATCCCGCCCGGGAACAGTGTCGCCTGCTCCAGCACGGTGTCGAGCTTGAACGAGATGATGGACTCCATCGGGAAGAACACGCCGTCGGCGACGCCTCCCTTCAGCAGCTCGTAGGACTCGGGCGCCGGCTTCACGAACGCGGAGGCGCCGAGCGCCTTGGCCACCGCCTCGGCCACGCCGCCGCCGGTCCGGATCTTGAGACCCTGGATGTCGCCGATGCCATTGACCGGCCGCTTGGTGAACAGCTGGCCGGGGCCGTGGGTGAACACGCCGAGCAGCTTCACGCCCTTGTACTCGCCGACCTTGTGGAAGTGCTTCCAGTAGATGCGCGAGTAGGCGACCGAGTTGACGAGCGCGGTCTCGCCCGCGCCGGGCAGCTCCGCGAGCATCGGCAGGATGTGCCGCGCGGGCGTGTAGCTCGCAGTCACGTACGACAGGTCCACGAGGCCCTCCCGGACCGCGTCGAACGTCCCGGGCGGCGCCGAGGGATGCTTGGGCAGCATCTGGAACTTGACGCGGCCGTGCGTCACCTTCTCGGCCTCGTTCGCCCATCCCTGCAGGACGACGGCCGTGATGTGGTGCTGGGGGGACACCCACGAGGACATCGTGAGCGTGGTCTGCGCGTGGGCGGGCGACGCGGCGGCGAGGACGCCGCCGGCCAGAACGGCGAGCACGACTCTCCGGGCCTTCGACATGGGCGATCCTCCCGTTTCGCGGGCCTCTGCATCCGTTGCGTCGGGTAGTGTAGCAGCCTTCCGGGCGCCCCCCGAGCCGCCTTGACAGGGCCTCGTCGGCGCGGTACGAGAAGGCGCCGATGAAGATCACGAGCGTCCTGGCCACCTGGGTCCACGTGCCGATCCCGTACGAGCGGCAGCACACGAGCGACTTCGGCCGCATCGCGTCGTTCGACTCGGTCATCGTGAAGGTCGAGACGGACGGCGGGCTCGTGGGCTGGGGCGAGGCGAAGGCGGGCGTCGGCAGCACGGCGTCGGCGCACGGCCTCGCCGCCATCATCAACCTCGACTACGCGCCGCTCCTCGTCGGCCAGGACCCGCGCGACGTGAGCCGCCTGTGGGACGTGATGTACAACACGCCGCGCGAGGGCTACGCGGTCGAGCGCGGCCACGTGCTGCCCCAGCTCGGACGGCGGGGCCTCTCGATCTCGGCGATCGCCGGCATCGACCTCGCCCTCTGGGACCTCCTCGGCAAGTCGCTCGGCGCGCCCGTCTGGCGCCTGCTCGGCGGGCGCCGCGCCGAGCGCATGCCCGCGTACGCGTCCGGCGGCTGGGCCGACGAGACCCGCATCGGCGAGCAGCTCCTCGGCTACGTGCGCACCAGCGGGTTCCGCGCCGTCAAGATGCGCGTCGGCGTGATGGACGGCGAGCCGCATCGCTCCGCCGCGCGGGTGCGCGCCGCGCGGAAGGCGCTCGGGCCCGACGTGAAGCTGATGGCCGACGCGCACGGCACGTGGACCGTCGCCGAGGCGAAGGCGTTCTGCCGGATGGTCGAGGACTGCGACCTCTACTGGCTCGAGGAGCCGGTGACGGCCGACGACAAGCCCGGCCTCGCGGAGGTGCGCCGCTCGTCGTCGGTGCCGATCGCGACCGGCGAGAGCGAGTTCACGCGGCACGACTTCCGCGAGATCGCCGAGCTGCGGGGCGCGGACATCCTCCAGCCCGATCTCGCGATCGCCGGCGGCCTCACCGAGGGCGCGCGCATCGGCGCGATCGCCTCCGCCTACAACCTGCGCCTGGCGCCGCACCTGTGGTCCGGCGCGCCCGCCTTCGCGGCCGGCGTCGCCCTGGCCGCGAGCCAGAGCGCGGGGTTCATCCTCGAGTACTCGCTCGGCGCGAACCCGCTGCTGCACGACCTCGTCCACGAGACGTTCGAGGTGGTGGACGGACAGCTCGAGATCCCCGACCGGCCCGGGCTCGGGATCACGGTGGACGAGACGTTCGTCCTTCGCCACGCGCGCGAGTGAGGCCATCGAGCCCGAGGCGGCCCCGAGAGCGAGGACCCTGTTCCGCTCGGCATGCGGTCCAGGCTATCATCGCCCCACCTCATCCGCGGCCTGCGGCCGATTCCCGGCGGAGAGGAGCGAGGCGCCACGCGCGCGAGCGCGGGCGGGGAGGCGAGCGATGGCGGACGTGCTGACGGTGGTGGCGAAGGTGCGCGCGGCGAAGGGGAAGGGCGACGCGCTGGCGGCGCTCCTCAAGGAGCAGGCGGCGGCGGTGCGTCGCGCCGAGCCGGGCTGTCTCGTCTATCGACCGCACCGGTCGACGAAGGATCCCGACCTCTTCATCTTCTACGAGCAGTACAAGGACGATGCGGCCTTCGACGCCCACCGCAAGGCCCCGCACCTCACGGCCTTCCGCGAGCGCCGCGAGAAGGAAGGACTCACCGAGGGCGCCGTCGAGGTGGAGTTCTACCGCTCGCTCACGGACTGAGCCGCGCCGGTGCCCCACGCGCTCGTCACCCAGCTCCGGTTCACGCGCGGCGAGTTCCTGCGCGGCCTCGACGGTCTCACCCCCGACGACGCCGCGCGCCGGTTCGGGGCGATCAACCCCATCGCCTGGATGGTCGGACACCTGGCCTGGCACGAGCAGATCCTCTGGCTCGAGCGCGCCCAGGGTAAGACGGTCGCGCCGGCGGTCAAGGAGTGCCGCTTCGGCGGCCCGCCGAGCACGCCGGCCCTGGGCGACATGCTGGCGGCCTGGCGCGACGTGACCGCGGCGGCCGAGCCGTACCTCGACGCGCTGACGTCCGAGATGCTGCTCGGCCACTGGGAGAAAGACGGCCGGCGGCACCCCGAGAGCATCGGCACGAGCCTGCGGCGCGTGACCTATCACTACTGGTTCCACCTCGGCGAGTCGCAGGCGGTGCGCCAGCTGCTGGGCCATCGCGACCTGCCCCAGTTCGTCGGTGAGATCAACCGGGCCCCCTACGTGCCCGAGGCCTCGAGGGAGACCGCCCCGTGAAGGTCCGGAGCCTCCGCGCGCGGCCGGTGCTCGTGCCGCTCAAGCGCCCGCCCGTGAGCGCGAGCGGCGGGATCCCGGCGGCCGCCCTCGTGCTGATCGATCTGGAGACCGACGGCGGCATCACCGGCCGCTCCTACGTGTTCGCGTTCGCGTCGTGGGCGTTCGGGCCCGTCGTGGGCTGCCTCCAGGCGATGCTGGAGATGATCAAGGGCGACGCGCTGGCGCCGCTCGAGATCGAAGCCAAGCTGCGCGCGCGGCTCACGCTGCTCGACACGCCGGGGCTGGTGGGCCTGGCGCTGGCGGGCATCGACATGGCCGCGTGGGACGCGCTCGCGCAGGCGCACCGCGTGCCGCTCGTGACGCTCCTCGGGGGCGCGCTCAAGCCGATCGCCGCCTACAACAGCACGGGGCTGTGGCTCAAGCCCGTCGACACGCTCGCGGACGAGGCCGAGGCGCTGCTGGCGGAGGGCTTCCGGGCGGTGAAGCTCCGGCTCGGACGCGACGACGCCGCGCAGGACGTCGCCGCCGTGCGCGCCGTCAAGACACGGATCGGCGAGCGCGTCACGCTGATGTGCGACTTCAACCAGCGCCTGACGGTGAACGAGGCCATCCTGCGCGGCCGCGCGCTGGACGGCGAGGGGCTCTACTGGATCGAAGAACCGGTGCGGCACGACGACTACGAGGGGTACGCGCGCATCGCCGCCGACGTGAAGACACCGATCCAGACCGGCGAGAACCTGGTGGACACGTTCGAGATGGCCCGGGCGATCGCCGCGCGGTCGCTCGACTACGTCATGCCCGACGTGCAGCGCATCGGCGGCGTCACGGGCTGGCTGCGGGCGGCCGCGCTGGCCCACGCGCACGGCATCGAGATGTCGAGCCACCTCTTCCCCGAGTTCAGCGTCCACCTGCTCGGCGCGACGCCGACGTGTCACTGGCTCGAGTTCATGGACTGGGCCGAGCCCGTGCTCCGCGAGCCGCTGCGGGTCAAGGACGGGCTCGCCCAGATCCCCGACCGGCCGGGCGCGGGGATCGTCTGGAACGAAGACGCCGTGCAGCGCTACGCGGCGTGAGCCCGGGCGTCGCGTGAGTGCCGCGCCGCCGTCGCCCGCGGTGGTCGACGCCCTCGAAGGGCTCTTGTCGCCGCTCCTTCAAACGCTCGAGCGCGTGGGCTGGGTGCAGCGGCACTTGCATCCGCCCCTCGCGGGACGCCTCGCCGAGGCGCTCGCCCCCAGTACTCCCGCCCTGGCCGGACCCTTGCGCGCCCTCGAGGGGGCGGCGTGGCCGGACGAGCTCCACTTCGTGCGGGAACGGCTCGTCGACGTCGCGCGGCAGACCCTCGAGCTCGTCTCGGCGTTCGTCGACGCGGCGCTTCGCCCGGGCGAGCCGATCGGCCTCTTCCGAGCCCTGCGCCGCTTCGCCCGGGTGCAGGAGGCGCTCTATCCGCTGGCGCCCGTCTTCGAGCCGGTGAGCCGCTGGTTTCTCGACCCGGCCCGACGCGCCGACGACGCGCTCGTCGCGCGGCTCCGTGCCGCGGCGTTGCGCGACGACAACGCCCGCGTCGGCGTGCTGCACGCCGCGAACGAGCGCGACGCGCGGGGCGGGTTCTCCCTCTACGTCCCCGAGCCCTGGGACGGGCAGGCGCCCATGCCGCTCGTCGTGGCGCTGCACGGCGGTCACGGCCACGGCCGCGATTTCCTCTGGAGCTGGCTCCCCGCGGCGCGCGCGCGGGAGGCGCTCGTCCTCGCCCCCACCTCACGCGAGCGCACGTGGTCGATCATGGGCGGCGAGGACGTGGACGCGGACGCCCTGCGGGAGATGGTAGCGTCCGTCGCCGCGCGCTACCCGGTCGACCGCGCCCGCGTCCTGCTGACCGGGATGTCCGACGGCGCAACCTACGCGCTCCTCTGCGGGCTGCGCGAAGGCATGCCGTTCACCCACCTGGCACCGGCGTGCGGCGTGCTGCATCCCGGCCTGCTCGCGGGCGGCGGGCTCGCGCCCGCCCGCGGCCGGCCGATCTACCTGGGTCCACGGCGCGCTCGACTGGATGTTTCCCGTCACGACCGCCCGGAGAGCACGCGAGGCGCTCGAGGGCGCGGGCGCCCGGCTCGTCTACCGGGAGCTCGAGGATCTCTCGCACACCCATCCGCGCGACGAACATCCGAGGATCCTCGACTGGCTGATGGACGGGTGAGGCGGCCGGCGACGAAGGGGGCACGGCATGCGGTTCGGCATCTGCGTCATGGCGAACGTCGACGAGATCGGGTTCTTCAGCCACGCCGAGAGTCTCGGGTATGACTCCGTGTGGGTCACCGACAGCCAGATGCTCTTCTCCGATTGCTACGCGGTGCTGGCGCTGGCCGCCCGACAGACGACGCGGCTCCGGCTCGGTCCCGGCGCCGCGATCTGCGGCACCCGGATCCCGCCGGTGCAGGTGGCGGCGATGGCAACGCTGAACCGCCTGGCCCCGGGACGGGTGCATCTGGCGGTCGGCACCGGCAACACGGCAACCCGCACGATGGGGCAGCGGCCGATGCGAATAGCCGAGTACGGCGCGTATCTCCGGGTGCTGAGAGCGCTGCTCCACGGCGAGGTGGTGGACTACACGTTCGACGGCGTCACGCGGCCCATCAAGATGCTCATGCACGAGGAGAAGTATCTGAGCCTCCTGCCGCGGATCCCGCTCTACGTCTCGGGCTTCGGGCCGCGCGCCATGGAGCTGGCCGGCGAGTACGGCGACGGCCTGGTGTTCGCCATTCCACCGCGCGGCATCCCGGTGGCCGAGGCGCTGGGCCACGCGCGCCGGGGCGCGGCGCGCGCCGGCCGCGCGCTCGACGGCTTTCGCAACTGCGCGCTCACCAACGTCGCGCTGCTCGACCCGGGCGAGCCGGTCGACTCCGCGCGGGTCGTCCGCGCGGTCGGGCCGAACGTCATGGCCAGCGTCTACTATTTCTACGACGAGGTGCGCGAGCGGGGGATCGAGCCTCCGCCCTTTCTGCGGCCGATGTGGAAGCGCTACTGCGCCCTGGTCGAAGAGACCCCCGCCGAGCACCGGCACTTTCGTACCCACGAGTTCCACTACACGTTCCTGCATCCGGGCGAGGCCGAGCTGATCGACGCGGACCTGATCCGCGCGACCTGCCTCGTCGGCACGGCCGACGCGCTGATCGCCGAGATCCGGGAGCTCGAGCGTCAGGGCCTGCAAGAGCTGATGTTCGCCACCGGCGTCGACGAGAAATGGCGGCTCGCCGAGGAGTTTTCGCGCCGCGTGATGGCGCGCATATAGAGGTCGAGAGCGCCGCCGACCCTAGAGAATTCCGGCCAGGCTCCGCAGGAGGCCCTGGGTCAGCGCGGGTCGAGCTTCGTCGAACTCGAGGTTCACCTTCACCGCCGTTGAAGCGACACGCGTCCGGTAGAGACGCCAGCCCGACTCCTCGGCCACATTCTGGAAGACGGTCGTCGAGGTCCCTTGCTGGACGTTCGCCGTCTGCGTCTGCGCGACCGGCTTGTCCGATTTCTCCGACAGTTGAGCGTCGGTGATCATGGTATACGTGACCTTCTTCACCAGAGAGCCAGCGATCAGCTCCCCGGCTCCCCCGACCAGCAAGCCCACACCTGCGCCTATTCCAACACCTGCCGCGCTCCGCCCAATGCCGGCCCCGGCCACGGCCCCGGCTGTCGCCCCCAACAGCGGGCCGCCCCAGCCCGCGTAGAGCGACTGGTGGATGGCTGCCGGGTCCGCCTTGCCGACATAGAGCACGTTGACCTGCAACCGATAGTTGGCCTCGTCGGGATTCGTCACGATCCGGTATCCACGGGCACTGATCAGCGCAGCCAGAGGCGCGAGATCGACGTCTTTGTCCGACGTGTTCTTCACGTCCACCCAGACCGTCTTCTTCTCAGAGGCGACCGGCGGCAAGAAGATCGTCGCCGACATCTGGGTCTGGACACTCAGATCCTTGTGCTCGAGGGCCACCTGGGTCGCGGCGCACCCGGACGCCAGGATCAGAACGGTCAGCAACAATGGAGAGACAGCGCCTCTGTGTTTCATCGTCCACGTCCTCCTTCTCCTCCGAGCGAGCATGTGAGGGGAGCGAGGGCGACGCGTCACTGGCACCGAGGCGCCTTCCCTGAGAGCCTGTCGGAGCGTGGGCGAGACGCTACGCCTCCCGCGCTGAAGATGTCAATAGGTAAGTTTCTTCATACTCTGTCTCCCCATGCAGTAGGCTCCACCTGGCATTTCGGTGGATCGATTACCTCGGAGGTAATTGGCTGCCGGCCGGCGCCCGCGTATATTGACGCCGTGAAGGTCGGCCAGAGGACGAGACAGCAGGCGCGCGGCGGGACGAGCCCCGTCGGCAGGCTCGTCAAGCAGTGGCGCGAGCGGCGCCGCATGAGTCAGCTCGGCCTGGCCCTGGAGGCCGAGATCTCGACGCGCCACCTGAGCTTCCTCGAGACCGGCCGCGCCCAGCCCAGTCGTGACATGGTCCTGCTCCTCTCCCAGGTGCTGGACGTGCCGCCGCGCAGCCGCAACGACCTGCTGACCGCCGCAGGGTACGCGCCGATCTATCGCGAGACCGCCCTGGACGCCCCGGAGATGGCGCAGGTGCGACGGGCGCTGGGCTTCATGCTCCGCCAGCAGGAGCCGTCTCCCGCGATGGTGCTCGACCGTCACTGGAACATCCTCATGAGGAACGAGGCGATGAGCCGCGTCATCGGCCTCTTCCTCGAGCCCGCGGCGCTCACCGCGCTGGGCGCGCCCAACGCGATGCGGCTCAGCTACCACCCCGACGGGCTGCGGCCCTTCATCGTCAACTGGGAGCACACGGCCGGGGCCTTTATCCAGTGGCTCCACCGCGATCTGCTGCGCACGGGTGACGCCGAGACCCGCCGCCTGCTCGACGAGCTCCTGTCCTATCCCGACGTCCCGAGCCAGTGGCGCACGCTCGACCTCGAGGCCCCGGCGGCCCCGTTCCTCGCGATCGAGCTGCGCCGCGGCGACGCGCGCTTCAGCTTCTTCACGCTCCTCGCCAGCCTCGGAACGCCCTACGACATCACGCTCCACGAGCTCCGGATCGAGTGCTTCTTCGCCGCCGACGAGGCGACCGACGAGGCGCTGCGGAGCCTCGCCGCCACCTCCTGACTCGGGGCGGATGGAGCGTCGTCCCGCTCGTCGCGGCCGTGGCCGACGCGCAGGATGAGCGCGATCACGCCCGCGCCACCGCCACGACGACGCCGCGGATGCCCCGGACGAGCCAGAGCGGCGCGAACCGGTCGTCGGCGCAGCGGAGAGCGCGGGCAAGAAGTCTGACGCCCCTGAACGACGCGCAGGCGCCGCCGGGGCCAGCAGAGCCGCGACCGCGACGACGGCCGCGGCCCCAGGGTCGGCGACGCTCACGCGGCGGCCTCCGCCGGAAGCGCGCCAAAGAAGCCCGTGATGCGCCGGAGCCGCCCGTCGGCGGCGAGCACGCCGACGTCGATGCCGGCGACCACGACCGCGCCGTCCGGCGCGACCAGCTCCCAGGCGAAGCGGAGCTGATCGTGATGGATGTCGATGCCGCTGACCCGGCGGAACCGATGACCGGGGAAGCGGGCCTGCACACCCGTGACCATCTCGCTGAGGGCGGCGTGGCCCGCTGCCTCCAGCATCGGGTCGACGTAGCGGGCATCGTCCGTCCAGGCCCGCTCGATGTGCTTGGCCCGACGCGTCGGATCGGCCTCGTTCCACATCGCCAGATACGTGTCGACCGTCGTCTTGACGTCACTCATGTCGCACCTCCGTGGTTGGGTGAGTGCTGCATGCGAGTAGCCTCACCGAACAGGCGGAGGCCGGCAATTCCCTGGGAGGTAATGGCCGTCAGGAGAGCGTCACGGCGTCACGTCTTCAGCGCGAAGGCGTAGAGCTTGCGCCCGCGCAGGCCGCTGACGTCGGCGGCGGAGGTCACCCGGCCGCCGAGATCCGAATCCTCGAACTCGCGATTGTCGTAGAGCCCGCGCACCTCGAATCCTCCCTCCTCCAAGAGCCGACGGAGCTCCCCGGGATCCACCAGCCGGTACTCCGCGTAGTCCTCGACGTCCGGCTGGCCTGGGATGTGCCAGATCCGCGTGCGCCGGAGGCGCCGCGATGCCCTGTCCAGCGCGTGCAACGACACCGACGTCGCCTTGAACTCGGGCGTGTCCACCGCCCCCTCGACGCGCTCCTTCCACCCGTCGCCTTCGAGGTAGCACCGGGCATTCAGGACGTCGACGAGCAGCAGCGTTCCGGCATGGGCGTGGGCCGCGAAGGTTCCGACGGTGCGCCCGAGGTCGGCGTCCGTCAGCGCGTACGAGAGCACATTGCCGAAACACGTCACGACGTCGAACGTCCGCCCGAGCCGCACGGCCCGCATGTCGCCCTGGCGGATCACGAGGGTCGGCCGCGCCGCCCGGGCGTAGGCGACGTTCGACTCCAAGTAATCCACCCCCCAGCACTCGGCGATCATCGTGGCCAGCCCCTCCAGGTGGCGGCCCGTCCCGCACCCGACATCGAGCACCGACGTCGGCGACGCCGGAAGATATCGGGCGAACGCGGCGCGGCACATCGTCTCGATCGCCTTCTCCGCGTCTGGAAACACCAGGTCGTAGAGGCGCGGCCGGTCGTAGAGCAAGTTCTTGGGTAGATCCATCAGGAAGCGCTCCCCTTCGTCTCCAAGAATGCCAGAACCCCGACGGGCCGATCCCGACTACAGTATGCCGAAGACAAGGAGGCCGGTATGATCCGGATGCTCGCCTTTGTCCTCGCCCTCGCCGTGCCGGTCGGCGCGGCCGCCCAGGAGCCTTACCCGACCCGTCCCATCACCGTCGTCAACCCGTTCCCTCCGGGCGGCCTCGCCGACCTCACGCTGCGCCCCCTGGTGGGCCCGCTGGAGCGCATCCTCAAGCAGCCCGTCGTGCTCGTGAACAAGTCGGGCGCGGCGGGGGCGGTCGGCATGCAGTCGGTGGCGGTGGCCAAGCCCGACGGCTACACCATCCTGGTCACCGTCCCTGCGATCTCGCTGCTCCCCGAGGTCGACGCGCTATTCGGCCGGGCGCCGGTCTTCTCGCGCGACCAGTTCACCGGGATCGCGCGCATCAACGCCGACCCCACGATCCTCGTCGTGAACGCCGACTTGCCGTGGAAGAGCCTCAAGGAGCTGCTCGACGACGCCAAGCGCCGGCCCGGCGAGATCACGTTCTCCTCCTCCGGGATCTACGGCGCCTCCCACGTGCCGATGGAGATGCTGCTGGAGGCGGCGGGCGGCCTCAAGATGCGGCACCTGCCGACCTCGGGCGGCGGCCCGGCCACCACCGCGGTCCTGGGCGGCCACGCCCACCTCTGGGCCTCGACCACGGGACCGGCGGCACCCCACATCAAGTCGGGAAAGTTCAGGGCGCTGGCCGTCTCGGGGGTCACCCGCCACCCCCACTTCCCCGACGTCCCGACCATGAAGGAGCTGGGGTACGACGTCGAATACTACCTCTGGGTCGCGGTCTTCGCGCCGAAGAACATTCCCGCGCACGCCTTCCAGGCGCTGCAGGAGGCGACTCGGAAGGCGGTGCAGGAGCCGGATTTCAGATCCGCCATGGACAAGATCCACGTGCCAATCGCCTACCAGAGCGCCGATGAGTTCAACGCCTGGTGGGACGCGGACGCCCGGCGACTAGCGGCGGTCATCAAGCGCATCGGCAAGATCGAGGTCAAGTAACCTGCGTCGAGCGCGGGCTTTGCCCGCGCAACCGGTCTTACCGGTGAGGCCACCGCGGGTGACCGGTGGCGGGTGTCGGGGGGAGAGGCGCCCCTCCCCCCGACGTTCACTAATACCGGATCCGCACCCGATAGGTGAGCTTGCTAGTCCCCTCCTTCGGCACGGGGATCGTGTATCGCAGGGTGTGGGCCTCGATCTTCTCGTAGGGGTGGCTCGAGGCGAGGACCTGCCAGTCGCCGGGGACTGGTTCGACCACCGTGACCGTCTGGTCCGCCGGCTTGTGGTTGCGGAGGGTGATCTCCCACTCGACCTCGTAGAGGTTCGAGGCGAGCTTTCGCCAGTCCTTCTGGGTCCGGCTGCCGACCAGGTCGAACGCCTCGCCCATCTTGACCTTCACCCGCTCGTCCTTCGGGGTGTGGTCGATCCAGTCCTCGCCGATGAATTGCTGGCTGCCCGACTGGTCGGCCTTGTAGACGCGGATCTTGCCCTTGGGGAGCGGGACGCCCAGGCGGTTCTCCTTGCTGTTCTTGAGCTCCAGATAGACGGCGACCTTCTGGTTCGAGATCGGCACGCCGTAGGCGTTGCGATAGTAGTCCTGGGCGCCGTAGTAGATGAGCTGCTTGACGATCGGCACCTCGCTCGCCGCCATGAGCGAGAGCTGCTTGGTCTGGTTGTCCTTGAGCGTCGTCCGGCCGTCGAGCGTGTAGAGGTGGTACTCGAAGAACCCCTCGGACTGGAAGTCGCGTGAGGCCTCCGCGGCCGACGTCGCCTTGGCCGCGAGATCCATGAGGCGCGCCTCCCGCCGCGGGTCCCGCGCTCGGTTGACGTCGCCGGCGACGAGCTTCAGCCCGGCGTCCTTGTAGATGGCGCCGCTCTTGTTGTCGATCGTGACCCAGCCGGTGAGGTCGGAGAGCGTGTCGGCCGCGTTGAGGACCATCACGTAGTCCGCCTTCCAGGTGATCCCGCCCGTCAGGTAGGACGCCTCGACGCGCTGCGGCCGCGGCGTCTGGTTCCTCAGGAGCCACACGAGCGTCGGCTGGGCGACGAGGTTCTCGGGCAGGGAGGGCAGCACGAGGCGCCCGTACTGACCCATGTGGATCGCCCCGTTGATCTCGAAGATCGGCCCGTTCGTGGAGAGCAGCCGGGCCTCGTGGTACGTCCCGTCCGTCTGGTAGAGGCGCACCGTCTTGCCGACGTACTTCTCCATGAGCTTCGCGCTCGTCAAGAGGTCGTACTCGTAGTTCTGCTCGAGGATCCGCAGCCCCGCAGGCTCGGTGAGCGACTTCAAGTGCACGGTGGTCGGGTCGATCTGCGCCGCGACCTCCATGAACTGGACCTCGGTCGTCCCCGCGGGAACGCGGACTTCGCGGATGTCCTTCACGAGGCCGAGGTTGCCGTTGTAGATCGTCACCATCACGTCGCGCTGATCCTCGCGTCTGACGCTCTGGGGCGTGGCGGCGAGGACCTCGGTGGTGGCGAGGAGCATGAGCAGCATCACGGTGATCGGTCGCGTCCGCATCGTCGGTTCCTCCTGTGTCGCCGGGTTCGGTGTCTTGCCCGGTTAGACAGGTGCGCGCGGCGGAAGTTCCCGGTTATTCGGAAATCCGGAGCGCGACGCGGACCTCAACGGGGAGCTCCGCGGGCTCGAAATCCAGCGTCCACGTGCCGAGCGCCGCCAGGTCGCGCGTGAACTCGGCCCAGGCCGCGCGGGGGATGGTGAGCTCGATCACCATCGCGTCGGCCGTCGCGCTTCGCGCGGCCTCGGCGCCCCCGGCCTTGACCACGAGCTCGGTGATGGCGCGCGCCGCGGCCTCGCGGTCCATCACCCTGAGCTGGCCTGCGACATCGACGGGAGCCGCGGGGCGCGCGGCGAGCCGTGAGGCCGTCAGGTCGGCGCTCTTCTTCGCGGCGTCGCGCGCCGGTTGGGCAGCGCCGCCCGCGCGCTCCGCCTGGGGCGGGGCAGGAGTGGCCGGTGACCGCGCCGGGGGCGGCGCGGCCTTCATGAGATCGCGCCGGCGGGCGGCGTCGGGCTCGGCGTCGGCCAGGTTCGCCGCGCGTTCCTCCCGCTTCGCGTCAGGTGCCCGCGCGGGCGCGGGCCTGACTTCGCCCTGCACTGGCGCGCTTCGCTCCTGCGGCGCCTGCGTCACCGCCGGGCTCGGCGCCTCGACGCGCGGGGCCTGCCCGAGCTCGGGCGTCGTCCTGAAGAGAGAGACGACGATCACCCCGGCGAGCACGATGGCGGCGGCCTCGAGCGGGAGCTTCACCGGCCAGGGGAGGAAGAGCGCGCGCGGGAGGCGCCGATACCAAGGCGCGGGGCGCGCCGCGGCGCGCACGCGATCGACGAAGCCTGCCGGCGCCCGCGGGCGATCGACCGCGCGCAAGAGGGCCACCGTGTTCCTGAGCAGCCCCAGCTCGCGCCGGCAGTCGACGCATGCCGCCACATGGGCGTCGAGCGCACGGCGCTCGTCCGGGCCGAGCGCGTCGTCCAGCAGGGCTGACAAGCGTTCGCGCGCCTCGTCGCATGTCATGGCAGGAACCGTTCCAGCTTCTCTTTGAGGTCCGTCCGGGCGCGATGGAGTCTCGACCTCACGGTGCCGAGCGGGAGGTCGAGCGCCGCTGCGATCTCCTCGTACGAGAGGCCCTCGAAGTCCCGGAGCACGACCACGACCCGTCGCTCCTCGGGCAGCTCGGTGATCGCGCGCTGCAGCGCCGCCTCGAGCTCGCCCCGCTCGGCGTGCGCCGCCGGATCGGCGTCGGCCCGCAGGCGCTCGAGCGACTCCTCGCCCTCGCGCGCCATGTGGCGCTCGCCCGAGGCCAGGCGGTTCAGGCAGAGCCGCGACGTGATCGCGTAGAGCCAGGTCGAGAGCTTGGCCTCGCCCCGGAAGTTCCCCACGGCCCTGTGGACTCTCAGAAACACCTCCTGGGCGATCTCCTCGGCCTCGCCCCGGTTGCGCAGCATCCTGAGAGCGACCCCGAAGACCCGGTGCTGGTAGGCGATCACCAGCTCCTCGAAGGCCCGCGGGTCCCCCCGCCGCAGCCGGTCTTCCAAGTCGGCGTCATGACCCGCCCGTCCTTCCATCGTGTTAGACCATACCGCCCGCTCAGGGTTCCCCCGCGATCCAACGACACGAGCCCAGCGAAATCAGCCGCGCAGACCGCCGGCGCCGCGCAGGCGCGGGTCGAGGACGTCGCGGAGCGCGTCGCCCAGCATATTGAACCCGAAGACCGCGAGCGAAATGGCCGCGGCCGGAAAGAGCGCCATCCACGGCGCGTAGTACATGAACGAGCGGCCCGAGCCCGACAGCATGCCGCCCCAGGACGGGTACGGCGCCGGGATCCCGAAGCCGAGGAACGACAGCCCCGACTCGGCGAGGATCACCGTGCCGAGACCGATCGTGGCAAGGATGAGGATCGTCGCCATCACGTTGGGCAGCACGTAGCGCAGCACGATCCGGAGATGGCCGGCGCCCAGCGCGCGCGCGGCCTCGACGTACGCGTTCTCCATCACGGAGAGCGTCGCCCCCCGGATCACCCGGGATGCGCTGGCCGCGCCCAGGATGGACAGGGCCAGGATCAAATTCGCGAGCCCGGGACCGAGCGCCGCCATCAGCGAGAGCACCACGACGAGCGCGGGGAACGACATCCAGGCGTCGACCACGCGCTGCATCACCAGATCGTACACCCCGCCGAGATAGGCACTGGAGACGCCGATGACGGTGGCCATCACCGTGGCCATGGCCACGGTGGCGAATCCGATGGTGATGGAGATCCGCGCGCCGTAGACCACCCGGCTCCAGATGTCGCGCGACAGGTTGTCGGTGCCCATCCAGAACTGGGCGCTCGGCGGCCTCATCCGGGCGCCCCGGATCGACACGTCGTACGGATGGGGCGCGATCCGGTCGGCGAAGAGCGCCATCACGAGCAGGACCAGGACGATCGCGCCGCCGATGGCGCCCAGGGGCTTGCGGCGGACGAAGCGCAGCAGGACGGTCGGGGTCATCGCGGTCAGTAGCGGATCCGCGGGTCGAGCACGGCGTAGACGAGGTCCACCGCCAGATTCGTCAGGACGATGATCACGACGATGACCAGGTTGATCCCCTGGATCACCGGATAGTCGCGCTGAACAATGGCGTCGACGAGGAACTGCCCCATGCCGGGGATCCCGAAGATCCACTCGATGATCACGGCGCCGCCAGTGATGCTCGCCACCTGGAGGCCGAGGACCGTGACCACCGGGATCACCGCGTTCTTGAGGGCGTGCTTCAGGACCACGACGCGCTCGCGCAGGCCCTTGGCCCAGGCCGTCCGCACGTAGTCGTGCCGCAGCACCTCGAGCAGCATGCCCCGCGTCAGCCGCATGATCCCGGCCGCCGAGGCGATGCCGAGAATGACCGCGGGCAGGACGAATTGTAAGACATATGCGGCTGGCGCCGCCCCAAACTCGACGAACCGTGTCCGGGGGGTCCAGCCCCACCAGATCGCGGGGAGCAGGATCACGAGGATCGCCGTGACGAAGGCCGGGATGGACAAGCCGAGAATCGCGGCGCTCCGGGCGCAGAAGTCGAGCACGCCGTCCTGACGGACCGCAGCGAGCACGCCGACGGGAATGCCGACCAGGATCGCGACACCGAGCGCCATGACGCCGAGGACGACCGTCACCGGCAGGCGCCGCGTCAGCTCGACGAGGACGGACTGGCGGGTCCAGAGTGACTCGCCGAGGTTCCCGCGCCCGATCGCGCCGAGCCAGTCGACGTACTGCACGTGGATCGGGCGGTCGAGCCCGAGCTTCGCCCTCAGATCCTCGAGGTCCTTGCCGTACGCCTTCTCCTCGAGCATGAGCTGGACCACGTCGCCCGGGATCAGGCGCGGCAGGGTGAACACGATGAGCGAGGCGATCAGCAGCGACGGCACGGCGACCAGGAGGCGGCGGAGGACGTACCTACGCATGAGGGCGCTGGATGCCGCGGCCTCCGAATCGCGCCTACTTGTCGATCCAGGCGGCCATCAGCCGCCCGCCATAGTCGAAGCCGTTGTTCGGCATGTAGTTCTTGATGTGCGCGTCCCACGCCGAGAGGATCCTGATCGACCCGTCGGCCCCGAGCAGCGCCTGATCGGCGAGGTAGCGCTGGATGTCGAACACGATCTGCTTGCGCTTGGCGACGTCGAACGTCCGCCGCTGCAGCTTGATCATCTCCGTGAGCTTGGGGTCGTCCACGCCCCAGACGTTGAGCCGCTGGCCGGGCATGAACCAGCGATAGAAGTACGCCTCGGGGTCGGCCCAGGCGCCGCGCAGTCCGATGAACATCTGGTCGAACTTTCCGAAGATCGCGCTCGAGATGAACGCGCCGTACTCCCGCAGCTTCAGCTCGGCGTCGATGCCGGCGGCCTTCCAGTTCTTGAGGGTGATCTGCACGAAATCATCGAAGTCGGGCCCGTACCCGGTCCCGGGCGCCTCCACCGTGGTCTTGAACCCGTTCGGGTAGCCGGCCTCGGCCAGGAGGCGCTTGGCCTCGGCCGTGCTGGGCTCGTAGAGCCTCCGGCCTTCGGGCCCCAGCTGATCGATCGGGATCGACCAGTCCGCGAACGCGGCGGGGACCGCGGGGTTCGGCGTCCAGCGCCCCTGGGAGAAGGCGAGCGACTCGAAGATCTCTGTGAGGTTGCTGGCGCGCGACAGGGCCCTCCGGACCCGGAGGTCGCCGAACGGCGGGATCGAGAGCTTGAAGCCGATGGAGCCGCCGGTGAGCCACGTGTACTCGGCGGTCTGCAGGCCGGGCTTCCGCTGCCTGGCCACCGGCACGTCGAGCCAGCGCACGGCGTGCTGGTACTCGGGGCCGAAGTCGGTCTTGCCGCCCAGCCAGGCGGCCAGGCGCGAGGACGGGTCCTTGTCGATCAGCACGTCGACGCCGTCCGCGTAGGGCAGCCCGGCGAGGAAGTAGTTCGGGTTGCGCACGTAGACCAGCTTGACGTTCGGCTCCCAGCGCTCGAGCATGAAGGGCCCGGTGCCGACGGCCGACTCGACCTTCTTCAGATCGCCGAACTTCTCGACGCACTCCCTGGCGACGATCCAGGTCGACGTCGAGGCGAGCAGGTCCAAGAACCAGGCGTTCGGCTCCTTGAGCGTGAACTTGACGGTGTGCGTGTCGAGGGCCTCGATCTTGTCGACGTACTCGAGCACGGGCTTGTTGGGGTTGCCCTGAATCGAGAGGAACCGCTCGTAGGTGTACTTGACGTCGGCGGCCGTCAGCTCGCGCCCGTTCACCGGGGGCTTCGGGTGCCAGCGGACGCCCTTCCTGAGCTTGAAGATGTAGGTCGTGTCGTTCGGCTGCGCCCACGACTCGGCCAGGTCGGGCTCGATCGGATAGGTCATCGGCTTCACGGACGGCCCCGCCTTCACCTTGACGAGCCGGCTGTACACGAAGGAGAGCGGGACCATCGTCAAGAACGAGATCGTCTGGTGGGGATCGAAGTGGAGCGGGTCCGAGATCACCGTCAGACGCAGGACGCCGCCGCGCTTGGGCGTCTGCGCCTGGGCTGGGCCGGGGCCCAGGTGCGGGGCGACCGCCGCGATCGCGAGGGCCCCACCGCCGGCGGTGAGGAGCTCCCGACGCGTGATGCGGCGGCCGTTGCGACCAGGGCTCATTGACGCCTCCTTTGTAGCGCGGTCCGCGAGGCCGGCGCGAACCGTGTGTGGCCTGAGACTGGCACGCCTCGCTCCTTTGTAGCGGGGTCCGCGAGACCGGCTAAACCGTGGGTGGCCTGAGACGGGCGCGCGTCGCTCATTTACGGTGGGGGACACTCTGAGCCGCGGGGTCACCGATGTCAACCGGCGGCCGCCTGGCCGAAGGCGCCGCCGTCCGCTATCATCCTCGGCACATGGCCAACCGGTGGGTCGCGCTGGCGATCGTGTTCGTCACGCGTACATCGATGGGCTACCAGTTCCAGTCGGTCGCCTCGGTCGGTCCGCTCCTCGTCCCCGAGCTCGGGCTCACCTGGGCGCAGCTCGGCTCGCTCATCGGTCTCTACATGCTGCCCGGCGCCTTCCTGGCGCTGCCGGGCGGCATGCTCGGCCAGCGCCTGGGCGAGCGCCGGACGGTCGTGGCGAGCCTCGCGCTCATGGTGGTCGGCGGCCTCGTGACCGCCGCGAGCCACAGCTTCGCCGTCGCCGCCGCCGGGCGGCTGTTGAGCGGCGTCGGCGCCGTGCTCATGAACATCCTGCTCGCGAAGATGGTCGCCGACTGGTTCACGGAGCGCGAGATGTCGACGGCGATGGCCGTCATGCTCACGAGCTGGCCGGTCGGCCTCGGCCTCGCCGCCGCGACGCTCGGCAGTCACGCCACCCGCTCGTCGTGGCGCATGGCGATCGCGATGACGGCGCTCGCGGCCGCCGTCGGGCTCGCGCTGATCGCCTTCGCGTACCGCGACCCGCCGCGTGCCCCGGCCCGGGCGCCCGGGCCGGCGGAGCGCCGCGCTCGGCTCTCCACGCGGGATGTCGGGCTCGCGGTGAGCGGGGGCTTCGCCTGGGGCTGCTTCAACGCGAGCCTCGTCGCCGTCATCGCGTTCGGCCCCGGGATGCTGATGGCCCGCGGCGTCTCCCTCGGTGAGGCCGGCTTCATCGTGAGCCTGGCGATCTGGGTGACGATTCTGTCGGTGCCCCTCGGCGGGCTGCTCGCCGACCGCCTCGGCCGGCCGAATCTGCTCATCGTCACCGGCAGCGTCGCCGCGGGGCTCGTCACGCTGCTGCTGCCCGTTCTCGAGTACCCGCTCCTGGCGTTCTGCCTGCTCGGCCTGACGATCGGGGCGCCGCCGGGTCCGGTGATGTCGCTCCTGCCGAAGTCGGTCACGCCGGAGCGGCTGGCGCCCGCCTTCGGCGTCTACTACGCGGTGTTCTACGTCATGACGGCGGTTACGCAGCTCGGCGCCGGCCTCGTGCGCGATCTCACGGGCAGCCCCGCCGCGCCGATCCGCGTCGCCGCGCTCGTGATGGCCTCGACGGCGCTGGGGCTCGCGCTCTTCCGCCTTCTCGAGCGGGTGGGAGGCGCGGACCGTGCACGCCGGCATCCTTGACCGGTCGAGGACATGCCGCCCCGGCAGCAGCCCGAGGCGTTTGTCTTCGCCGCATCACGAATCCGGCCGGTCGGCGGGACGAAAGCGATGCCACAGCGTTTGCGTGCCCACAATTGGGATGAAGAAAAGAAATCCAAAACCCGACCCTTCATCCCGAATGACAAGGGACCCGTCGACTGCTTTGCTCAGCTGTAGCACGCGCGATTGCCTTCCCACGACGCCTTCTCGATTGACCCATTCCGCTTCACGGCGG
>Ga0209156_10000126_pt1 | contig 58319 bp, 52 predicted proteins | sample GraSoiAngelo_124_FD_185881 | JGI IMG/M metagenome (GOLD analysis project Ga0209156, IMG submission 185881) | Grasslands soil microbial communities from the Angelo Coastal Reserve, California, USA - 14_0927_05_20cm (SPAdes) (version 2) | ecosystem: Environmental > Terrestrial > Soil > Grasslands... | reverse complement strand
GCCAATCTGTCTTTTTGGCGGAGCCGGCGGAGCAATAAGTTCTTTAATGGCGGCAAAAACCTCGGCGAACTGCTCATCGTACTTCTTCTCAAGCGCTTCGACCTTGCGAGCAAGGTCGCGGTTGGTGCCCCATCAAGCGGCGGAGCTGTACGAAGGTGCGCATGATCGCGATATTGACTTCCACCGCCCGAGTGCTGCGCAGCACACTCGAAAGTATGGCGACCCTTGCTCGGTGAAGGCGTAACGTCGATAGCGGCGGCCGCCATGTAACCTTGAGGTCACAATTTGTGACCTCAAGTTGGCGATCGCCGGGGATGAGGTCACAATCTGTGACCTCAACTGGTCGAACTCTTCTTTTGAGAGCTGGAAAGCGAAATCAGTCGGAAACCGCTGCTTGTTACGGCGAAATGCCTGATTGAGTGCTTTTGTGCTGACGCCATAGAGCTTCGCAAGGTCGACATCAAGCATCACTTTCTCGCCGCGGATAACAAACACTAACTGCGCAAGATTTTCTGGCTTCAGCGCAAGCTTCATCTGTTTAGTCGCTCGATTGTTATGCCGGCAGGCTTTTCCGCGCGATCAATTGTATCTCGGCAGCCTCCCGCTGCGCTCGACCACATACCCTCGTGGCGTAACCGGCCATCTCGCTCATCCCATTCGCTCGATTCCATCAGGTCGCAAAAACCGACATAGCAAAGACTGGAGCGCTATTTAAGAGGGAAGACCTTTGCGGGCAATGGCTTCCATTTCATTACAAAACCGATCGAGCTCGCTAAGCGTGGTGTAAACGTTCGGCGTGATGCGGATGCCCTGGAATTCTTCGTGCATGATCGGCACGGTGAAGATGTGGTGTTTATCGAATAGATATTTCGTCACAGCTTCGGGATTGGTGCCTTCGATGTGAACGTTTCCGATTGCGCATGATTGATTGGGATCGAACGAAGTGTTGAACCGAATTTTGGGTACGTCTTTGAGCCGGTTCATCCAGTAACGCGACAGGTAGCGTAAACGGGCTTCCTTGCGTTTGCTGCCGATCCCGTTGTGAAAGAGCAGCGCTTCGCCGATGGCAAGCTTCGGTGCCGCTGAGTGAGTGCCGATCTCTTCGAATTTGCGGATGTCCGATACCTGCTTCGCTTCCGCGGCCATGAGCGGCCAGAGTTTCTCGATCTTATCGCGTTTGACGTAAAGCATGCCGGTGCCTTTGGGTGCGAAGAGCCATTTGTGCAGACTCGTGCCGAAGTAATCGCAACCGAGGTCTTTCTGTTTGAAATAGAACTGGGCGAAGGAATGTGCGCCGTCGACGATGGTCTCAATGCCGCGGGCACGCGCCAGGTCGCAGACCGCTTTCACCGGAGTAATCTGGCCGGTGATGTTGATCATGTGGGAGATGAGAATGAGGCGGGTTCGCTCGGTGATTCCTTTTTCAAACGCGGCGGCGATCTCGTTGAGGTTCTTCGGCGGAATCGGAATCTGAATGAGCTTGAGCTTGAGGTTTTCCCGCTTTTCCCGCTGACGCAATGTGGTGAGCATGCGCGGGTAATCCTGGGTGGTGGTGAGAATTTCGTCGCCGGATTTGAAGTCCATGCCCATGAGCAAAATCTCGAGGGACTCGGAAGCGTTGCGCGTAATCGCGATCTCTTCGCGGTCGCAGCCGAGCAATTCGGCCAGGCCGGTGCGAATGGTCTCGCATTGTGGCTCGAGGATTTGCCACATCGTGTAAGCGGTGGCGTCTTCCTGTTCCCAGATGTAACGCACGAGGGCTTCGGTCACGATCCGCGGGCTGGGCGACACGCCGCCATTGTTCAGGTTGATGATGCCGCGTGTAACGCTGAAGGAATTCTGGATTGTGGCCCAATAGTCTTCGTCCGTAGCCGCTTCTACCGGCGTGAGATGCGCGACGTTCTTGGTCGCTGCTTCAACATTTCTCAATAACGACGCAACCGTTGCCGAGGAAAGCGCAGCCAGACCCAGGCTCTTGCCGGCGAGGGAAAGAAAATCGCGTCGGGAGCGGTCCAAGACCGCAAAGGATGAGTTAAAAAGGAAAAATTAAGAAGGAAAAATTAGGGAGGCAGAGGTCCGGGCGGCAGAAAAGGCTGAAACTTCAGATAGTTAACGATGTTGAATAATTAGTTCTTCGATCTTGTCTAAGCTCGTAACGGAAAAGGAAAACTATGGAGGGAAAAATATGAAACGAGTTCTGTATTCAGTATGTATTGGAAGCCTTGCGCTGGCGCTCACGGCGTGGGGCGCGCAAACTAACGACAGAAGGCCTGATAGAGCGAAGGCGCAGCGAACAGCGAATGTTCGGGCGACAACGCCTGCACACCGCAGTTCGACGATGAGCACGCATCGGAATTTTTCGGCCGCGCAATATCGGCAGCAGGCGCACATTACGCCGCGCACCAGTTCACACGCGGTGGTCAATCAGAACGCTCGGACGCGCGCGTATCGCGAGCGAAACTTGTCGAGCAATCGAGACCTTCGCGCGCGACAGAACGTTGCCGTCAATCGGGAGAGAAACCTCGCGGTTAATCGGGCACGGAACGTCGACATTAATCGTCACCGTAACACTGACGAGCTTCGCGCTCGCAACGGCGTAACGGTTAATCGGGAGAGAAAGCTCGCGGTCAATCGGACAAGGAACGTCGACGTGAATCGCCATCGCGACACGGATCAGTTTCGTGCTCGCAACAACTTAGCGGTTAATCGCAACCGAAACGTCGCGGCCAACCGGACACGGAACTTCGCGTATTATCGTGGAGGCAATGTAAGAATTAATAATAACTTCCGCAGTGCCGCGTTCCGCGGTCAACAGTATACGGTCTTCCGCAATTACCACAGACAATGGCACGATCGCAGTTGGTGGAGACGCCATTACGATCGGATCATCTTTGTGAACAGTGGCTGGTATTACTGGAATGCGGGCTACTGGTTCCCGGCATGGGGTTATGACCCGTACGTAACCTATGCGTACGATGGTCCAATCTACGCCTACAATGGATTGACGCCCGATCGGGTAATTGTCGATGTTCAGGAACAACTGCAGCGCGCCGGTTACTACGACGGACCGATCGATGGGAGCCTAGGGCCGATGACCCGGGAGGCCATCGCCGCCTTCCAGGCTGACAACGGGCTGGCGGTCACATCGGTAATCGATGAGCCGACACTCGCCACACTCGGCGTAGCGTAACTAATCGGAGTCGTTTGGAGAGCCGCGTGATGTGTTCCATCATGCGGTTCTTTTCTTTCGGCGAAACGAGAAAAAGCGTGAGCGATAGGCAGGATATTGAGCAAAAGGCAGGTCCGAAATTTTTGGGAGATACGAATTATTAGGGAAAGGAGGGATAATGAGGATACTGACATTAACAGTACTGTTGGGGTTACCGCTCATGGCATTAGGCCAGACGGAGCCACAACAGCCGACGCAAGAGCAGACGAAAGAAACGCAGACGACAGCTCCGGCGAAAGGCAAGAAGATGCGTCCCGCGCAGGAGCAGACCAAGCCGCAGGCGAAACCTGAAACGGCAAAACCTGAGACCGGCACAAACGTGCGTGGACAGACGAACGTTCAGGGTCGTACTCAGGACGTAAACAGGCCTGACGCAAACAGGACTGAGACTGGGGCGCGTTCGAGCACGAGTCAGACGAACGTGAGTGGCACGAATCAGACGACGACGGTGAACAAACAAGAGTTCAAGTCGCGTCATAGCGAAGTGTTCAGTCTTGGGCGGCATCCGAAGGAGTTCTTCGTCCAACGATTCGGGGCGAACCATTTCCGGTTGATCGGGAACACGTACTTCGTGTTCGTGGACAACTGCTGGGTCGCGGTTGACGTGGACGGCTTCGTATATACGGAGCGGGTGATCTGCGCAGGCGATCCGGACTTTATTGAAGTTGAGTAGCGCATCCTTTGCGCGGCACAAAAGCGCTCCGCTGAAAACGCGGAGCGCTTTTTTTTGCGTCGACCTGATTCCTGGACGAGCCAAGGATGAAGTAAGAAGGAAGAATTAAGAATGGAGTGCGCGGGACGCGCGACCCACCTTCGCCGAGGACTGACCACCCTACTTGGTATTGGTGGGTCGATCATGGGTTGGCATGGGCGAAAACCAGCCGATTTCCAGCAATGCGGTCAGGGGCAGGGATAAAGTCATGATGGAGCGACGAGTCAGCACGGGAAGCGAGAGAGTTTCAGTTAAGAACGAAAAACTGACACTGGCGATAAATCGACGGCAGTTATGGCTCTAAACGCGTCATCAAGATCTCGCAGTCCGCTCCGTAATCTTTCGCAACGCAGTTTGTAAAGTAGATGACTTTTCCGTCGGGAGACCAGCGCGGCGCCGTGCCGCGCCCTTCCGTATTCGCGACCAAGCGCGGGCTGGTGCCATCCGCGTCCATCACAAATATCTGGTAGCCGTGGCCACGGCGGTTCGAGGCAAATGCGATCTTGCTGCCATCAGGCGACCACGCCGGCCAGCCGTCGAAGAATGGGTTGTTCGTAAGGTTGCGCGCGTTCGAGCCATCGCCATCGGCAACAAAAACCTCCGAGTTCTCCTCTCCAATGATTTTGCGGAACGCGATATGTTTCATGTCGGGCGACCACGAACCATAGGTATTGATCCCGCCTGTAATAAGGGGCGTGATTTTCTTCGTGGCGAGATCAACTGCGTTGATGTTAGCCGAATTTTTCTTCGGCGGTTCAAGATCGTCATTCGTGCAATAGATGACGCGTTTGCTGTCTGCGGACCAGTTTGGATGGATGGTATTCTGCTCTGGTGGTGTGAGCACTTCCACGTTACTGCCATCAGTTCGCATCACCGCAATGCTATGGTGGTCCTTGGTGATGAGGACGAACGCGATCCTGGTCCCATCCGGTGACCACGCGGGATCTTCGTGATCCACATCGTCACGGGTAAGCTGGGCTGCATTGGAGCCGTCGGCGTTCATGGTGAACAACTGTTCCTTACCGGAAATCATTGAGATGAAGACGAGCTTTTTGTCGTCCGGGGACGGGAATGGATCGAAATTCTGGGCATGAGTGATCTGCACCGGAATGGAAATTGCCCTCTCAGCGGCAACGGCATGCAGCCAGGTCAGCAATGTCGCCAGTAGAACTGGAAAAAAAATACGCGGTAAGAGCGAGGAACTAAGGTGTGAAGTCATGACTGCCTCGTTGGCGATGAACCTGTCATAGAGCAAAGAAGTAGAAAGGACAAAAACAGGAAAGAACCGGACACCTAACAAGCGCGGACGTGACAAGCAGATGGATGAATGGAGCTTATGGGATAAGCGACGTAGAAGGGTCCGAGCCGGACGGGCGTTTAGTCGCGATGGTAGCGACGAGCGAGCGCGGGGAGCGAGTGAGTTTCAATTAAGAAATGAGGAATCCGTTTATTCCTCGATTGCGCCGCTTATTTTTCGCAAGTGTTCCCGAAAGGTATAACTGGGATCGGTTGCTCGCTTCTTGAGATACCGCGCAAACTCCAATTGTTCCCTTAGCGAACGCCCGCTTTTGATGGCCTGCGCCTGGTGCCGTTCGCGTTGCCAGATTTCGTGTGCCACGCGAGGGATTTCCTCGGCACGCTCTGCACCAGCAAACAAACAGCCGTCGTCGTCGGCGAAGACTACATCGCTGGTTTCGACCACGAAATTGCCAAAATGGGCAGAGCGCAACGCCAACGAATCTCGAGGGTCGAGCCGTTGCGGGCCGGACGGACACATCCCATAGCTGAAAATAGGCAGACGAATTTGCCGGAGCTCCGGCGTATCGCGATGCGCGCCCCAGACTATGATTCCAACCAAGCCGCAGCTCTCAGCCTCGAGCGCGGTTAAGTCGCCGATGCAACCTTCGTCCAGGCGACCGCCGTTATCGATTACCAGAACTTCGCCGGTTTGCGCGCTCTCCATTGCTTCCAGAAAAACATCGACGCTTCCAAAATGTCTGACTGGCAGCGCCGGGCCCGCGAGACATTGATTGGTCGTCACCGGCCGAATGCCGGGCGGCGCGATTCGGAGCGGAATCTTCAAGCGCAGAGCGGCGTCGGCGATGAGCGGAGTCGAAAGTTCGGCAAAAGCGCGAGATAGCGATTCCGCTTTCACACTGCGACCTTGCTCGCATTCGGCTGGCTTTGCAAAAGAGGGAAGCGCGCCCGATTAACAAGGAAGAGTTACGAGCGAGCGGTCCGATGTCCGCCAGTTGGACAACTCGTCAGATGGCGAGTTTGATGTTTGACGGAAGAAAGGTAGGAGCAAAACGATGAAAGCAATTCGAGTCCATGAGTTTGGCGGTCCGGAGGTTCTTCGGGTTGAAGAGGTGCCGACGCCGGAGCCGGGTCCCGGTGAAGTGCTGGTTCGAATGCACGCGATCGGCGTTAACCCGGTGGAGACTTACATTCGGGCAGGAACTTATGCGTACAAGCCGGCGTTACCTTACGCGCCAGGTAACGACGGCGCCGGCGTGGTCGAGCAGGTGGGCCCGGATGTAAATCAGTTTAAACCGGGCGATCGCGTTTATACTGCGGGATCACTAAGCGGCACGTACGCCGAGTTTGCGTTGTGCAGAGCGGAGCAAGTGCATCCGTTACCGGCAAATGTTTCTTTTGCGCAAGGCGCGGCCATGGGCACGCCGTACGCGACGGCGTATCGCGGCTTGTTCCAGCGCGCGAAAGCCAAGCCGGGAGAAACCTTGCTAGTGCACGGCGCGAGCGGTGGTGTCGGGACGGCAGCAGTGCAATTGGCGCGTGCTCGCGGTCTGCGCGTGCTTGGCACTGCGGGCAGTGATGAGGGACTCAAGCTCGCGCGTGAACAAGGTGCGCACGAAGTGTTTGATCATCGCGCGCCTGACCAATTCGAGCAGATCATGAACGCAACCTCAGGGCGCGGCGTTGACGTGATCGTGGAAATGCTCGCAAACGCGAATCTTGGGAAAGATCTGACCATTCTCGCGAAAGGCGGTCGTGTCGTGATTATTGGGAGTCGCGGCCGCGTGGAGATCGATCCGCGCGACACAATGCAGCGCGATGTTGACGTTCGCGGAATGGTCATGCCGAACACGCCGCCGGCTGATTTGGCAAGCATTCACGCCGCGCTCGTGGCGGGTTTGGAAAACGGGACGTTGCGTCCGGCAATCGGCAAAGAATTTCCGCTGACGGAAGCAGCCCGGGCGCATCGCGCGGTCATGGAGCCGGGAGCGTTTGGAAAAATCGTCCTACGCACGGAAAGGAAGAGGTAAGAAGGATGAATTAAGAAGTGGATCCGGCGAACCAAGGATGAAGTAACAAGGATGAATTAAGAAGTGAGAAGGCGAGGGAACGAGAGTACAAATGAGGGAGCAGCCGGACGAAAATGATCTGAGGCAACGCACGCAAGAATTCGGGCTGCGGGTTGTTCGGATGTTTTCCAAATTGCCAAAAACAACAGAGGCCCAAGTGCTCCGGAAGCAGATGCTACGATCTGGTACCTCGGTAGGAGCGAACTACCGCGAAGCCTATCGCGGCCGCAGTAAATCCGAGTTCATCGCCAAGTGCGGCGATTCATTGCGAGAGCTTGAAGATACTGCTTACTGGCTTGAACTGCTCGTCCAGGCAACGATAGTCCCACCAGAGACCCTTGGAGCTCTCGCACGGGAATGTGACGAACTGATAGCAATTTTCGTTACGATTCTCAAGCGCTCGAAGGACACTTCTTAGTTCGTCCTTCTCACAGCTACGTTTGGAATTGCCTTAATTCTTCTTCCTTCATCCTTCTAACTTTCTTCACGATGGAGTTTCACCAGTTGCGTTATTTCGTCGCGGTGGCGGAGGAAGGAAGTTTTTCCCGCGCGGCCGCCAAGGTGCGCGTTGCTCAGCCGTCTCTCAGTCAGCAGATTCGAAAACTGGAAGCGGAAGTCGGGCAACGCTTATTCGACCGCCTTCCGCGTTCGGTCGTTCTGACTGAAGCGGGCCGTTGTTTGATCGATTATGCACGGCAAATCCTAGCCTCGGTTGGGGATGCCCGGCGATGCGTGGACGAACTCAAAGACGTCGTGGCCGGCAAGCTGGCGGTGGGCGCAATTCCTACGATCGCGCCGTACGTTCTACCGGAATTGGTCGGGAAGTTCCAAAACCATTATCCTGACGTGATGCTGGAAATTGTAGAGGACGTGACCGAAGGCATTGCTCGGCGCGTGGAAGCTGGCGAGCTTGATGTCGCGTTAGTTTCCACGTGCCAGCAAACTCCAAGCCTGCGACGCGGGCCCTTGGGCAACGAACCGTTGCTTGCGCTCGTGCCGGAAGCACACTCCCTGGCAAAGAAGACTTTGGTGGAACTGGACGATCTCAAATCGCAAAGATTTCTGCTCCTCCACGAGATGCATTGCCTCTCGCAACAGGTGCATCATCTGCTTGAGGCTCGCCGGCTCCGGCCGGAGATCGCGCTAGCTGGGAGTCAGCTTAGCACCATCGCAAACATGGTCGCGGCGGGGATCGGTGTTTCAATTGTGCCTCAAATGATGGTGAAACAGCAAGCCGCCCCCGGCTGCGTCAGTTTGCCATTCGCTCCGCCGGTTCCAGAACGGGACCTGAATCTTCTTTACAATCCACTTCGATTTCAGAGCAAAGCAGCCGCAGCATTCCGTCAGGAAGCTGCAGCTGCCTTGTCATACCAGGATTCGTCGATCGCCCCAAACGCGGAGTAGAAAACTTCTATCGCATTGTCTGCAGCGCCGTGGCCAGCAGCGATAACATCGGCCAGACGGCGAGGATCAGGATTATTCCAAAGACGGCGAGCTCGGGAAAATAGTGAGGTCGCGCTCTGTGCAGGTATCGTTCCTCAAGGAAGCGTGAAATGCGCTGTCCAATCGGCATTGTACTTTTCATGTGTTCAACCGGCCACAATCCGGGCGGCTATTGAAATACTTTATGCGTCTAGTGGCGATAGGAGTTGCCTATGAGGGAGAAGCAGAGCAGGAAGGATGAAGTTAAAAGAAACAAGTAAGAAGTTGGGAAGGAAGAATCACGATATCGGAGACCGGAAAGCGGAAAGCAGAAGCAAAAGCGATTATTTCGCTTTGCGCCAGATCACATCCTCGTTATTACGACGATCGATCAAAGCGTCGACTTTGCCGGCGCCAGCGTAACGAAACAAAATTCTGCCTTCGACACCTTTGCGGAAGAAAATCTCTGATGTCTCCGGGAGCAGTTCCTCCTTTTTGCCGTTCCGCTCGACAAATAGCCTGTCGCCTTCCGCACTGACTGACCTCGTTTGGCCGGGTGCCAGTTCGTACGTGCCGATGTAGTAAGCGAACTTTTTTGGATCCGCTTTTCCCATCGCTGGATCTTCGTAGTAGCGATGTGCCTGGCTCGCGATGATGTGCCAATTGCCGTCGCGCTGCAGCCAGGTGTCAGTGACGTGATAACGCGCTTTCAGGTTCTGGCCGAAGATCGTCTCGGTCTCGTCCGCGTCGTAACTGAGTATGGCCGTGTTGCCAATGATCCGGCTCTGGGCGTTTACGATTTTGATGGTTCCAGAATAACCGGACGGCAACGGGGCGATGTCGGCTATCAGTTTTGGTTTATCGAGGATGCGGCCTTTTTCGTCGGCAAAGATGCAGTCGTCGGCGAAGTATTTCTTCCATGGCGCCTGATTACCGGGAACGATGGCGTCGTAAAGCTCCTGAGTGCGACGGACTAGCTCATCCTGCGTTATTGGGACATCCGCGGCGCAGGCGAGGGTTACGGCCGAGAAAAATGTAACGAGCGCGAGTTTCATGAGAAAGTATGAAGTAAAAAGTAAGAAGGAAGAAGGCTAGGAAAGTTAGAAGGAAGAAGAAAGAATTTAGAAAGATGGGAACGAATGACACGGGAGGAACACGCGCGACTTGAGACGCTGGACACAATCTTGCGATCTGAGGATGTCCGCGAACGAATTGGTGCGATTGTCGAGCGGGTCCGCGCGGAACTGAGTCGAAAGAACGAGGCGGTGATGACGTGGGAATCACTTCCGTTAGCAATTTTCGGTCGTGCATTGCCTCCCGGGATCCGGTCTGCGTGGGTGTTTGTCCTGCGTGCAGGTGCCGACACCGGCGCGGAACGTCACCCGAACAGTTGTCAGCGCATGATGTCGTTCGAAGGCAGTGGCAATATGCAAACCGGCGAGCCGGGACAGTGGAAATCGAATGTTTTGGTTAGCGATCCAAAGGCGCTGCTCGAGCGACGTTGGATTTCAATCCCGCCGAATGTCTGGCATCGGCCGCTGGTAGGCGCAGACGCGGATTGGGCGGTGGTTTCGTTTCACACTGTTCCAGCCGACGAATTGATTGAAGAGCGGCCGGATAGCAGCAGGAAAGATGGAACGAAACAGATGAAGTACCTGGCGAAAAAGTAAGAAGGAAGAATTAAGAACTATGATGAACTGATCGCAATCTTCGTGACAATTCTGATCAAACAAACTTCTTAGTTTTTCCTTCATGCGTCTGTGTTCTCTCATACAATCGCGTCGGCCAACAGCTCCGCCATGTGTTTTGGCCGCGTGTTGGTGAGATCGGTGATTTGATGGCGGCAGCTGGTGCCTGAGGCGATGATTTCCGTCCCTGCCGGTTGATCGTCGATGTTGTCGAGCAAGCGTTGCGCGACTTGGACCGACAGATCGTATTTCTCGGCAAGCGCGCCGAATGCGCCTGCCATTCCACAGCACGCGGTATCGAGCACTGTCGCCTTTCTTCCGGGCAAACGTTCTGCGAGTTTTCCCATGAACGCCGGGTTCATAATCGACTTGGCGTGACAATGCGGATGAATCGCGACTGTTGTCGGACGCTCGTTGAATCGAAGGACGGTAGGTTCTTTCGCGAGTAGATTGTCAACAAAGTTCTCGAATAGGAAACAGCGCTTCGCGACATTATCGGCGCCTTCGATTTTTAGCTCGCAATAATCTTCCACGAACATCGACCAGCAGGAGGGTTCAAGGAAGAGAATGGGCGGTGTTGAGAGATGAGAACCGAGAGGTGAGACGTGAGAGGTCGACGCATTTACAAGGTCGACATTGTGTTTTCCGACTTTTGCGGCGGCATCGAGATTTCCCTGGCTGAACGCCGGTCTGCCACAGCAACGTCGGTTTCTTACCAGCACGACTTCGAACCCAAGCGCTTCCAGCACTTTCACCGCGGCGATTCCGATGTGCGGTTCATGATAGCGCACAAAAGTGTCGTCCCATAGAATGACTTGGCCGCGCTTTTGTAGGGCGTTTCTGCGAAACGCTGCGGCGTCTGATACAGACGCCCTACAGCGTCTCGCAAACCACTTGTCGAATCGTTCGCGGGCGTAATGCGGCAATGATCGTCTCGCTGAGATGCCGAGCGCTGATTCCATCAATGCGCGTACCGGCTTAAAATCGAGAATCCTATTCGCCAGCGCCGGCATCACGCAGCCGATTCGCCCTAGCAAATCGACGTTGCTGAGAATCCGCTCGCGCACCGGCAAGCCGTCGCGGCGCCATCGGGCGTAAAGCATCTCTGCTTTGAGCAGTGCGAGATTGACGTTCGATGGGCATTCGGGCGTGCAGCCTTTACATGAAAGACAATTGCTCAGGGCGGCGTCGAGCTCCGCTGATTTCAACGGGTCGTGTCCGTTTACACGCAGCTCGAGCGCGGCGCGGATGATGTTGGCGCGGCCGCGCGTGGACATGACCTCTTCTCCGGTGGCCATGAAAGTCGGACACATGATGCCGCTGTGTTTCAGGCAGCCGCCGCAACCGTTGCATTGTTCGAGGTTGCCGATGAACGACCGGTCCTTGAACGCGAACGCCAACACCGGCTGGAATGGAAGTTCAAGTGGGCGAGTAAAATTTTCGCGCAGATGGTTGTCGATCCTGTGGCGGCCATCCTCGAAAATTTTTCCCGGATTGAAAATGTTTTTCGGATCAAATGCGTGTTTGATCTCACGCATAACCCCTAGCAGCTCGTCGCCGAGTTGGTCGCGCATGTATTCGGTGCGCGCGATTCCGACTCCGTGTTCGGCGGAAAGCGAACCTTTGAATTCTTGCACCAGCGCTGAAGTTTGATCGGCCACCTCGCGGAATTTTTTCAAATCCGCCGCGCTATGCAGATCGAGCACCGGTCGGACATGCAACAGGCCGCTGGCGGCGTGCCCATAATAGCTCGCCTCCAGTCCGAGCGGTTTCATGATCGATTGCAGTCCGCGCACGTATTCGGGTAATTGCGCAGGGCGAACTGCAGCGTCTTCAATGAACGCGACCGGCTTCGCTGGGCCGATGCAACCGGTTAAAAGCGAGAGACCGGATTTGCGCACCGACCAGACGAGATTCATCTGCGCGGCGTCGGTTAGGACTTTCATGCGCAGGCCGATTTTTCGTGATTGCAGAATCGCCAGGCGATCCGCGACGTCATCATAGAACTCGACGATCAAAATTGATTCGCACGGCTGCGTATCCAGGTCGAGCAAATCGCGCGCGGCTTGAAAATGCAGCTGGCCTTTGGTTTGGTCGAGCAACGGCCGGTCGATGTGTTCAATCGCCGCGGGTTTCAAATCGAGAAGTTCGACAGTTGCTTGCATCGCTTCTCCCACGGATGCGAAAAAGATCAGGCCCAGGCCTTTCTCGCGTGGCAGCGGCGAGATTTTCAGTTCAGCCGAGAAAATCGCGGCGAGCGTTCCTTCGCTGCCCGCGAGAATATTGGTTAGATCATTGGGCGCGCGCAGAAATCTTTCGATGCCGTACCCGGGCCAGCGCTTTATCAAGCCCGGCGGCCAGCGCTCAGCCATTTCGGCCGTCGTTGTCAGCACAAGGTTCTCGATCTTCGCGCGCTCAACCTCCAGTGACTCATGCTTTGGGCCGATCGTTTCAACTCGACCATCGGCCATCACGATCTGCAGAGAAACAACGTGATCGGCGGTTGTTCCGTAGATCGGGCAACGCGCGCCTGAAGAATTATTCGCGATCATGCCGCCGAGTGTCGCGCGCGAGCTGGTTGCGACATCTGGTCCGAAACAAAATCCGCGCGGTCTTAGAAAATCGTTAAGCTGATCAAGCACGACGCCCGCGCCCACGCGCACGCTGCGCTTTTCGAGATCGAGATCAGTTATCTGGCGGTTGTAACGTGAGAATTCGACGATTAATCCTTCACCGACCGCGTTACCGACCAAGCTTGTACCGGCGCCGCGCGGTGTCACCGAAAGACCTGCATCAGCTGCGGCGTGAATGACTGCGCTGGCTTGTTGCGCGTTTTTCGGAAACGCCACGCCGACCGGCTCGATTTGATAAATGGAGGCATCAGTCGCGTAAAGTTGACGCGTCAAATTATCAAAGCGCGCGTCGCAGCCGGTTTGCCTGATTTTCCTCTCCTGCGCGGAAGTCATCCCTTAAAGCCGAATATTACCCCCGCCGGTACCGGTGAGCGAGCGGCAACTCGCCCTTTGTGCGGCACGTCCGGCCTGTCGTGGCTTTGATTGTCATTCTGAGCGGAGCGAAGAATCTCAAGAACGAATCCGAGATGTTTCGCTTCGCTAACATGACAGATGCAGGACCAATAGCGGTCGAAACGGAACTGAGAGCACTACCACCTCAAGAAGGACATTCGCGGCTGGAACAGCCCGCCCTACAGCAGATCCATCTGGGCGTTTTCTGGCATGGTCTCGGCGAAACGTACGCCAAGACCAATGAGACGCACCGGTTTTCCAGTGCGGGCGAATGCTTCGGCAAGGAGTGCGCGAAAGTCTCCCAAAGTCGGCGCAAGGCCCGCGCGCTCGGCGGTGGTGCGCGTGAAATCGTTGAATTTCAGTTTGACGAAAATTTTCGTGATCTCGCGGGCTGATTCCTTCTGCGCCAGATCAGCCATCAAATCCTGGAAGAGTTCCTCGAGCTTTTCTTCGCATTGCTCGAGGGTGGTCAGATCAATGGCGAATGTTTCCTCGGTGCTGAGGGACTTGCGCGGCCGATCGGGTTCGACCAGTCGATGATCGATTCCGCAACAAAGATCGTAAAGATCGAGCCCAAACTTGCCGAAAACGTCGACAAGCTCGGGTCGTGAGAATCGCTGGAGCTCGCCGCAAGTCTTGACGCCGAGCTCATCCAACTTCCGCTCACTCTTCTCGCCGATGCCCCAGATCTTCCGGACCGGCAAATCCCGCATGAACTCAGGAACTTCCTCCGGCTTCACTTCAAACTGGCCATTGGGTTTGTTTATTTCGCTGGCGATCTTGGCGATCAGTTTGTTCGGACCAATTCCGGCGGAAGACGTCAGCTTTGTTCTCCGAAAAATCTTCTGGCGTATTTCGCGTGCCAGCATTCCCGGCGCGCTCGGGTGCTCGGTAACATCGAGGTAAGCTTCGTCCAGCGACAGCGGTTCGATTGTTGACGTGAACTCGTAAAGGATTCCCCGAATCACTGCGGCTTCGCGCCGGTAAACGTCGAAGCGCGTCGGCAGGACAATTAGATTTGGGCAGCGTTGCAGTGCCATGAAAGTCGGCATGGCCGAGCGCACACCGAACTCGCGCGCCTCGTAATTGCACGTCGTCAGCACGCCGCGCCGATCACGAGCGCCGCCCACGCCCACGGGTTTGCCCCGCAACGAGGGGCGATCGCGCACTTCGATCGCAGCGTAGAAGCAATCCATGTCGAGATGGATGATGGCACGTGGCTTCTGCTCACCTTGCACAAAGAAATCTCGCACAACACGAGAAGCAGACCATCTGGCACTTTCTCTCCACAATCTCGAATTTCAGGCTTTGCAAATGGCCGGTGCGTTTAGATATTAAGCCGTAACTTTCTAAAATGGACGCTTCCACTTCTGTTGAAACGCATCACGAACCGCACGGGCACGATGCCGCCCACGAGCATCACGAGCTCGGGTTTTGGCGAAAATATATTTTTTCCACAGACCACAAGGTGATCGGAATTCAGTACGCATTCACTGGCCTGATTTTCCTGCTATTCGGTTTTTCCTTGATGATGCTGATGCGATGGCAACTGGCCTATCCTGGCCAGGCGCTGCCAGTGATTGGCAAATGGCTTCCGCATATTTTCGGAGCGGGCACGATGCCCGACGGGAAAATGACCCCCGACTTTTACAACTCGTTAGGCGCAATGCACGGCACGATCATGGTCTTTCTCGGCATCGTGCCACTGGCGTTTGCCGCGTTTGGCAATTTTGTCGTGCCGCTGCAAATCGGCGCGCCGGACATGGCCTTCCCGAAAGTAAACATGGCGAGCTACTGGGCCGTTTTTGTCGGAGGCATTGTCATGTTGATAAGTTTCTTCGTTCCGGGTGGCGCAGCCAAGAGTGGCTGGACTTCCTACGTGCCGCTGGCCGCGATTGCCGATAGCGGCCCGGGACACCTTCCGGTTTTCAATGGACAGACGCTTTGGCTAATCGGTTTTATTTTTCTTATCACGTCGTCTTTGCTCGGCGCGATTAATTTCATCGCGACCATCATCCAGTTGCGCGCCAAAGGGCTGACTTGGATGCGGCTGCCATTCTTTGTGTGGGCGCAATTTGTTACCGCGTTCCTGCTCTTGCTGGCGTTTCCGCCGTTGGAGGCAGGGATCATCATGCAGCTGATGGACCGCGTGGCGGCCACGAGCTTTTTCATGCCGGCAGGCCTCGTGGTGAATGGCACACCTTTGTCCATCAGTGGCGGCGGCAGCCCGCTTTTGTGGCAACATCTTTTCTGGTTCCTGGCGCATCCCGAAGTGTACGTGCTCATTCTGCCGGGCATGGGCATTGTCGCTGAAATTCTGGCGAACAATTCGCGCAAACCGCTCTGGGGTTACAAATCGCTCGTTTTTTCCGTGCTCACGATCGGCTTTTTGTCGTTCATTGTCTGGGCCCATCACATGTGGCTTACCGGCATGGGCTCGGCGGTGAGCGCGTTTTTCCAGACCACCACGCTCATCATCTCGATCCCATCGGTGATCATCTTGAGTGCGTTTTTCATTTCGCTCTGGGGCGGCTCCATTCGCTTTACCGTGCCGATGCTTTTCACGACCGCATTCCTGCCCATGTTTGGAATCGGCGGTCTTACAGGCATCCCGCTGGCCTTTAACTCGGCTGATCTTTATTTGCATGACACGTACTATGTGATTGCGCATTTCCATTACATCGTGGCACCGGGCACCATCTTCGCGCTCTTCGCGGGGATTTATTACTGGTTCCCGAAAGCGACCGGCCGAAAAATGAACGATTTCTGGGGCAAAGTGCATTTCTGGCCGACGTTCATCTGCATGAACGTCATTTTTCTGCCGATGTTTTTGCAGGGAATGGCCGGGATGCATCGGCGCTGGTATGACGGCGGGCAGGGATGGAATGTTTCGAACGAACACACCATTTGGGGATTGACCGGGTTTCAATGGAACACGCCCATCTCATGGGCTGCCTGGATCATGGGCCTCGCGCAAATTCCCTTCATCATTAATTTCTTCTGGAGCATCAAGCACGGCCAAAAGGTGAACGACAATCCGTGGGAAGCGACCACGCTGGAGTGGACCGCCCCTTCGCCACCGCCACACGGGAATTTCGTTACGGCACCCGTCGCCTATCGCGGTCCTTACGAATACAGCCTTCCTGGTCGCGAGCGCGATTACACGATGCAGAATGAACCGGTGGAACCGGCCGAGCGCATTCGCCGCAAGCCTCCCGCCGAACCGGTCCTTGTGTAGACTGAAGAGATGGAGATTCCGTATACAGTCTCCACGCGTCCCGACACCGGTCTTTGGAACGCCAAGGTCGGCATTTGGTTGTTTCTCGCGTCGGAAGTGATGCTCTTCGGCGGACTTTTTTCCGCCTACATCTTTTTGCGACTCGATGCGCCGCCGGGCGTTTGGCCGCACGGCCTGCTGAATGTTCCCGTTGGCACGATGAACACCGCAATTCTTATCATGTCGTCAGTCACGGTGGTGCTGGCTTGGGCGGCCCTAAAGATGAGAAGGTATCGCGCCTATTGGTGGTACATGCTGGCGACGATTTCGTGTGGCGTGATTTTCCTGGTCGTCAAACTCGCTTACGAGTGGCCGCAGAAGTTTGATCACTTCGGCGCCTACATTAAGCCGGAAGCGCTCGGGAAGTACGAACAGTATCTGGGAAACGAGTATGCCGCGGAGAAAGCTTTACCGCCGCGGCTCGAGATCACTGGCCATTTGCACAATCGCGCGGCGCTGAACGATCCCAAGATCAAGGAATACGAAGTCGCGCTCGACCCGCTCAACGCCGAGCCCACGAATCCTGTGATGGATCGACCGCACTTTTTCCCCCTGCCAGTCACGGACAAGATCGCAACGATCGAGAAGGAAGACGTCGAGCGCGCGACGATGTTTTTGCCGACGCACAGCGCGTATTTCGCCAGCTATTTCACCATTACCGGTCTGCATGGATTGCATGTACTGGGCGGCGTGCTGGTGTTCATTTACATGTGGCTACCGGTCAGCAAAAAACTTTACCAGCGCAACCCAGAGCATTTGGCTAATCGCGTCGAGGTCAGTGGGCTTTTCTGGCACTTTGTCGATCTGATCTGGATATTTGTGTTCCCGCTTTTCTATCTGCTCTAAGCCATGAACAATCCGCCTGATATTTCCCAAGACCCAAAGGAGTACGAGGAATACGCGCACGGCATACGCAAGCACGTGAGAGGTTATTTGATGGTTGGCGCGACGTTGCTGGCGTTTACCGCCATTACCGTAGCATTATCGTATGTTCATTTTGGCACGCCAAAGGCAAATATCGCCGTCGCGATGCTGGTCGCCACGTTTAAAGCTGGGCTCGTGGCGGCAATTTTCATGCATTTGGCTGCGGAAAAACGCCTGATTTACCGCATCCTCATTTTTACCGGTTTCTTTGTGCTGGGACTTTTCTGGCTTACATTTTTGGCGTGGTACGACTACCCAATTTTTCGGTAAATGTCGCTTAAAGCTTTCCATATTGTTTTCATTATTTTCTCGACGCTGCTCGCGCTCGGGACCGGGGCGTGGTGCGTCTGGGTCGATCTCGTGGAAGGCGCGCCGATTTATCTCGCGGGCGCCATCGCGTCGTTTGCCGCTGCGATGGCGCTGATCGTTTACGGCGTCTGGTTCTATCGGAAAATGAAACGGCTTCGCATTATCACATGAAAGCGAAGATTCTATCGATCCTGCTTTCGTTTATCTTTTCGCCGGTTGGGCAAGCGCTGGCATGTCCCTTTTGCTATGGTGCAAAAGACGGAAAATCGACCGAGCACATGGCGATAGCCATTTGGTTTCTCTTCGGTGCAGTCCTCTCCGTGATCGGTGGTATTGGCGCATTCAGTTTTCACTTGTGGCGCCACGGGCGTATGCCGGTCGAACCTCACCAGGAGATTACCGAGGAAGATCTGAGCAAGTATGAATAGCCTGGCGCTGATTAATGAATTCCTGGGCCAGCCTCCGAACGCCTCCTCGCACGGATATCAGATCGACCACATCCTCGAGTTTTGTCACTGGTTCATGGGCGCGCTGTTTGTTGGTTGGTCGGCGTTTTTTATTTTTGTCCTGATTCGGTTCCGGAAACGACGCCAGCCGGGCGCGGATCACATGGGCGTACGGAGCGGGATTTCAACGCATCTGGAATTCTCCGTCGTCTTGATCGAAGCGGTCCTCCTCCTCGGGTTTGCGATTCCGCTTTGGGCAAAGCGGGTGAATCAGTTTCCGCCAGGCAAAGAGGCCCTGGTTGTTCACGTGGTCGCGCAGCAGTTCAGTTTCAACTATCACCTGCCGGGAGCGGACGGACAATTTGGTCGGCGCGATGTTGGTTTTGTGAGCAATTCAAATCCGCTGGGTCTCGATCCGAATGATCCTGCCGGCAAAGACGACATCGTGACGACTGGCGAACTTCATGTGCCAGTGAATCGCCCAGTGATTGCCGAGCTTTCCTCAAAGGACGTGATCCACGATTTCTTCTTGCCCAGCATGCGGATCGCCGGCGACGCAATCCCCGGTTCACTCATTCCGATCTGGTTTACGCCGATAAAGACCGGGACCGACGAAGTGATTTGCGGCCAGCTTTGCGGTCTTGGGCATTACGGAATGAAAGGCACACTCGTGGTCGATACGCCGCAGGATTACCAAGCGTGGCTGAAAGAGCGCGCCGAACTCTCCGGTGGTACGCAAGGGGCGCCGCCGTCCGGTGCACCCAAACCTCAAAGCGCCGGCGGACAGCCGCAACCCTCACCGGCCGCACCACAGCAGCCGCAGAACAATCCGCCTGCGCAAAACGCCGCGTCGCCGAGTCCGCATCAGCTGTAGCCGCTTCGGCTGCCTGCCACGTCGAAGCTGCGCGAATGCGTATGCGAAGAGCGCTCATCGACCGCAGGGCGAAGGTTACAAATTATCTGCGAAATCCGCGTAATCCGCGGTTAATTTTGATCTGAATGCGATCGGCAACATCGGGAGCTTGGCTGAACCGGTTCGCGTGGCTCACGTTCGTCGCGACGCTCTTGTTGATCTGCAGCGGCGGGATGGTCACCAGCAAGAACGTCGGACTCGCGGTGCCCGATTGGCCGACCACATTCGGCTACAACATGTTCTTATTTCCCGTTTCGAAATGGGTCGGCGGGATTCTGTTCGAGCACACACATCGGTTAATGGGATCGCTCGTTGGCTTTCTCACCGTTATTCTTACGGTGTGGCTCTGGCTCAGCGAAGATCGGAAATGGATGCGCAATCTGGGCTTGATTGCCCTTGGCGGCGTGATCTTGCAGGGAATTCTTGGCGGTCTTCGCGTAACTATGATGAAAGATGAAATCGGAATCTTTCACGCCTGTGTTGCGCAGGCATTTTTCGGGCTGCTGGTCTTCATTGCACTTGTTACGACAACATTTTGGCGATCAATCTCCAACTTGATTGTCGATTTTAAAAAGTTTGCGCCGCTTAAAACGCTCGCGATTGCAACCACGATTGCGATTTATGTGCAGCTCGCTCTCGGCGCGACGATGCGCCATGAACATCGGAATTTGGCGGTCCTCGATTTTCCGACGGCAAACGGCGCATGGATACCCGACACGAGTGTGGCGGCGCTTGCAAAGATTAACGCGTGGCGCGACGCGCGTGGTTTAGCAGATGTGACAGCATTCCAAATCTGGTTGCACATGGCGCACCGGTTCCTCGCGTTTATCATCGCCATTGCTGTAGTTGCCTTTTGTCTTCGCGTTTGGAGAGATGCGCCCCGCTTTCCTGCGCTGAAGCGATTGTCGATCTTGTGGGTCGTGTTGGTCGTTTGTCAGATTACGCTTGGCGCCTGGATAGTCTGGAGCAATAAGGCAGCCGACGTCGCGACAGCGCATGTCGCGCTCGGCGCGATCATGCTATCTTTTGGCGTGAGCATTTCTGCGATTTGCTGGCGAATTTCACAAGGACAAGTTGATAGGGTGCGACAGTACAAGTCCGGCTCGGACCCGCGTACGCTGCAGGGCGACCGCGCCTCCGCATGAAAACGGCCGCGCTTGGAAATCCCAATCTTGCGCCGTCGCGCAATCGGTTCCTTGCCGATCTGGCCGTGCTCGTCAAAGCGCGATTGACACTGCTTGTTCTGGTTACAACCGCGGTTGGTTTTTACCTCGGATCGGAATCGCCGATCGACTACATGGCGCTGTTTCACGTTGTTTTTGGAACCGCCGCTGCAGCCGCCGGGGCTGCTGCGCTCAATCAATGGTGGGAACGCACCGCCGACGCGATGATGCGCCGTACAAAAATGCGTCCGATACCGGCCGGCCGAATGCGACCGCTGCAAGCATTGCTCCTTGGCGTCGTGCTGTCGATTTTTGGAGTCGGGTATTTGGCAATTGTTTGCAATCTGCTTAGTGCGGCGCTGACAGCGATAACGATCGGAATTTACATTCTTGCTTACACGCCGATGAAGCGCGCCAACACTGCCAACACGGCGGTCGGTGCAATTCCCGGCGCGATTCCGCCGATGATCGGCTGGGCGGCTGCGCGGGGAAATATTGGCGCAGGCGCGTGGAGTCTCTTCGCGATCGTTTTTTTGTGGCAGTTACCGCATTTTTTCGCCATCGCGTGGATGTTCCGCGAAGACTATTCGCGGGCAGGATTTCGCATGATTTCGAGTGATGACCGCAGTGGCGAGCGCAGCGCCAGCCAGAGCGTCTTCTTCTGCATCCTGCTGCTGGTGATCGCAGGTCTGCCGACGTTTCTTGGAATTGCCAATTTTGTTTACCTTGCAATCGAGCTTTTGCTCGGCGGTTTGTTCACTGCTGTTGCCATGCGTTTTTTAAGGATGCGCACGCCAAGCGCAGCGCGCTCATTATTCATCGCGTCGATTGTTTATCTTCCATTGCTACTCGGCGCACTCGTTCTGACGAAATCATGAATACAACCTTTGTGACAACAGATCGTACGCCGACACGCAGTGGCATTGCTTGGAAGGTGACGTTGATTCTGATCCCGCTGATCACGCTCGGACTCTTGCTTTGGCTACGTCACCTGGAAGTGAACGCGCTCCGGCAGCGTACTATTTCTTCTTACGGCACGGTACCTTCATTTCAGTTTACAAATCAGAATGGGCAGCCCTTTGGCTTAGCGCAATTAGCCGGCAAAATTTGGATCGCCGATTTTATTTATACGACCTGCCCGGGACCGTGTCCGATGATCAGCAGCCGAATGAGCGAACTGCAAAAGCCGCTGGAAAAAACCGAAGTCCATCTTGTCTCGTTCAGTGTCGATCCGGAGAAAGATACACCCGCGATTCTGCGCAGTTACGCCGAGAGATTGCAGGCTGAGCCGGGCCGCTGGGATTTTCTCACGGGCCCAAAATCCGCGATCTACAAACTTTCCCATGACGGGTTCAAACTCGCCGTCTCAGATGGCAGTGACGCTCAAGGAATTCCCGTGCACAGCACGCGCATGGTGCTGGTCGATCGACATGGTGCAATCCGCGGCTATTACGATGCGACAGAGCCCGAGGCGGTAACCAAACTGGTCGCGGACACCAATCATCTTCTGCGCGAGCAGCCGAAATGATTGTAGAGGCGCTGCGCCGCGGCGAGCGCTTTTCGACGGTCACAGACCGTCGCTACAGAAATTCGGATCACCCTACCGGCTCTAGCCCTGCGCTTGGACCCTCGTCGCAAACCATTCGCAGATACTCGCGATATTCGTTCTTCGGTAATCCGTCAATGATCTTGGCGAGATCGGATTGGGTGATAAAACCCATGCGGAGTGCGACCTCCTCCAGGCAGGCGATTTTCAAACCCTGTCGATGTTCGATCGTGGCGATGTAATTGCTCGCCTCAAGCAACGCGGTGGTGGTGCCGGTATCGAGCCACGCCATGCCGCGGCTCAACAACTTCACGTGCAGCTCGCTGCGTTGAAGATAAAGCAAATTCAAATCCGTGATTTCGAGCTCGCCTCGTGTTGATGGCCGCAACGTGCGACAAAGATCGACCACCTGGTCGTCGTAAACGTAAAGCCCAGGGACAGCGAAAGGACTCTTCGGCTGCCTGGGTTTCTCTTCCAGGCTGACGGCTTTGCCTTCCGCGTCGAACTCGACCACCCCGTAGCGCTCCGGGTCGCGAACTTGATAGCCGAAAATGCATGCGCCCCGCTCGATGGCCAGCGCATCGCGATAGAAATCGAGTTTTCCATAGAAAATGTTGTCGCCAAGGATAAGCGATGCGCCCGACTCGCCGATAAATTTCGCGCCGATTAAGAAAGCTTGGGCGATTCCTTCGGGCTTCGGTTGCGCAGCGTAATCGATGCGAATACCGAGTTGCGCCCCATCGGCCAAATAATCCTGCAGCATCGGCAAATCTTTTGGTGTCGAGATGATGAGAACCTCACGCAGCCCGCCGAGCATCAAGGTCGCCAATGGATAGCAGATCATCGGTTTGTCGTAAATCGGCAGAAGCTGTTTGCAGACGATCTTCGTCAGCGGAAAAAGCCGTGTTCCTGCGCCACCCGCGAGAAGAATGGCCTTTTTCATTTTGGAATTTGGATTTTCGATTTTCGATCGCTGGAGCTCCAGCGCAAAAGCAACTCCGCCCATCCCTGCCAGAAACGCGCTCCTGTGGTCAAATCGATCCTGGTCTTGCGAGTGATCAGCCCGAGTGCCTTCCGCGGAGCAGAACGAAATGTCGTCTTATCAAGAAGGAATGAATTGCCGTTGTAGGGCGTTTCTGTAAAGCGCCGGGACCGTTCCGATGGGGCGTCTGACACAGGCGGCCTACAATGGCATTGCTCGAGCAGTTTGCGATCACTCAAACGGCCGCCCACACATTCAGACAATGCGTCCTGGATCCAGTTTCGCGGTGGTTCCGGGCGCGGCTCAATCGTGGCGCTCACCGTAACATTGAGAAGTCTTTTTAAGATGAGCGCACAGACGAGCGCGCGCGAACTGGTCGCGTGGACGTGCGACACGTCTCTTCCCCGAAGCAGTCTTTTTAATGCGAGCGCAAAACGCGCCTGGCGCAAAAAAATGCCGCCTGGCACCCGGTTCGTCTGCTGTGCTCGTTCCTCTTCCAATTCTTGCGCGAGTACAGGATTCGCCCGCCATTCTGCTTCCAGCACCATCGCATCCGGCAAAAATTCGAGCAACGGCGCCATTTCTTCCATTGCCCGATTGAAGCGGACGCCTGAATTCAGCCCACACACGAACGGAGCGATTGGCACATTGCGTTCTTTCATCTCCGTGATCTCGCGCTCGAGCAGCGGCAAATCACTATCGGGCCAGCGATCGATCAGATACGCGATTTCTGTGGCCGCTTCGCTGCTTGCCACCCTGCAGGTGGGCGCGGAGACCGAAGCCGGGTGCGAAGCGCGGCGCTGACTAGATTTGCCGGAGTTGGCCGACGCTGTCTGGAAGAGTTTGAGCAGTGGCGTGACTGTCTCTTCAATTCGGAAATGCTGCTCAATTCGCAGACGCCCGCCACGGCCGTACCGCAGGCGCAATTCGCGATCGCATAGTAAATGTTGGAGCGCCTCAGTCAGCGCCGATGTGTCGCCTGAAGAAACTAATAGCCCAGTTTGGCCATCTACGACCAATTCGGGGATCCCGGCAAGGCGGGTGGAAACAACCGGGCGCGCCGAGGCCATGGCTTCGAGGATCACCGTCGGAAAAACGTCGCTTGCGCCTTGAGCGTCGATTGCAGAAGCGAGCGCGAAAATGTCCGCGGCTTGAAGTTTCTCCAACACCGCCCGTTGCGACAGAGAACCGAGCAAACTGATTCGCGACGATAGATTCAAGCTCTCGATCTTTGCTTGAAGTGTATCGTGCAGGGGCCCATCGCCAACAATATCGCAGACAAAATCGAATCCCCGCCGCGCGAGCTCGCCGCAAGCATCGATGAGATGGTCGAAACCTTTGAATGCGACGAGCCGGCCCACGCTGATGATGCGCGGCACGGCATTGACGGTGGCCGAAACTGGCGTCGGAAAACGTTCGAGATCGATCCCGTTGTAAACGCGATGAATTTTCGTAGCGGAATCCGGACAGCGCTCGCAAAGAAGCCGGCGGCTGTAATCGGTTTCAGCCGCAACGAACTCCGCTGCGGCGCAAATCTCGCGAAGGAGATCGTCGCTACCGAGATCTTTCATGAAATCCTGCCCGTGCGCGGTGACGCTGAATGAAATCCCGGAAATTTCTTTCAGGAAAAGTGCAGTGTGCGCTGCGCGGTTTGCAAAATGAACGTGCACGTGATCGACAGAATTTCGCGCAAAGAAATCTGCGAAATAGAGAGCATTGCGCGCTCGCTGCTCTGCCTTAATGTCCGGCCCGTATTTGCGCTCATGCTGCTCGACGAGATGACGCGGCCATCTACCAGCTATTTTCGCCTCCTTTTCCGAGATTCGCAGGACTTCCTGTGGCGGTGCGTAATGAATGGGTGCGCGTAAGCCGGCGATATGTTCATGGCGCAGACTGGTAAGGGGTGGATAGACCGAGCCGATCTCAAGTTCGAGGCCGCGCCGCTCCAGCGCCAGCATCTCCGCATCGCAAAATGTTTGCGAAATGACCGGATAGCGAGAGTAAAGATAACCGAGCCGCATCGAGCCGATGATTACGCGCAGCGCGCGAAAATAGCAATGACCTGTAGAGGCAGGCGTGTCGCCTGCTTTTTCCAGAATGCGCAACCGACACGGCTGCCGCCACAATTACGAGAACTGGACGTCCTTGCCCGGATCCATCTCGAAATCCAGCGCCAGGGAATCCTCGGTGTTCGGCTTAATGATTTCTTCCGTGAACTTCACGAAGATCGGGTCTTCGCGAAAGATTGCGTATTTGTCCATCGACTCAAAATCGATGGCGATAAAGAATGGCCAGGGCGACTCCGGATCAACCCGTTTCCCGCACTTGATACTGAGGACCTCCTGAATTTTCAAAAGCTGCATTCGTGCGTTCATCATCATCGCTTCCACGCGGGCTGGGGTGACCTCGGGTTTAAGCTTATAGAGGACGACATGATGAACCATGAGGGTAAAGCTAATAGGCGTTTCCGATGCGGCGCGCAAGTCAGAATACATGCCCGACAGAAGCACGGCTAGTCGCTCGCCATCTGATTCGGAGAGCAAATGAATTATGATATGGCGAACCGGTTTGGATGATCGATGAAGTGGCCGTGAGCCGTTCGCATGCTGCAATCTTGTCGGGCCTCGGAATCTGAATTCGCTGTGATTGCTGCAAGAGAGAATGACGCTAATCTGGGGCATGGACAACGGCTCTGCAGGTGAATCGCGGAGTTTGGTCCATCTGCCAATCTACAGAGAGAGCTCACATCGCCGGGAGACATGATTTCACAAGGAAGCACCGCAAACGTCTCTGCGAAGCTTGAGTATCCCGCGTGCCCCGTATGCGGGAGCGACCAACGTCAGTTTCCGTTTCGTTTGCATCCGCCCTATAGCGTCGCCTGCTGTACGGCATGCGGATTTCATTATCTTTACCCACGGCTTATCGAGAGCGCGATTCAAGAGGCGTATCGCGAATCATCATATTACGAAGGCGGAGCGTGCGGTTACGCGGACGCTAGCTATACCGCCCAGGAATCAGCGTTGCGCGCGACCTTCAAACGCTTGTTGCATAATCTCGCCGGATGTGGGTTGACCAGTGGCGACCTTTTGGAGATCGGCTGCGGCTATGGCTACCTGCTCGATGAGGCACGTCCGTTTTTCGATCGCCGTGTCGGGACAGAATTTTCGGCGCAAGGCGCAGAGATCGCGCGTAAAACAGGCGCCGACGTCTTTGTCGGAGGGATTGAACAGGTTTCGCTTGAGCGCAAATTCGATTGCGTAATCGCAACACAAGTGATCGAGCACGTTTATGAACCATTGACGTTCGTTAGACAGTTAGCCAATCACACGAAGCCCGGCGGCCACATCGTTATCGCTGCGCCAGACATAGGAGGCGCATTGAGAAAGGCCATGGGCCGACGTTGGCCGTCTTTCAAGGCGCCTGAGCATGTGCTTTACTTTGATTTCTGGACGTTAAGCGCGTTGATGCACCAAGCTGGACTAACCAATGTTCGCAGGCTTCCTTACCCACATGCGTTTCCATTGGGTTTGCTCACAGCTAAATTTGGCCTGACGATGCCGCCCCTGCTTGCGCGTCCCAAGGTATGGGTGCCTGCTACCACAGTAGCTGCGTATGGAAGAGTTTCGAACGCATAGCACGGAAGCGCGGCAGCTTCTTTCGGTAGTTATGCCTGTTTTTGGTGAAGGCGCTCATCTGCCTGCCTTTCTTGCGGCAGTGCGCACTTCACTCGACCGCTGCAATCTGTCATACGAACTTCTCCTTGTTGACGATGGCTCCCCCGACGACACTTGGCAGACGATAGCAGTTGAGGCCAAAAGCTGCCACGCCTTGCGTGGTCTACGGCTGAGTCGAAACTTTGGCAAAGAGTCCGCCTTGTGTGCAGGGTTAGAGCACGCTCTAGGTGACGCTGTCATCATCATGGACGCCGATGGACAACATCCACCGTCGCTCATTCCGGATATGGTGCGCCTGTGGCAGAGCTCTGGAGCCGACATTGTGGAAGCGGTTAAGCGCAGACGCGGACGCGAATCGCTGTCGAGTAAACTTGGCGCCCAGTTGTTCTATTTCCTCTTGAACAAACTGTCCGGATTCCACTTTAAAGGCGCATCGGATTTCAAGCTAATGAATCGCAAAGCCGTCGATGCTTGGCTAAAAATGCATGAGCGCAACGTGTTCTTTCGGGGAATGACCGTTTGGATGGGTTTCAACACCGTGCAGATTCCTTTCGAGATAGTGCCACGCTCGGCCGGGCAATCGACATGGTCTGTGTTAAAAAGACTAAAGCTAGCTCTCGTCGGAATAACTGCTTTCTCATCGTTTCCATTGCACCTGGTCACATTTGCGGGCGTGATTTTTCTAGGGTTGTCAGTTTTTTTGGGGCTAGAAACTTTATATCTGAAGCTAACAGGTCAGGCTGTCAGCGGCTTTGCCACTGTGATTCTCTTGGAGCTGATCATCGGAAGCCTCCTAATGATCAGCCTCGGCATCATCGGCGAATACCTGGCTCGCATTTATGAAGAGGTAAAAGGCCGGCCACGATACCTGGTAAAGGAATCAATTGAACCTGATGACCGCTAATCCAAGCCCTCCATTGCGGTGCGGCGGAACCCCAGCTGTGATACTCAAAGAGGAGTGCCGGGCAATGCGGTCACCCATTCCTTAAACTGGCGAATGTTCTTGTTGCCGATCTTCAAGGTGTAAAACATCCTCAGTCTTCTGGCGAAGAGAAACGTAATCGAGTCTTCCGTTCCGAGATGGCGGAGCGATTGGAACATTCTGATTATTCTTTCGGTCTTTGGATCCAGAACAGGAAGAACGCTGTTTTTGGCTTTATTAAAGATTTGAACACGGTAGTCACCCTCCGTGGGCCTGGTAAGAAGGCGAACAGCAAAAAGAGCATGCTAAGCAGCCAGCCGATCGGCTGCCACGGATCTCTTCCAAGCCCATTTCAAGTAATGAGCCGTGGCGCTCAGGGCACAAATCACCAGACTAACAAACGAGAAACCGAGTAGAATAATCCTCGGTTTAACAAGTCCGGATTTTATCTGAGGCAAGTCCACAAGCCTGCGTCCGTCTGCAGAATCATGATGGATTATCCGATGCGACGACTTGCTGTCTGACTATAGATCGATCTCACTTACGCGATTTCCCGCCATGTTTAGCACGTAGAGCTTCCGGTTTGCCAAGACCAGGGCTGATGGCCCTTCGAGTTTATCCGGGGGCTTTGGTGTCAAACGGCCAATCCTCTTTCCATTCAAATCAAAACTGAGCACTGCGTCCATATTGGCGCTTGATGCGTATAATCGGCCCATCTTCGAATCGATTGCCAGATCTTCGAAGCCAGCTGGCTGTCCCCACTCAGGGATCAACCATTTCGTTAGAAACCTACCATCTGAATCAAACACCTGTATTCGTTTGTTACGGGGATCGGCGACATAGACTTTATTGGTCGTGGGATCAACTGCGAGCGAAGTAGGGTCATTGAACTGTCCATCGCCATTTCCGCTACTGCCCCAAACCGCCAGCACTCGCCCATCGGGGCTGAACTTAACAATTCGGGCGTGACCCTGATCAACGACATAAATGGAGTCATCGGGGCCAATGGCGATCCGTCGCGGCCCGTAAAATCCAAGCTCGGGGCCTTTCCACTCGGCGATGAATGTCCCGTCGCGGGCCAGCTTCTGCACGCGGTGATTGTGGGCCACTTCTGCCACGTAAATATTGCCAGCGCGGTCGATGGCGATCCCATTCGGCTCTCCCAATTGCCCATGGCCGCTTCCTTTCGTTCCTATAATGCTCAGAAAGGTGCCGGTCGGCGAGAATTTTTCGATGCGCCCGTTATTCGTGTCGGCGACCAAAATATTTCCGTTGGCATCAACAGCGATTCCCATCGGCGAATCAAATTGTCCCTCGTCGGTTCCTCTGCTGCCTTCGAACATGGTAGTCGCACTTTCAGGCAGGGAGCTGAACTGGGGAGGCGGCGCCCCGGGCGTAGCAGGCAACGCCCTCACGCGGTTCAGGAACTGACGAATGTTTTTGTTACCGATATTTAGGACGTAAAACGTCCTTAGTCTTCCACCAAAAGAAAACGAAATGGTGTCCTCCGTTCCGAAATCGCGAAGCGATTGGAACATTGTGATTATTCTTTCTGTCTTTGGATCTCGTTCCCAGATCAGCTTCAGATCCTTATTGCCGGGAACATAACTGAGAATGGCCTTTTTATTCGCGTTCCATACATCCAGCTCGCTCATTACCCCGAAAAATGGCAACTCGGAACAAAAAGAGAGGATTTTACCGTCATCATAATCATGCAAGAATAGATGAATGATTGAATACGCGTCATTCTGGCAGATCAATGTTTCATACGGAGCATCGGGGATGCCTTTAATGCGGTTGAACTCATCACGTTCCAGCCGCGGGGGTTCGGGGTGTTGTTGGCCGGCTACGACATGTTTTAAGAACCGTGACACAGCGACCTGATGTTGCGCATAGTGGTGGATCGAAAGCGGGCTCTTCGTCTTGCTATAGATATATCGAATCGAAGGACCCAAGCCTTTCAACAGTATTAAGCCTGCCAGAACGCCGAGCAGAATTTGCACGCTTGGCCACGACCGAAGCTTCAACAGCCTAGCAAGCGTGAAGCTCATCAGGATGATCCAGAATGGGATTGCAAGCAACAGCCGCTGCTCAACGGCAACTCCCCCTGTAACAAATACTCCTACGACTGGAAGCGTTGCCAGCAGCACGACCTCAAAACGCTTCTGCCAAAGAGCTAGCACAAAGCCGGGCAGTAAAAGCCAGTAGTACGGCAACGGAATAGGCAAAAAATCCGGAAACAAAAGCCGAGGCCAAAAATGGGCAGCAAAAAAACAGTTCCAGAGCCCAGTCACATAATATCGCATATCATTTGGGGCCGGGGTTCCCCGCACCGCGTCCCAGAATTGGTGAATGTACCTGCCTTCATAATATGTATAGGGTTCTCGATTGAAGACGATATAAAGCAGAATTGGCGTGGCAGCTGCCAAAAAGCTATAAACGATAACGGCCAGCGAGCTCCACGCGACGGTTCGTTTTAAGCTCCTCCAATAAAACACCGCGTACAGCGGCGCAGCAATCACAAGCGCCAGCAGATATTGCTTGCCGGGTATGGAGCTGGCTAAACAAAGCCCTGCTGCAATCCCGCCCAGCGAAAGGTAAAAACGAGAAGTGGTTCTAAACCCCAAGTGCAAAAAATACAGAGAGACCACGGCTAAGGCCACCGTCATCGGGTAACGGTATCCAACGAAAGTGTAAATGAATGCAAACGGAAGAAAATTGAAGATCAGAGCCGTGACTGAGGTAACAATGTAAGACCCAAAGAACAGGTCAACTAGCAAGAGCGTGAACACAAAGGCCGTCAGCCAAATAACAAAGAGCGCTGCTTCATAGGCCAAAATGTTAAAGCCGAACAGCTTGAGAAATCCCCACACATAGTAATGAAACAGGGTCTCCCGCGAAATAATGCCATGAAACCAGGCCGCCTGATATGGATGACCGATAACGTGACTTTTTAGATACCCGAGGTCATTGCCGGACTCGTCAAAAAGTGCGTCTCCGTTCCAAGGCGCCGTGCGGAAATTCCAGAGGTGCGAAACTACAAAGAACAGGATCCAGAAAAGAAAAAACGCTGTCTTCGGCTTTATTAGGGACTTGAAACCGGTCGCCAGGCCACGGGGGTCTGGCAGGAAGGCGCAAAGCAAGAAGAACATGCTAAGCAGCCACCCAATCGGCTGCCACGGGTCTCCCCAAGCCAATTTCCGGTAGTGCGCCGCGGCAGCCCAGGCGCAAATTACCAGACTAATAAGTGAGAAGCCAAGTAACAGAACGCGGGGTGTAAGAAGTCGCGATTTTGTCTGAGACAGGTCCATAAGGCTCGGCGTCGGTTCTGCAGAATCAAACGCTACACGAAGGAAGCTTATGCGATGCCGCGGGGTACCATCCCTTTACAGATCGATCGCGTTTACACTATTCCCATGCATGTTTAGGACGTAGAGCTTCCGATTCGCTAACGCCAGGGCTGATGGCCCTTGGAGCCGATCAGGGGGCTTCGGCGTCAAACCGCCAAGCCTGGTTCCATTCAAATCAAAAATAAGCACTGCGTCGGTGTGGGCGCTCGACGCATATAATCGACCCACCTTTGAATCTATGGCCAGGTCTTCGAAGCCAGCTGGCCGGCCCCATTCGGGGATTACCCACTTAGTTAGAAACTTCCCATTTGAATCAAATAGCTGGATCCGTCTGTTAATTGGATCGGCGACATAGACTTTGTTTGTTGTAGGATCAACTGCGACCGAAGTAGGGTCGTCAAACTGTCCGTCGCCAGTCCCCTTACTGCCCCAAACCGCCAGCACCTGGCCATCGGGGCTGAACTTGACGATGCGCGTGTGGCCCTGATCGACGACATAAACGGAGTCGTCCGGGCCGATAGCGATGCGGCGTGGTCCGTAAAAGCCAAGGTCTGGGCCCTTCCACTCGGCGATGAACGTCCCGTCGGGCGCTAGTTTCTGCACGCGGTGATTGGGAGCCACTTCTGCCACGTAAATATTGCCAGCTCGGTCGACTGCGATCCCGTTCGGTTCTCCTAATTGGCCGTGGCCGGCTCCTTTCGTTCCTATAGTGCTGAGAAACGTGCCGGCCGGAGAGAATTTCTCGATGCGCCCGTTACCGGTATCCGCGACCAGAATATTTCCGTTAGCATCAACAGCAAGTCCAGTCGGTAAATCAAATTCCCCTTTTCCGGTTCCCCTTCCGCCTTCAAAGACGTTACTCACGCCTTCAGGCAGTGAGCTGAGCCGAGGAGGCGGTGTATCCGGCACCTTGTAAATTATCAGCCCGTTGTATCTGCTGTCCTCAAACACCTTCGGAAAATAAGTGGCATAAAGTTCTTGGTTTGGACGCTTGATGAACTGACCCTGCCGAACCGCATTGTCGTAGGCCACGTAACTGATGCCATTTTCTTTCAAGAGATGATATACTTTCCACGGGTCCTTGCTCTCGAACAGCTCTGTGTAAAGCCTGTCGTGCTTGCTCGCGTTGTAACCGGCTGACCATCCGTAGTAAGGCCAGCCATACAAGACGCGGCGTCCTGCCATCAGAATAGGATGATTAACGAAGCGATCTGTCAGAAAGATATCTCGCGGCGTCGTCTCTTTCTTGAGCCAGTCGATTAACGGATCGTTCCGGTACGTTACTTCGCTCCAGCCAGTGTTGTGGATCGGGAAAAAATCAATAACGCCACCCGGAATGATCAGGAGAAAGAGAACAGTCGCAAGGAATTTTCCCGGCAGTGTAGTTCCGCCGAGTGAGAGACGCCATAAACGCCAGAGAGCGAAGGCGACGAACAGGTTGGCGATAATTACCCAAAGGTGCAAAAATTTTTGATTCGCGAGGGTCTCGATGGTGAACTGAAAAGAAAACGCGACCAGGATAAGGCTTGAAACCGCTAAAAATAGCCGCCTTTGCAGGCTGGTCGCAAAAACAAGGGCCAGCGCAATTAGTAGCCACTTGAAGCCAAAGGTGAAGCCAAGATACTTCGCCACGTTCGCCGCCGTAGGGTGATCAAGCGTGTAACCCCAGTGAAGCAGCTTTGGCATCTGTGCCCTTCCGCTGCCGGTGCTCAAATAGAGCATTTGTGGCAGCGCAATGACACCCGCGGTGATGGCGAGTGCCAACATTTGCATCCGCAGAGGAAACAAGAGAAACAACAGTCCTAGCCCAGCGGCGGCTGCAATAAACACTGCGCTGTTCCACATCGGTAGCAGACCAAGTAGGACCCCTGAAAAGACGAAGCCAGGCAAGGTAGCGCGGAAAGTCTCCGACGCTGAAACAGCTGGCTGCGTTGCTTCGATTGCTACTGAACCAGAAAGCATCTCAGCTGCTGCCTCTGGAAGTTGTTCTGGCTGAGTGGCGTCGTTGGACGCTATATCTGATGCTGTTTCGAGCACCGCGTGTGGGTCCGAAGTTACCGGATTAAGAGAAGTGGGCGCTTTGGTTTGCTTTACCGGTAGCGTCCGATAGTGGATGACCAGAAAAACAAGGACGAGTAGGAGTATCCCAATGGCGCTGGCGAAATGCCGCTGATTGAGATAAGTCACCTGCGACCAGGTACCCCAGAGTTCACCTCGATAGGGAAAGACAGTCGGGAGATACTCGCGCTGATGCATAATAGCCTGAAGTGCGGCGCGGACTGAAATTTGCTTTTGAAGAAACGGAATGTAAGACAGTGAGCCGAAAAAGAAGAAGAGGAGAGAGCCCAGGCGACCGACCGCGCGCGAATCGAACAACACCTGGCCAAGCACCATCACAAGGACGAGCATCGCTACGAGGGTGGTTATGCTGAGCAGATTGAGGCTCCACGCCGGATCGAGCCCGAGGACTTCAAGATTTCCCGCCTGAAAATAGAACAGGAAATGGTAGCGGATCCGGTCACCTGAGAAGTGTGGATACTCCGTGGGAAAGTTATGTCCCACGGCAAAGCTCTGCATAATCGCAGTATTGGGCCCGAAATCGCTGTACTCAGGGTTGGCGATCCGCAGCTTGCCGCCGCTGGAATTAAAAGAGGCAAACATCATCCAGGATACGAGGACTATGTATCCAGCGATGAGTAGCCAGTCAGCTATGCCTGAACCCTTGGGTTGTGGCAGGCATAACTCGCTCACGTGGCGAAGATCAGTCCCGGTCTCAACGGACCTAATCTTCCTTTTCCATCTAGGCCACGACAGCACGGCGACTGCTGTTACGAAGAACAAGAGATTACCCCATAACAGCGGTCGTGATGCCCAAAAGAATGCGAGCCCAGCCAAGTACGTGAACCATGAGCTAACCAGTAGCCCTACTAGGATGGCTGCTGCGCAGCGGTGTGCGACGGAGACGAAGCTGTAAAATCGGCGACAAAGGAAATCGCCGACACAAATAGCCAATCCGAAATAAATCAGAGCCAGCATGAATCTAATGACGAAGTCCAAATGACGAATGACGAAACAATGTTCAGGCCATTTGTCCAGCGCCAATCATGGTTGCATTTCGATCATTTGCCGGTGCATCCACCTTCGCACGAGCCGCCTTCATCCGGCAGTTGTCGCACTACGGCGCGCCAAGGAGTTCGGATGGCATGGGCGCAAATCGTAAGCGGGCGATTTCTTCGGTCAAACATGGCCCACAGGATTTTCATCGCAAAGAGAATGAATTCGCTTGCGCCACTTCCTACGGACAGGCCGTTAAGAATCAGTAAGCAAGCGAGATTCGCTACGGCTGAATTTGCTCGGTCCAAAGAAATAGCCATGTGGCCATTCCATTAATTGCAACCGAAACGGCGAAAAGCGAGATCTCGCTGACAGTTATCTTCGCCGTACCATTGGCTGTCAGCAAAAGAAACATCCAGGGAAGGAGAATCATCGCGTAGCGATAGGAGAACTGCCAACTTCCGGGATTTCCGTGACACCAAAGGACCAGCGTCAACGAGGCGATCGCGACCCATGCGGCAACCTTGTATCTTCCGCCTTCGCGAAAAAGCAGACACAGGAACGGGCTGGCTAGGAAGATTGAGCAGCCAAACCCGTTTGGCAGAATGTGAGGAAAGTAGGAAACACTTTCGAAGCCTTGAAAGAGCATCGTGTACATGTTCCATTGAATAGCATGGATCGAAAACAGCCCGTGCTCGTACCAGGGTTCCTCGCGCACTTCCGGGATGTGAGTATACCCAAAATCGAAAATTGAATGAAACCGCGCGAAGTTATAAGCGGCGGTCAGAAGCGCGAGCGTAGCTGGCACACTTAGGAAGCGCATGGCCATCGGGACGTTTTCCCGAAGCCCCTTTCTGACCATGCGACTGCGCGACGATGGCGTCAGCTCTTCATTCGGTCGGCGCCAAAGAAAGTAAGTATAAAGGGGCAAGGTGATGAGCAGCTCAGTGCGATTACCAAAAGCAAGCGCGAAGAACGCGCCCGCGACGAAAGGGGACGGTCGCACCAGGGTAAAATAGAGAGCTGCAGTTTGTCCCAGCAAAGCAAGGCCGAGAGCGATTTGCCACGCGCCGCCGAACCCGAGGTTGCACCACGTCCACGTCCCAAAAATGGGAAACAACGCCAGCAGAATCCGTCGAACCAGCGCGCTGCCTTCGAGCCCGAAATAATCGGCTCCGAATGCCTTTGCGAGTTGAAAAAAGAAATAAACACAAGCCCCGGCAATCAACGCTGCCAAAACGTGTCCTGGAAAATGGTGGATCAGGCCCGCTTTTTGCAGAAGCGCGATTGGAACCATGCTAAGCACCGCTCCCAGCGGGAAGGCCGAATAATAGCTGTCTCGGTGTGGGATCATTTCGTTAAGCCAATCGGGCGGCTTTTCCCGGAGACCCAGGTGGCCACTTAGCAAGGCCGAAGCGATCCGGCTCGTGTAATCCAGATCGCGCAGCGTCGCATTAGTTGAAAAGTAGAAGGCGATCGCCGCGAATAGCGACAGGCCGGCTGCGATCCAAAATTGCCTGACCGTGTCACGCCTTTCGTGCGCCGTCATGATTTCTCACTGCTACTTTCCAAGTGAATGTCGTCCCAAGAGTTTTTCCCAGGCCGCTCTCGTTTCCGGTGGCACGTTTTGATCAGCGTCGACTAGCCAGGAAACGGTCGCAAGCGAGTTCACCACGACCGAGAGAGCGATTAGTCCCATCATCACATGACGCGACCGGAATAAGGCTACTCCGCCCGACCCGAGAAAAATGATGAGACCGAAGATCAGGAAAGGATAGAGATCAGTCGCATAGCGTTGGGCGAGCAAATAATAGGATAGGATGCCAAGAACTTGGACAAAAAGGGCCACAGCCGCCGCAAGCTCCAAGAGGTCCGCTTTTTTGCGTCGAACAAGACATGTGATTCCTAAAATAGCGGCGAAAACAAGCCAGCCAGAACACCATGGGAGAGGGAGATAGACTTCGCTGAAATCGTTGGAATAGAGAGAGGGATAATCATAGGAATGGCGAGCTGCTCTTAGGAAAGGCGGGTTGCGCTCAAGGGATGGAAAACGCAGGCTGAAGTAGTCAGCGAAACTGTAAGGGAGCCGGCGCGGACTAAACACGCCAAATTTGTGGGCAAACTCGCTGTGAACCGGGTTGATGTAGTAATCGAAGTTTACTCCAGTGACGCTGCCGAATCTCGCGTAGCTTAGCCAAACGTAAAAAATGAGCGCGGCGGCGAGCGGGAGAAGCAGCGCCGTGAGATTAATTATTCGATTCTCCCACGGTAGTCTTAGAGCAAGAAATAGCGCGATCAGGATGAAAGGCGCGCCGAACGTGACCCGTGACAGTAAAGCACCACCGGCACACAGCGAGAATCCCAGCAACGCGCGTGTCAGGGCGCTACCCTCGGCCTGTCGTAAGCAGAAAGCGAAAAAGAGCGCGCCCAGCGATAAGGCCAGGCCCCAGATTATGGCCTCATTGTAAATGGAAAGGTTTCCAAGGAGCAGAAGCAAGGGCGAGCCGAACGCGAACCCGATTACATACGCGTTGCCCAGCCAATTGCGGACGCGCGATGAAAGTGGGGATGAACACAAAGCTGTGCGCATCAGGCCGGCAAAGGCAGACAACGCGATGACCCCCGCGCAAAATCCTGAAATCCGGGACCATTTTCCATGTCCCGGAGGGTAGATAAAGTTTAGGGGAATACGGAGGAACGCCGGAAACGGTCCAAAATACATCCGCACTTTGTCGTTCACGATCATTGCTTCATGCCTGATCGCCTCCACATCGACATCCACGTCTCCGCGCAGAAAATGTTCCCCCTGCGAATCATAGGCACCGCCGAGCACTTCCTTAACAAAAATCTGCGAGCCGCCTGTCGTGACGAACACCCAAAGAAGCACGCTCAACGACAAGGTGAGCGGCAGAAGCCGGGGAGCCGTGGGAGAACTCAGAGGGAGCTAACTACTTTCTGAACTCTAGCGCACCTTTTTTAAGCGCGTAGACATAGCCCACCATCAGGATTGTGATGAAACTGAGCATGCTCCAGAAAATGGTACTGCCTTGTTTGACGGCATCCCGATACACGACCGCCCATGGATACATGAACACGATCTCCAGATCGAACAGGATAAAAAGCATCGCCACAAGATAGAACTTCACGCTGAAGCGCGGTAGCTGTTCCCCCTGTGGGATCATCCCACACTCATACGCCATATCCTTAGCTCGGGTGCGTCTTCCGCTCTTGCCTACTAATATGCTGACGAGCAGAGCGGAAACGGCGAACAGCATCGCGACGAAGATTTGCAGGAGAACCGGCAAATATTCGCGCTGCATCCGGGAATCTGGCCTAAAGCCAATTCGTTGTGGAAGACCGGCTTATCTTACGCCGGCGAGATGACCATTCTGCTGGGCAATCGCATTGGCCAAAGCCGATGGCAGGCCCTTGTATTTCTTGCCATTCTTTTTGACTGCGCCCCGGGCCACGAGGTTCTGTAGTTTCTCGTAGGCTCGCAGCCGCAGCATTTCTTCGCCGCCGCTAGCAGCGTTCCGGGCCCGAAGATTCTCGTGCACGATGTCGAAAAGCTGCTTGAACTCAAAAGAAGAGCGCCGGGAGAGGACAGCAACCAGCTCCTCAGTTACCAAGTCGGGAACACGACGGGAGAATGCATTTTTCTTTAGAATAGCCATAGGGGCAAAACGATAGCACGTTTTTCAAAAACCGCAGCAGTTTTCTTCGCTTAAGGCTCCAAAGACAAGAAAAGTGCCGAAATGACACAGGAGAAGCGTAGCTTTGTCGGGGCAGCCCTGCCGGCTGCATTCGCCTATCCCAAAGGCGACACGCCTGCCACAGAGGTGTCCTAACCCTCCTATGGCGTAGGGGACGGGCTGGGTGCCACTTGCGGCGCGGCCGCTGGAGAAGCGCTCCAGCCGCTTATGCCGGCCCCGGTTTTCTGTCGTGCTGCTCTGCCAAGGCTACCAAGTACAGCAACGCCGATTGCAGCCTGATCCAGCGTGATTGGCCCGAGTGACTCGGCCACGTAACCGTCATGATCGTATCTTTGCGAGGAGATGATAGGGCTCAGGTGCTTCGTAATGACCTCCGGCGATGGGAGCTTGCCAGCATCAATCGAACCAGCCACAGCCGGCATGAAAGCCGCAGCCATTAACAAAATTGGGCGCAGAGAAGCGTCCAGCCGGGAGTATACGAGCGCCGTGTCGATGTAGGCGAAGAAATTCGTCGGCTCGGGCAGCAATCCCTCGGCAGCTTTAAAAGTTTGGGAATCTGAAAATTCAGTCGAGCTGGCCCCGCTGCGTTTCATTGCCTCTTCCACTGAGACCGGGTTAAAACCAGCTATAAGAAGCCGATTGGACAAACCGACTGTTGGAGTGATCGCCACGAGACTCGCGGCGGACTGCTTTGAAAAATAATGAACGCCATCCTTTTCTGTCTGCGTCCAAGTCGCACCTTCGTCGGCGCGTACGAGGGCGTCAGTGATTTTCCCGGCTTTAGCCGCGTCCAGCACTGGCAGTGTTAGGAGTAAAGATGGCCAATGCGCGCTTGAGGGCCAATCCGCCAGAGACGCTAACTCGAGGCCAAATGCAGCCTTCCAGTCATCAGCGGTGATCCCGCTTTCGGCGAGCGCCTGAAAAAGCTTGGTCCCGGCAAAGGCCGCCGCCTGGTTCAATGTGTCAATTTTCTCCCCGAGATTCAAAAGCATCGACAAATAGAAAAAAGTCTCTTTGGTTCCGAGCGAAAGCGAAGACCGCGTGAGCTTCGTCTCATGCTCCAGCTTTGGCATCCCCAGGAAAAGCACGTCGTGTATCTTCCCGTTATCGAACCGCATTGACCCGGCGATGCAGCGCATTTTCTCAAGCATCGTTGTCTCGCCGGGAGTTGGGGTTGATCGCACAGCAGTGCGCAACGCTGCCAGCCGTTCGGAAAATGTTTTTGGCTGCAGATAAAAGAACGCCGCGTAGTTCGAGGGCCGGTGCGAGACGGCTACGCGATATGCTTCGTCTTTGTCGAGTGTAGTCTCCGGGTTCTTGGCTCGGTGATCAGCGCGATCGAGCAGCGCCTTTAATTCGGCGAGGTCCGTTGCGGCAAAAAACCAGGGACGGTCATAGGTGGTCGCGAGGGTAAATGGAGTTGCCGTAACTAGCTCGATTTCGTGACGCTGATATTGCAACTTTTCGCGTTTTGCGGCCGGACTTTGTTCCAAAAATGCCGAGCGCCATCTGCTGATGATTCGCTCCGCCTCTTCCTGGCTGCCGCGAAAACGGAAGCCGCCAATAAATTTTGGGTTGTTGCTATCCATGGAGGTCAAGGCGAGGAAGGCGTGCTTCGGATCGAGCTGTCCGATTTCCTGCAGGGCCTGAGAAGCCGCATCTGTTTTTGGAAGGTTGCCGAGCGGCTTGCGTAGAAAATCCTGGACTGTCGGTTCGCGGTAGAGCTGGTAAATATCGCAATGATGCCACTCATCGAGGCTTCGATTGAAGTCGGGCATATGTGCCAGAAAAATTGTATCCCTAGGGAGAAGCACGCTTACCGGCGCGCTTGAAATTCGTTGGGAAAGATTCCAATAGTACCAACCGCCGAATGCTGCGATAGCGAGCGCGATGATTACAAACAGAATTCGCCTCATAAACACGACCGCGTCATTAGCTTCGATGCTGGATACTCAATGCCAGATACGGGTTCAATCGTAAACTGATCCAGCGACAATCCAAAATCCCGTCGGTATCAGGCCCGGGGATGAAATTGTCGATGCACAGCTTTGAGCCGCTGTTGATCGACATGCGTATAAACCTGCGTCGTCGAAATATCCGCGTGGCCCAGCATCTCCTGGATGATCCGCAAATCGGCGCCGTTCCCGAGCAGATGCGTCGCGAAACTATGCCGGAGAAGATGAGGGTAAACGTTTTTCTCAAGTCCGGACCGCTGTGCGTGTTTTTTCACGATTTGCCAGATGCGCGCCGTGGTTAATTTGCTGCCTCGCGCGGACAGAAAAATTTCGCTGCCGCTACGCGGTTTCACCAGTTTAGGCCGCTCCACGGAAAGATAGGCTGCCAGCGCTTCGCATGCTTTTTGACCGACCGGCACCAGGCGGGTTTTATTTCCTTTCCCGGTCACACGCACAATGCGCTCTTCGAAATTGAAATTCTCCAACCGGGCATTTGCCAGCTCGGAAATTCGCAGGCCGCTTGCGTAAAGCAACTCGATTATCGCGCGATCGCGCAAGCCGTGAACAGCCTTCGTGTCGATGCTTTCCAGCAACTGTTCCACCTGCAATTCATTTAAGGTTTCCGGCAGATAACGCTCGATGCGCGGGAGCGCCAACGCCTCAGCCGGATCGCGTTCAACTATTCGTTTAGCGATCAAGAACCGAAAAAAAATCTTCAATGCAACCACCATCAGCTTGATCGAAGAGGCCGAAAGGCCAGCGTGCTTGCGATCGCCAAGGTATTCGCTGATGATCGGTAGAGTCACAGCGCGCGGATTATCGATTTTCTTGCTAGAAGCGCACCAATGCGCGAAGTCGCCTAGCGACCTTTGAGTGGAGAGCTGGTAATTTTCAGAAAGACCGCGCTCGACGGCGAGGAAACGAATAAACGCGTCGATTGAGTCTTCCATTACGCCACATTGTAGCGGCTGGTGTATCGCCTGCCAAACCCGGTGCTTGCAACTGGCCGCGGCGGCCACAGCGCGCCATTCCTACGATTTATTGACAAGGCAATGCGAAGTGTTCGATGTTTGTTTACGATGAGTTTGGATCTCAACACCATCTTGAAAGATTGGGCACATGAAAGCGGCAGCATCAAAGTGCGCAAGATCGCTGGTCTGGATGGCCGCGAGAAATTGCAACTGCGAGTCGATCTGGGCGTGTTGCAAATGGAGCTGACCGGTCGGCCTGATGGTCGGCGCCCGCATAATTGCGAATCGCTTTTAGAATATCACCAAAAACGCGCGGCCCGCGCCGAGCAGAAAGGCGAGACTTACGAGGTGACACCTGAGCAATGCGCGGAGCTTCAGCAGGAAGGCATCCAATATTATCATCGTTACCTGAGTCTTTTTCAGATCAATGATTTCGAAGGCGTGGTGCGCGACACGCAACGTAATCTCGATCTTTTTACTTTTGTTGCCCAGCATACGGATCGCGAGGAATTTTCCTGGGCTCTCCAGCAGTTCCGGCCTTACGTGCTCATGATGAACACCCGAGCCAAGGCGTCCATTCTGCTCGGCGAGGGAAAATTTGCCGAGGCCATATCTGAGATTGAGCGCGGTCGTGACGCGATTACGGAATTCTTGCAACAATCAAATTTTCCGGAGCTGGTATCGAAAAGTTCGGAAATCGCGTTTCTCGACGAATGGCTTGAGGAAGTGAAGGCGAAGCGGCCGTTATCGAAATTGGAGGTCATGCAACGCGAGATGGAAACTGCGATTGCAAAGGAACTCTACGAGCGCGCTGCCGAGTTGCGCGATGCGATCAAGCTGCTGAAGACGCAGAAGTCGGCGTAACCGGCCGCTCGAACCAGCCGTATTGATCGGCTCGGGCGATGTAATTACCTGAGATATGAAGACTGCGTTCTATTCACTCGTTCTGACTGTTTTTGTCATTCTTCCTGTCCGCGCGGACCTGACGATTGTCTATTCAACAACAGTGCAACCTGCGAGTGACAATCAAAAGGTGGAACCAACTCCCACTGCGGTGGCGGCCGGTAGCAATATGACCATCAAAGTCAAAGGAGACAAAGCACGTATTGATGTGTCTCCGCAAGTCACTGCAATCTTTGATGGACAAACTGGCGAGCTGATCAACCTGCTGAACGATCAGAAGACCATTGTCCGCGTTGCGCCGGACAAGATGAGAGCGATCGCCGATATGTTAAATAAATTCAACAGCAACAAAGCAGCCTCGGACAAACCCAGACTCACAGCCACTGGCCAGAGGGAAACGATCAACGGTTACGAGACCGAGCAATATACATACGAAGGACCCGATTTTAAGGCAACCTATTGGATTGCACCCAATTACCCGAACGGCGCCGCCGTCCTGGCGCAACTTCAGTCGATTAAATCCGAGCTTTGGGATGCGGCTAATACGAAAATGCCTGACTTTCGCGATTTCCCCGGCTTGCCAATCCGGATGCGCGTGATCGTTGGCAAGGAAAACCCGGCAGGCGAGCATAGCCCCAGCGGCTTGGGACACCCGATAGAAATTACCAGCACTGTGACAGGTGTAAGCCTCGACTCGGTTGCCGATGGCCAGTTTACCGTGCCTGCTAATTACAAAGAAAGAAAGCTGCCGGATATTTCTAACCAGAACGCGGCTCCGTCCGTTGCGCCCAATCCATAACGCATTTTCGCGCGAGGAGCCGTTCTGTCGAGGCAGCTGTGGCAGTTGCAAGGTTTCGATTTTGCGGGCGACACGCCTGCGCTACAGTTAGCGAGCCATGTCTTCATTTGTGCTGGCATCCACTTCACCAAGGCGAGCTGCATTGCTTTCCGACGCGGGATTTCAATTCGAAATCGCGCCGCCGTGACTAGCGGAAAAATTCGATGCAGCTCTGACAATACGTGAGCTCACGCAGTGGAACGCCATTCGAAAAGGCATGTCCATTGCGCAAGCGCGTCCCGATGCTGTCGTCCTCGCAGCTGACACACTCGTCGCACTGGAGAATGAAGTGATCTGTAAACCGGTAGACTTGGACGAGGCCACGCAGATGCTTCGGCGCCTCAGCGGGCGAACCCACGAAGTTTGTTCGGCCGTTCTAATTTACCACCAGACATCGGGAAGATCGGCGGTTTTTCATGATATTTCCCGTGTGCGCTTTCGCCGGCTCAATCGCGCGATGATTGATAAGTACGTGGCAAAAGCGGATCCGCTCGACAAGGCTGGCGCCTATGCCGCGCAAGGAAGCGGCGCCGAGATCATCGCAAAAATTAACGGCTCATTCACAAACGTCGTCGGGCTGCCGATGGAAAAGACCATCGATGCGCTGGCTAAATTCGGAATACGGCCGAGAAAGTCCTAGCGTCCGGTTCAACGATTCATTTAGCGGCCACCCGACACAAGGAGACGACCAACTGCTAAAACGAGCATCACAGTTGGAATTAGGAGGCTGAGACCGTTTAGCAAAACCCCGGCAGTTGCTCAAATTTCTCGCTGGTGTCGGGCTCCCTCTCGCCCTAAGTGCTGCGAGGAACCCAAAAGCCGCGAGCGCAAAAACGACTAGTCCGAAAAATGGCAACGCCCAAATAATATCGCTGCCACCTTTACCGATCGGAGGCATTTCCATGAGTGACAGGAAAACCAGAACCTCAGTTCCAGGCGCAACGATCGCTGTAACAAAGGAGAAGTATGTCAAATGATGTGTTCGCGATTGTCTGATCGAAGCCGAATCGTTTTTGTCTGCAAATTGTGGCGGGCCCGAATGAACCGGACGGTCTTGCTCTTTGCCCGCATCAAAATTGAATGTGTAACCGCGATAACACCGCCTTGCGCCCGCACACCACGCAAGAGCGCGCTGTCGCTGATTCCGGTAGCACAAAAAATGATGTTCTGGCCGTTGGCCAGATCATCAGCCGAGTAAACGCGGTCCAGGTCTTTCTTGTAGCCATCATCAATTAGCTTCTTTCGTTCCTTGTCGTCTCGCGGCCACATTTTGCATTGCATGTCGCCGCTGAGACATTTGATGCCCGCCGCTGCCAATACCGCTTCGGGCGAACCGCCGATGCCCATGTAAAGGTCCACATCAGATTCGGGCAATGACGGAGCAATGGCCGCGGCGATGTCGCCGTCACCGATCATGCGGAGAGAGGCGCCTGCCGCACGAATTTGTTCGACGATCTCCTTGTGTCGCGGCCTGTCGAGCATCATCACCGCCACGTCCTGGACGCGCTTGTCCACCGCGTGCGCAACGATTGCCAGCATCTCAGCGATCGGCATTTCGAGTTGGAGCGAATCGCCGCGTTTTTTCATGTATTCGATTACCCGCGGCCCGTAAGCCAGCTTCGACATGTAAAACGAGGGGATATCCCGTAGCGCCACTTTTACCCCTTCCTCGGGGCTGGCCGCCGCAATGCAACTGATCGAATTTGGTGCGCCCTTGGAAATATTCGTTGTTCCATCGATTGGATCGACGGCGATGTCGAACTGTGGCGAGCCGGGAACCCATGTCCCAAGCTGCTCGCCTTTGAAAATTCCAGGGGCTTCGTCCTTCATTCCTTCGCCGATCACGACTTCGCCGCAGATGTTCATCAGGTCGAACATTCCGCGCATCGCGTCGCATGCGGCAGCATCGGCTGCTTCCTTGTCGCCCCGACCGAGCCAGCGCAACGAATTGAGCGCCGCAGCTTCTGTCGCGCGCACAAAATCGAGTTCGATGACGCGCTCGATGTCCTGATAATTCTGTTTGGGCAATCGCAGAGCCACGGAGCGTCAAGCTTCACGCATGTCGCGCGCGATGACAAGGTATCAAGGCGCTACGTCTCGCGAGCTCACAAAGTTCAAGTCGCTGCTCATGGGCGGTGCACCTCCATAAACAAGCCGAGTTAAACAGCCGCAATTCGCAATCAGCCGCCACGTTTCGCCGCGTGGCGGCTTTTGTCTGCGAGGCGCAGACATTTGCAGCTTATTTTCCCATTCCGGCCACAGCGTGCTCCGAGTGCTCTTGCGCGCTGTGACTATGCAGCGATGGGCGGATGCGAAGAAAAAACTGGAAAGCGTAGCCGAGATCGTCTCCGTAATAGCGATCGAGGCGGTCGGGACGGTCGTTGATGGTGAATTGCGTGCCCAGTCCTACGTCGAGACCGTTGCCATGCGACAAATCGCGTACGTAACCGATCGTGTAGCCGCTCACCGGAAAAATGTGAGATTCATCCGGCGGTTTAAGGACTAGTTCATGTCCGGATTTTTCCACGCGTTCCCAACGCAAATAAACGGTGTCGCGTCCGCGCTGATAATCTGACTCCACCAGGAACGACTGTGTTTTACCTTCGCCGGTGTCGTGGTTCCGGCCCCACACAAATGTGTTCGACCAGTTGCTATCCTGGCCGAGCGGCAGGTTGTAAATGACCGACGCCGTTGTGCGATGTCGATTGAGTGCAGGCTCGAGAGCTTCTGGGCTTTCGATGTAGCCGTACGAAACTTGCAGCGCCAGATTGCGGGTTGGGTTCCAGGAGATTCGGCCACTGTACGAATCGAAATTCGGCTGATCGAAATTGTAACGGTTTTCGTCCGGTTCACGCCCGGTGAAAATGCTGCCTTCAATCTTTACGTTATTCCAAGCGACACCGGCAGTGGCGACGCCAAAGGTGACGTGGGTCGAATCTTGCCAGTGATGGCCGAGCGGCGCGTCGGGATCATCCATCGCTGATGGGCGATGCATGAATGTTGGCGGACCGAGCGCCGGTTCCCCTGGATAACCGAAGTAAACGTAGGCGCTGAGATCGTAATCGAATTTTTGCGACAGACTGACTGAGAGTTCGTCGAAGAGATCGTGTGGATGTTGGCGATCGTGCAACGGCTGGTCGTGCCATGATTCGCCGCTTTGAAAGAGAAGCGGATAACCGCGACCACCTTCCGTCAGCGGGTCGAGACTCATCATTAAACGCGCACCCAACTGTGCATTGTTTCCGAGCGGATGCGAAAACATCGCCATGATCCAGTCCGGCGCGTCGATCCGATCATCGCCGCGTCGGGTGCTCACGTTGGTGTAACGCGGGAAAATTGCGCCGTGCAACATCAGCATGTTCTCGTCAAACATGAACATGCGACCATACATTGGGCTCGAATCCGGCAGCCAGCTCGTGCCTGAGCCTTCGCGGCTCATTGGATCTGCAATGTCGATAGACGAATGCATTTCCATGTGCATCTCATGACCCTCATGGGAAGGCGCGTGCATCTGCTGCGTTTGATGGGACTGATGCGACACATGTGACTGATGATTGGGCGTTGATCGTTCGACGTTGGGCGTTCGGCGTTTGCTTTGTTTCAGGGGCACGAGTTTCATCCCGCATTTCGGACAATTGCCGGGATGATCCGTGACGACTTCCGGATGCATCGGGCACGTGTATTTCTGTGTCTTCCCATACTCCTGCTCTTGCTCGTAATCGTGCTCGTGGAGCGGGCGATTGAGGTCAATCGCCCCTATCTGCACACGCGTTGCGAGTGTCAATGCGCAAACGAAAACTAAAATCTGTCTGTTCATTTCAGACGCTGAAACAGGTCAATTCTGTAGTGGCAGCCGTGTCGGCTGCGCGGTCTGTGCAAATGCAGGCGGCACGCCTGCCGCTACAGCAGAAGATTTACGGTCGCGGATCGCGACTCGTTAACCCAAGGAGGGAGGCGCGTGAGCGAAAAGGCTCTGCTGTAAGATTAATTCAGCGAATGAATGCGCGTCGGGCGGTCCCGTGTCGAGAGACGATGATGCCTGCGCGTTGGATAAAAGCGCAACTAGCGCGAACTCTTCACCGCGAAGATCGACATCCGAAAAATCTGCGTCGTCGCGCGCCCAACGTTTCGTTTTCGCAAGAACAACAGCGCGCAGGATTTTGCAGCATTGCACCTGCGCGGTTTGCTGTTTTTGCTTTGCTGGGTTGGAATGAAACGGGCACGCGGCTTGCGCCAATTCGGTTTTTGCTGCAAGCGCCGCGAACGCGCAATGATTGGAGATCGCGATCCAGGAACAAACTACAATCGCGACGACCGCCCAACGCATACTCGCTTTCATGTTCGATGTCGGCTTTGGAGTGCACGGACACGTCCGCGCTTTGAAAGCGGTGACATGTCGCCGCACTCCAAATACTTCCCGAGGCGCGATCACTCAAACATTTTCTTCCGCGGCGGTAATCGGCGCAGCGCCAGTCGCGGTGACCTCCGGTGGTGCCAACGGCACGCTCGGCGGCATGGCGGCTTGTGAATCGAATGGTGTTTGCCTGATGCGTGTCGACATCAGCATCGCGGTAAAAAGAAGAGCGGCTGCGAGATAATACGGCGCGCCTGGAAGGTGAATGGAATTTTTCGGATCGATGAACCATCCAAAAATTCGAAGGAATACCCATGGGCCTACAATGAACGTGATCGAACGCATGCTCTGGAGCGCGCCTTGCAATTCGCCTTGCTCGCGTTCGCTAACGCGATGAGTCATCATGCTCTGCGCGGCTGGCATGGAAATGTTCCAAAGTGAAATGATCGGGATCGAAGCCAGCAACCACGCGCCCGTTTTGGCCAGGCCGGCGACAAACATTCCGCTCGATCCAAAAAACTGGCCGATGTAAAGCGTCCGTTTTTCGCCGAAACGTTTCACCATTACACCGGTCAATCCGCCGGAAATCGCGGCGGTGACGATTCCGACAACCATGAGCGACAGTCCGATCATTCCCTGGCTCCAGCTGTAGCGATAAATCGCGTAAAGTGCCCAGACGCTAAACACATTGTGCGCGAGATAGGCGAGAAATTGGATCATGGTCAGCCGCCAAAGTTCGTGATGAGAACGCAAGAGCGCGAGCGAGCCGACCGGGTTGGCACGCCGCAACGCGAATTGTTTTCGCTGATTTTGCGCCAACGATTCCGGAACGAAGAAGTAGCCCCAGAGCCAATTCGCTAGACTAAGAGCGGCTGCAATCCAAAACGCGAGACGCGGATTGACATCGCCCGCCAATCCACCGATTGCTGGTCCGAACGTGAATCCGATGCCGAATGCCACGCCGATCAACCCGAACGCTGCAGCTCGCTTTTGTTTCGGCGTAACGTCGGCGATGTAAGCCATCGCGGTCGGAATGCTTGAAGTCGTGATTCCGGAAATAATTCGGCCGAGGAAAAGCCAGTTCAACGTGGGCGCCGTCGCCATCACGATGTAATCCAAGCCGAGACCGAGATTTGAGAGCAGAATGATCGGGCGTCTTCCAAATCGATCTGATAACACTCCGAGCAAGGGTGAAAAGACAAACTGCATCAGCGCGAAGACCACCGCGAACCGGGCGCTCCATTTCGCCGCATCAGTCATCTCGCCGCCGAGAAAATCCAGAATCAGCTTCGGCAAAACGGGGATGATCAAACCCATCGCCAGGATGTCGAGGGTCACCGTGACGAGAATGAAAATTATCGCGGCCGGGCGAGACTTCATGCGAGTGGAGCATGAACGCAACGTTGTAGCGGCGGGTGTGTCAACCACCGGAGTAGATGGAACCGCAAGAGCTGTAGGCGGGGTATTTCTCAGTTCATCTCGCGCGCAAGATCGCGAGGCTGGCGTAACTCAGGCATACATGCCTGACGCGCCGAGCAGGGTTCGCAGCCTGCTCCCCCTGCGGGCAAGGGTGCCCCCGCCTGACTAACGGCCATCATGGCTGTGTTACGATTTGCCTCGCGCGCAAGATCGCTGTCCGTTGTCATTCCGAGCGAAGCGAGGAACCTCACGATCAAGGTAGCGGCCAACCTGAGCACCTTGTGTGACGCATTAACCAGCGAGAGATCTTTCGCTCCACTCAGGATGACGACGCCGGTTTTTCTCAGCTTATCTTGCGGACAAGATTGCGCGGCAGGCTAAGGTCGATGCATGAAACTGCTGTTCGCCTTTTATGTCTGTGTCTCAGCGCTTCTCGCTCAGACGCCTACGGATGAAAGCGCTGCGGTCGTCCAAGCCGAGCGCGATGGATGTGCTGCGTATTTGGGCGGTGACGCCGAGAAAATCGCAAACTTCTTAACCCGTGACTACACGCTCACAAATTCAAAGGGCGAAATCACCGCAGCGGGCGATGATATCGAAGATGCCAGAAGTGGCAGAGTCCATTACGATGTTTTCGAAAACTACGACATGAAGGTGCGGGTCTACGGCGATCACACGGCCATCGTGACGGGGAAGACAAAAATAAAAGGTAACGCGCAGGGTAAACCGATCGACATCGTTGTTCAGTTCACCGATACGTTTGTAAAAGAGAGCGGCCGCTGGCGTCTCGCCGCCGGCCATGTGTCGCGCTTGAAAGAATAAAGGATACTCAGTTCGAATTTTTCTCCGCTGATCCGGCGCGAAAAATCTTCCTGCTCGGTCTCCTGAACGTTGAATGCTAGCGTGATCCACCGCGTATGTACGAGCGCCGCAAGCAGCGTCTTCTCAGCCGATTTGAATTTGGCAAGCGTGTTAGCCGACATGGGCTGATGGCACTTGGAGTTTTGGTGTTCGGACTCGGAATCGGCGTTGCGGGATATCATTGGCTTGCTCATTTGAACTGGATCAATTCGCTCCTGAATGCATCGATGATTCTCGGAGGAATGGGTCCCGTCGATCCATTGCCTACTAATGCCGCAAAACTTTTCGCTTCGTTTTACGCTTTGTTTTCGGGGCTGGCGTTCATCGGCATCGTATCAGTGCTGCTGGCCCCATTTGTGCATCGTATGCTGCACCGCTTTCACGCGGAGGACCGGGACTAGATGGATTTTCTGCATCGATTTGCGCAAGGCGAGCTTGGTTCTTGGAAGGATTGAGGCGTTCAGCGACGCCATCTTTCGATTGTGGTTACGCTGCTAGTGGTCGACTTAAACACCCACGTCAACGAACGTGGCAGCGACCACCTTTGATTTGCCCGGTATGAAGAAACTATTACTAAATTCATTCGTCGCAGGGGCCGCTTTGGCCGGAATGGCAGGTTGCGCCCAAATAAAAAAGCCGCCCGCACAGGCTAAGGCGGTGCCGGCCGGTTTGCGTTTCGATCAAGTCGGGCGGGTTACGCTGTACGTCGGTGAGCCGTGCGCATCGCAAATCATGTTCGATTTCCATGGCGCAGGATCAACGGTCTGGCTCGCGGCACCGATGTGGGTGACGAAAGTCCTCACGGACGCGGCGAATAAAAACCGGCGCGTTCATGTCTCGGGAAAATGGCGGCGTGGCGGACAATCGAACTGTAGCTACGTTGAAGTGACAATCGCGGAGTTAATGAGATGAAATCAAAGCAGATTGAGGACACGCCGAAAAAGTTCGGCCCTGTTGCAGTTCGTGCGCTCGCAGTCGGGGCGCAATCCATAGGCGCTATTGCCGCCGGCGCGCTCGCGATTGGCGCTGTAACGCTTGGGCTGGTCGCGATTGGTCGCCTAGTAATTGGGCGCGCAAAAATCAAACGCCTCGAAATTGGCGAATTAAGAGTAACTCGTCTGCACGTGACCGAATCACTTCACACGCCGAATCAGTAGCGATAATGCTCTGATTTGAACGGACCATCGATCGAAACGCCGAGATAGTCAGCTTGTTTTCGAGACAGCTTGGTGAGTTTAACGCCGATTTTTTCCAAGTGCAGGCGCGCGACTTCTTCGTCGAGCTTCTTCGGCAATACGTAAACGCCGACTTTATACGTGTCGCGATTCTTCCAAAGATCCAACTGCGCAAGGACCTGGTTTGAAAATGAATTCGACATCACAAAGCTCGGGTGTCCGGTGGCGCAGCCGAGATTCACGAGCCGACCCTCGGCGAGCAGGAAAATTTCGTGACCGTTAGGAAACGTATACTTGTCCACTTGCGGTTTGATGTTGGTTTTCTTCACGCTTTCAGCGGTGTTAAGCGCATCGACCTGAATTTCATTATCGAAATGGCCAATGTTGGCGACGATGGCCTGATCTTTCATTCGCTGCATATGTTCGAGCGTGATCACATCGATGTTGCCGCTGGCAGTAATGTACACATCGCCGCGGCCAAGTGTGTCTTCGATGGTGGTGACTTCGTAACCTTCCATTGCGGCTTGCAAAGCGTTTATCGGATCGATCTCAGTGATGACGACACGCGCGCCCTGGCCGCGCAAGGATTGCGCGCAGCCTTTGCCGACGTCCCCATAACCGCAAATGACGGCGACCTTTCCGGAAAGCATCACATCCAGAGCGCGGTTCAATCCATCAACCAGTGAATGCCGACAGCCATAGAGATTGTCGAATTTCGATTTAGTGACCGAATCGTTCACGTTGATCGCCGGCACGAGCAGCCGATTTTCCTGCGCCATCTTGTAAAGCCGATGCACGCCGGTTGTGGTCTCCTCCGAAACGCCACGCCAATCCTTCGCGATCTCGTGCCAGCGGTAGGGATTCTCACGATGAATCTCTAGCAGCAAATCTTTGATGACCTGTTCTTCCTTATTTGCTGATTTCGTCTTTGCCCAATCGCTTCCTTCCTCCAGCTCATATCCTTTGTGAATGAGCAACGTAGCGTCGCCGCCGTCATCGACCACAAGTTGTGGGCCTTTGCCTTGGGCGTGCGAAATCGCCCGGTAAGTGCACCACCAGTAGTCTTCGAGCGATTCCCCTTTCCACGCGAAGACCGAGATACCGCGCTTCGCGATCGCCGCGGCGGCATGATCTTGCGTCGAGAAAATGTTGCAGCTTGCCCACCGCAGAGTCGCACCAAGATCTACAAGTGTCTCGATCAACACCGCAGTCTGGATCGTCATATGCAGCGATCCCGTGATGCGAACGCCCGCCAGCGGTTTCTGCGGCGCATATTTCTCCCGGATCGCCATCAAACCCGGCATCTCTTTCTCGGCGATGGAAATCTCTTTTCTCCCAAAATCGGCAAGTGAAAGATCGGCGACTTTGTAATCCTGTTTTGTTTTCGGGTCAGTGATTATGGTGCTCATAAAATTTTTCTGACGTTTACCGTAAGGCCTGTTTTAGCGCTTCTGCCTTGTTCGTCTTTTCCCATGTAAGCGCGTCAACATCGTCAACCCGCCCGAAATGACCGTAGTTAGTTGTCTTTTGATAGATGGGGCGAAGGAGATTGAGCTGCTTAATTATCTCGGCAGGTTTGAAATTGAACACGTCCCAGATCGCGCGTTCCAATTTTTCTTCGTCCACTTTGCCGGTGCAGAATGTATCGACGCTCACGCTCACCGGCTCGGGGTGACCGATGGCGTAGGCAAACTGGACTTCACACCGCTCTGCCAAACCCGATGCAACCACATTCTTTGCGATCCAGCGGCCCATGTAGGCGGCGCTACGATCGACTTTGCTCGGGTCTTTTCCGGAAAAGGCTCCACCACCATGCCGCCCCATTCCGCCATATGTATCGCAGATGATTTTGCGACCCGTTATCCCCGCGTCGCCTTCCGGGCCACCGATCACAAATCGCCCAGTCGGGTTGATCAAGTAAGTGGTTTTCTCATCGAGCCAATGCGGCGGCATCACTTTCTTGATCAGGAGCGCAATCAGTGTCTCGCGAATTTCCTTTTGTTTCACGTCGGTAGTGTGCTGAGTGGAAACTACGATCGCCGCAGCCCGCACCGGTTTATAGCCATCATACTCGATCGACACCTGCGTTTTGGCGTCGGGACGGAGCCAAGGAATTTCGCCAGATTTTCTTAAGCGCGTTAGCTCGCGTCCGAGCTTGTGTGCGAACGAAATAGGTGCCGGCATTAGTTCCGGCGTTTCATTGCAGGCAAAACCGAACATCAAACCCTGATCGCCGGCTCCTTGCTCGTCCGTCTCCTTTCCTTCAGCCGCAATGCTATCGACGCCTTGTTTAATATCGCGCGATTGCTCGCTCACCTCACAAATCACGCGGCACGTGTCTGCGTGAAAAATGCAATCGCCGTTTACGTAGCCGATGTCGCGAATGGCGGTGCGCACGCGCTCCTCGAAATCAAACTTCGCATTGCTTGTTATCTCCCCCGCGATAACGACGAGGTTTCCTTTCGCAAGAGTCTCGCAGGCTACGCGGCTCAGGGGGTCCTGTTCGAGACAGGCATCAAGAATGCAATCGCTGATGGTGTCGCAAACTTTGTCGGGATGACCTTCGGTGACGGACTCTGAGGAAAAAATATAACGGCGGGACATGAATCAAAGAACGTTGAAGAGTTGAAGCGTTAAACCGGTCGATCACTGCCGACATGTTCAACTTTGTAACGATTTAACCATTCAACGCTGTAACGCTGTCGACAGACATATTGACCAATCATGATGCGTCGATATATCGTTGGCCACCATCATGGCGTCAACCATTAATTTGTTGCGGTTGCTGGCAGATCCTACCCGGTTGCGTTTGCTGCTTTTGCTCGAACAGGAAGAGCTTTCCGTCGCGGAGTTACAGCAAATTTTGGGTATGGGCCAATCGCGCATCTCCAGTCATCTTGCTCAGTTGAAACGCGTGGGCGTCGTGGCCGATCGGCGGGTAGGAAAGAATGTTTATTACGGTGCGAACCACCATGGGCGCAACGCGCAGCAGGAGCGCGTGGCGGAAATTACGCAGCTGCTTGCGCAGGAATTGCCGGAAACGTCGCGCGATCGCACGAGTCTCAAGCTCGTTCTGCACAAGCGTCAGGACAAAGCGCGTAAATACTTTGACGAGCTCGCCGGTAAGTTTGGCCGAAGTTATGTGCCTGGCCGGTCGTGGAAAGCGCTGGCACACACACTTATTACTTTACTCCCGCCGCTGACAGTCGCCGACCTTGGCGCAGGCGAGGGGACGCTTTCGCAATTGCTGGCCAAAAACGCCCGCAAAGTCATTGCCGTCGATAATTCGCCAAAGATGGTCGAGTTCGGCGCACAGCTGGCGAAGAAGCACGGAATCAAGAACCTCGAATATCGGCTTGGCGACATTGAAGATCCGCCGATTGCTAAAAACAGTGTCGATCTGGCGGTTTTGAGCCAGGCGCTGCATCATGCCATTCATCCGGAGCGAGCTATCGCGGAGGCCCGCCGCATTTTGAAACGCGGTGGTCGCCTGGTGATTCTTGATCTGTTGAGTCACCGGTTCGAAAAGGCCCGCGAACTGTATGCAGATCACTGGCTTGGCTTTAGCGAAGTGCAGTTGCATCAGCTCTTGGAAAAAAGCCGCTTCCGAGATATCGAAGTCAGCGTGGTTTCTCGAGAAAAGCAGAGTCCGCATTTCCAAACCGTCTTCGCGACCGGCGTAAAGTGAACGCCGGGGCTTCTTTGCCTGTCAATATTGTCGTAGTAGACTTAGTTGCGACCAACCCAAATCTGTAGCCATGACGGGCTTCTTTGACGAAGTGAAGCGGCGCAAGGTCTACCGCGTGGCGGCAGCCTATATCATCGCTGCTGGAGGCGCCATACAACTGGCCTCCGCTGCATTTCCGGCGTGGGAATTGCCAAACTGGGCGCTGCGCTCTGTCATCGTCCTGTTGCTGCTTGGCTTTCCAGTCGCGCTCATGCTTGCCTGGGCGTTCGACATCACTATGCAAGGCATCCAGGCAACCCCGGAAACCGCGGTGCGGGGAAGGCATCGCCGGCGTAACATAATCATGCTCGTCGCAACCGGCGTGATCATCTCCGCCGCCGCCGGGTTCTTTCTCTTGCCTCGCGTCTCAGCGCGCAAGATCGACAAGTCGATTGCGGTGTTGCCATTTGAAAATCTCAGCGCCGAGAAAGAAAACGCCTACTTCGCCGACGGGATTCAGGACGACGTGCTCACGAATCTGTCGAAGATTGGCGACCTGAAAGTTATCTCGCGCACCTCCGTCATGTCGTATCGGGGAAAAGCGTCCAACGTTCGTGAAATAGGAAAAGCGCTCGGCGTCGCTACCGTTTTGGAAGGCAGCGTTCGCCGTATTGGCAATCGTGTGCGCGTAAACGTGCAATTGATCAATGCCTCGAATGACGAGCACCTGTGGGCGGAAGATTACGATCGCGACTTGACCGATGTGTTCGCGATTCAAACCGACCTGGCCCAACAAATCGTGCGCGAATTGCAGGCAAAACTGTCACCAATGGAGAAGGCGCAAATCGAGAAAAAGCCGACACAGAATCCCGACGCCTATCTCGCTTTTGTGCGGGGACATGATTTGTTTACGCGTCCGGACAAACTCCGCACCGACACGGAAGAGGCCGAGCAGCAGTTTGAGCGGGCGACCAGGCTCGACCCGAAATTCGCCGGCGCATTTGCGGCATTGGCGTGGATCGATGACTGGATGTATCACACCTACGATCCTACTCCCGCACGAAAGGAAAAGGCGCGTGCGGCAGCGTACACGGCCATTCGCCTGCAACCAGACCTGCCTGAGGCGCACCTGGCGCTGGGTTTTTATTACTACTATTGCGAGCGCGATTATCAGAATGCGCTGAAGGAGTTTGCGATTGCGAAACGAAGTTTGCCAAACTCAGCGGAAGTCTACATGGCGATTGGAGCGATTGAGCGTCGCCAGGGCAAATGGGCTGAGTCCACGGCCAATCTGGAGAAAGCCGCATCCCTCAGTCCAAAGGACGCATTCGTCCTCGTAAATCTTGCCGACAATTATCGCGCCAACAAGAACTTCGAAACCGCAGATAAGCTTTACGATCGCGCAATCGAAGCCGCGCCCAACTCGCTTAATGCCCGCGCGGCAAAGGCAATGCTTGCATTCGATTGGAAAGGAGACCTGAGCATGATGGAGAAAGACTTGGCGGATATGCCACCAGGCGTCGACCCCGAGGGTCTCGTCACGTACGGTCGGGTGCAACTTTTCATGCTGCAACGAAAATTTCCGGAAGCTCTTGGCGCTTTAAAGCAATTGCCTCAAGCCGTCCCTTATGATGATAAGCCAAGAGAATTTTTCGAGGGTGTGATTTATACTTTTTTGAATGACAAAGAAAAGGCGCGCTCTGCCTTCGAACGGGCTCGGCCCGTCGTAGAAGAAGCGTTGCGCAAGAGCCCGGATGCTGCCTCACGACACATGACCCTCGGCATGATTCTGGCCGGGCTTGATCAAAAGGAAGCAGCCATCGCTGAAGGTAAACGCGCGGTGGAACTTTTGCCCGAGTCTCAGGATGCTTTGGAAGGACCAAAGATCACGCTTTTGCTCGCCCAAATTTACACTTGGACCAGTGAGCCAAGTCAGGCGCTTCAACTCCTCGAGCATTCGCTCAATACGCCAAATGGCGTCACGGTTCCCTCACTGAAACTTGATCCGGTCTGGGACCCGCTGCGAAGGGATCCGCGCTTTCAGGCTTTGATCGAGAGGAACGGCGCGAACGCTTAGCGTCGACTTCTCTTTTTCACTTTGATGACAGCCATCACCGCGAATGGTGCGGGAAAAATTCGCAAAACGAATGTCTACCAATGTCAAGTGAACGCGGCAGGCACTTTTTCTGTCTAAACTACGCCTTTGCAGTATCGTCCCGTGCAAATCCAATCTTTTTTTATGAGCGGTTTCTTCGAGGAGGTGAAACGACGAAAGGTTTACCGGGTGGCGGCGGCTTACGTCATTGCGGCGGGCGGCATCATTCAGCTTGCTTCTGCTGCGTTTCCGGCTTGGGAATTGCCAAACTGGGCGCTGCGTCTGGTAATTGTGCTTTTGCTGGTCGGTTTTCCTATTGCGTTAATTCTCGCCTGGGCGTTTGACGTTACGGCGCAAGGTATAAAAACAACGCCAACAGCAGCGCCGCGGAGACAGGTTCGCCGCAATGTAATTATGTTGGCTACAGCCGGGGTGGTAATGTCTGCGGCTGTTGGCTTTTTTGTGCTGCCACGCGCTTCTGCGCACAAAATAGATAAATCAATTGCGGTGCTGCCGTTCCAGAATTTAAGCGACGATCCACAGAACGCTTACTTCGCGGACGGTATTCAGGACGACGTGCTCACCAGTTTGTCAAAGATAGGGGATCTCAGGGTGATTTCTCGCACCTCCGTCATGCAGTACAGAGACAAGGCGGCAAACGTGCGTGACATAGGTAAAGCCCTTGGCGTTTCCAACGTTCTCGAGGGCAGTGTGCGTCGCGCCGGAAACAAGGTTCGAGTGAACGTGCAGTTGATCGACGCGAATAGCGACGAGCATGTTTGGGCTAATGATTACGATCGCGATGTAACCGACGTGTTTGCGATCCAAAGTGATCTCGCTCAAAAAATCGCCGAAGCGCTCCAAGCCAAGCTGTCGCCCGGGGAAAAATCAATGATGGAGCGCAAGCCTACAGAAAATGGAGAGGCATACCTGGCGTTCGTTCAGGCGCATAATCTTTCCTGCGCTTTTGAGGATCTCGAAAAACTGAAACAGAGCGAGCAGCTTTACGCGCGTGCCATCGAGTTGGATCCGAACTTTGCGCTGGCCATCGCGCGCTACTCGCAATTGGAAAGCTGGCTTCTGCACGAAGGTGATCGCGCGCCGGAGCGCCGGGACAAGGCGCGTACCCTTGCGGAAAGAACTTTGCAGCTACAGCCAGATCTGCCGGAGGCGCATCTGGCACTGGGGTTCTCTTACTATTATGGGGATAACAACTATGACGCGGCGCTAAGAGAATTTGAAATCGCGCAGCGCGGATTACCTAACGAATCTGAAGTCTATCTCGCCATCGGCGCAATCCAACGCAGGCAGGGAAAGTGGGTTGAGTCGACTGCAAATCTTGAGAAGGCGGTCAGTTTGAATCCTAAAGATACCTGGCCGCTGCAAAATCTCGCTTTCAACTATCAGATGCTGCGGGACTTTACTAAAGCTAATCAGACCATCGATCGCGCACTGGCGTTGGACCCGAATGCTCTCGGGCCCTGGGAGGTCAAGTCAAAACTGGCCATCGTTGAGAAGGGCGACTTCAGTGTGGCGGAGAAAGCGTTTGAAGCCGTGAAATCGGTACCCATGAGCAACGAGCAGAAGCTTAAAATCGCCGGTGATCGCGCCAACGTATTGATTTTGGAACGCAAGTATCGGGAAGGATTGCAACAAGCGGAAAGCGTCTCGGATGATCAACTTGACGCTTTGCCGGCACATTTGTGGAGTAAGTACTACTACATCGGCTTTGCGCGAAAGGCGCTTCAAGACGAAGCGGCGGCACGTGCGGCTTTCCTCAAGGCAAAAAACGCCGTCGAGGAGCAACTGAAACGGACTCCTGACAATGCGGACACGCACGTTGAGCTGGCAAAAGTGCTCGCATTTCTCAGCGAGAGGGACTCGGCGCTCGCGGAGGCGCAACGCGCGACCGAACTGCTTCCCGAAACCAAAGACGCGTTTGGAGGTCCGGAAGTTATGGCTGGCGTAGCGGAGGTTTACGCGATTCTGGGTGAGAGCGATCGCGCGATCGAGATACTCGATAGATTGTTGAGCCGACCAAGCGGCGTCACCACACAGGCTCTGAAAATAAATCCAATTTGGGATCCACTGCGACGCGATCCGCGCTTTCAAGGTTTGATCGACAAGTACGGTGCTAAGGCTTAGGACTTTTGTCCTTTTCTTCACCGTTGTCGCTGCCGCGCATGCGGACTGGAATGTTCTTTCAGTTGCATCGGAACCAGGGCGCGCAGGAATTGAGCATCGACACATTGTCGTTGAAAACACGGGTGCCGATCAACGGGCCGATCTCGACCTTGCAATTTTCTCCGGCAAATCATGCACGTTACGCGTAATCGATAATCCTGACGGACAAACACTCGCGGCGGTTATGAAACGCGAAAAATGCGGGTGCGGAGTCAATGGTG
>Ga0209156_10000125_pt1 | contig 58507 bp, 51 predicted proteins | sample GraSoiAngelo_124_FD_185881 | JGI IMG/M metagenome (GOLD analysis project Ga0209156, IMG submission 185881) | Grasslands soil microbial communities from the Angelo Coastal Reserve, California, USA - 14_0927_05_20cm (SPAdes) (version 2) | ecosystem: Environmental > Terrestrial > Soil > Grasslands... | reverse complement strand
GAGCTGCGGCCGGCTGCCCGCGCCACCAGCTTCTGGGCCAGCGTCTGGCTCATCCGTGCTCTAGAAACTCCTTCAGCGATTTCTCCGGCGGCCTGGCGAAGTTCGAGCGGCGGCTCACTTTGCCGGCCCCGAGCCTGCGCAGCTTGATCGCCATCTCCGCGCTCTTTGCGATCACCGTGATGCCATTGATGACCGGTGCGCCGTCCATCTCGCCCGAGAACAGCATCATCGGCAGGCCGCCGGCGGGGACGATGACGTCGGCGCCGGCGTCGAGCAGGGCGCGGCATTCGCGCTCCCACTTCGGTTGCAGTTTCTTGAAACCCTCTTCAGTTGAGAAGGCGTCCATGAAATCGGTGATCTTCGCATCGACGGCGCGCACCGCGATCACGCGCTGCTGCAGGCCGTAGCGGATCACCTGGTCCTCGTGCCACGGGATGAACGCCGGGTTGATGGTCACCAGGCCGAGCTTGCGCCCGAGCGTGCAGGCATGGAAGAGGGTCGTCTCGCCGAGCCCGAGGACCGGGATGTCTACCACCGACTTCGCTTCGGCGAGGCCCGCATCCTGGAAATGGGTGATGGCGATCGCGTCATAGCCCTGGCGCTCGGCCTCGATGGCGTTGCGGATGAAATTGCGCGCGATGCGGAATTCGGTGACGGCGTGGGTCGTCGTCGCGGGTGGCGTAGTCGTGTTGAAGGTGCCGGTGAACTCGGGGTCGAGAATCGCCTTCAGGTGCGGTTCGACCTTGTTGATGTAGGGCGCATGCTGCACGCGGTCGGTCGCGCCCTGGAACCAGATTTTGTATTGGCTCATTTGCCGCTCTCCATCAGGGCAAGCGCGCGCAGCGGGCTGCCGCTGCCGTTGCGGATCTTCAATGGCGCCGCCACCACCACCGCGCCGGTCGGCGGCAGCTGGTCCAGGTTGGTGAGGCATTGCAGGCCGTAGCGCCCCGCGCCGTGCATGTAGTAGTGGCAGGGATAGGGCGGACGAAGGTGATACGCCTGCCCTGCATCCGTGCCGATCGACTCGGTGCCGAAGCCGAGCAGGTCGCGCTCGGCGACGAGGAACTTCACCGCGTCGGTGTCCGGGCCGGGCGTGTGCTGGCCCGTCTCGTCGTAGTTCTGGTACTCGACCGGTTCGATGCTGCGTTTCGACCAGCCGGTGCGCATCAGGACCCAGGCTCGTGCAGGAATGCGACCGTGGCGTCTTTCCCATTCCAAAAGATGTTTCTTTGTCAGGAGGAAATCCGCATCCTTTGCGGCCTGCGTCGAGCAATCGATCACGCAGGCTGGTCCGATGAAGCGCTCGGGCGGAATGCTGTCAGTCGCGTTGTTCGGCAAGTCCCTGCCGGACACCCAGTGGATCGGCGCGTCGAAATGCGTGCCGGTGTGCTCGCCGCAGGAAAAATTGTTCCAGTACCAGGCCGGGCCGCGCTCGTCGTAACGCGACACTTCCTCGATGCGGAACGGCCAGGCCTGGCCCATCTCCGGCGGCAGCGAGATCTGCGGAAACTCGGGCGAGAGGGTCTGGGTCAGGTCGACCACGCGGATTCTGCCTGCCGACAATTCGCGAACGAGACTATCGAGGATGCTCATGAGGACAGCTCTCTTTCCAGCGCCTTCGGATTGTCGCGCCAGCGCGCGAGCCATTCCTGCGCGACGTCGCCGGGATACACATCCTCGACGCCATCGCGCAGGGCGCCGACGATGGCACCCGCCAGCCCGGCCGCAGCGACCTTGGGCGGCGGCAGCAGCTGGTTCCATTCGTCGTCGAGCGGCCCGGGGAAGACATTGACCACGCGCACGCCCGCGGGCCGCATTTCGGCGCGCAGGCACTGCGCCAGCGAGTGCGCCGCCGCCATGGAGGCGGAAAAGGTGCCGTGCGGCGGAAAATTGGCGAGCGCGTAGATCGACAGCACATTCACCCAGGCTGCCGCGCTCGCCAGGCCGTCGGCGCCGCGCGCGCGCATGGCCGGGCCGAATTCCTGCGCCAGGCGCAGCAGGCCGAAGTAGTTGACGTCCATCTCGGCGCGGGCGGTCTCGACGCCCGGCCGGTTGCCGATGCCGAAAGCGCGGTGGTGCTCGGCGTTGTTGATCAGGATGTCCACCTTGCCGCCGATCTCGGCCGCCAGCTCGCGGACGTTTTTCGAGTCGGTGACATCGAGCGGCAGCAGGCTGACCTGGGAAACCTTGCTTAACGCATCAAAACCGGAAAACTTCTTCCATGGCTCGGCATACCCCACCCAGATGATCTCTGCGCCCGCCTGGGCGAGCGCTTTCACGATCGCCTGGCCGGCCGCGGTCTTGCCGTCGGTCACCAGGACTTTGCGGAATTTCGGATCGCAGGTGAATTCCCGCAATTGCCGGTCGTCTGCCATGTTGGAAGTCTCCTTCTCGGGTAACGCCACCAGCACTGCCTGCCCGGCACGGTCAAGCCGCGCGGCCACGCGCACTCGCGCGGGCGCGGGCGGCACGCCGCCATGCAGGTGCGCCACCACGGTAGGGCCGCAGTCGAGCTGCACGAGGCCGAGGCGCCACGGCAGCCGCTCGCGGAAGAACAGGTCGTTGCTGTGATGTAAAAGCGTGCTCGACAGAAGTTCGCCGTCCCCTGACTGAGGATGCCATTGAAGATGAATCGAAAGGCATTGCTGGCAAGCCTCGCGCGGAGGGTATTGCACCGTGCCGCAATCGCGGCACTGCTGCAGCTCGAAGCGGCCGAGCGCCGCGGCGGCGGTCAGCCCGAGCGCGGCGCGGCTGCGCGCCGCCGGCGGCAGTGTCGGCAGCCGCGTGCGCAGGACCGGGTTTTTGCGTTTTGGCTTGTCTAGCATCGGAGGATCGCCGCGCCGGAACCGAGACCACGGTCGAAGTTGATCATGCCGAAGCCGCTGACTAGGCCGAGTTTCGCATCCTTGACCTGGCGCGCCTGCGCCTGGCCGGTCAGCTGCCGCAGCGCTTCCACCATGCCGAGGAAGCCGCCCGCGGCGCCGGCCTGCCCGACCGAGAGCTGCCCGCCGCTGGTATTGAGCGGAAAGCTGCCGTCGTGCGTGAAGCTGTGCTCGCGTACGAAAGCCGGCGCCTCGCCCTTGGCGCAGAAGCCGAGGTCTTCGAGCTGCAGGAGCGAAATCACCGGGTAGTCGTCGTAGGTCTGGACGAAGTCCATGTCGCCCGGTCCGGCGCCGGCCTGCGCGTAGAGATCCTCGCGATCGAGCGCCCAGCCGGCGCGCATCTGCACCGGATCCGCGGCATAGGCGTTATGCCTTTCGATGGTCCCCATCAAGGCTGCGAACGGAATGCCGAGCGCTTTTGCACGCTCTTCGCTCAAGACCAGAAACCCCTCGGCGCCCGCGCACGGCATGACGCAGTCGAACAGATGCAGTGGCTCGGCGATCGCCCGTGCCGACAGGTACTCTTCCAGCGTCAGCGGTTTCTTGAAAAGCGCGTGCGAATACTTCAGCGCGTTGGCGCGCTGCGCCACGCACAGCTTGCCGAAATCCTCGCGCGTCGCGCCGTAGACGCGCATGTAGTACGCCGTGAGAAAAGCGAAGCTCGCGTTCGGGCCGCCCGCGCCGTAGGGATAGACCGCGTCGCGCGCGAACTGGCTGAAATTGGCGAGCGTCAGCCGGAAGGAGTCGACATGATTGGTGTCGCCGGCGATGCATGCGACGATGTCCGCGTCGCCCGCCTGCACCGCGCGCGCCGCGCGCCGCAAGGCGACCACGCCGCTCGCGCCGCCGAGCGGCAGGTGGTCGAGCCAGCGCGGCGACAGGCCCAGGTGCTGGGTGAGGCCGATGGCGGTGTCGGGCGCCAGCGTGAAGCTCGAGACGCTCAGTCCGTCGATCGCGTCCTTCTTCAGCCCCGCAGACTTGAGGATTTCGGAAATACATCTTGCCAACCACCAATGGGCAGCGCGGATCGAATAGCGCACATACGGCACGGTGACCGGAACGGCGACGGCGACGCCTTCGTAGCCCTTGCGAGTCATGGCCGGCGCTTGCGCTCCCGGACGTCGAAGCAGCCGGTCGGATGCAGCGCGAAGTCCGCCAGCTTCGCCTTTTGCACTTTGTTGGTCGAGGTGACGGGAAGCGAGTCGAGAAAGGCGACATAGCCCGGCGCCTTGAAGTAGGCGAGCCGCTCCAGGCACCAATTCTGGATGGAGATGGCGGTCTCCCGGCTCACCGCGTTGCTCTGGTTGAGAACCACGCAGGCCATGACTTCCTCGTCGCGCACCGGGTCGGGCGCAGCGATCACGGCCACCTGGCCCACCGCGGGATGGCCGGCGAGCGCCGCCTCGACCTCGAGCGCGGCGATGTTCTCGCCGGCGCGGCGGATGATGTTCTTGCGGCGATCGACGAAATGCAGCGCGCCGTCCGGCCCCCGGCGCACCACGTCGCCGGTGTGGAACCAGCCGTCGCGCCAGGCTGCGGCCGTCGCCTCGGGGTCCTTGAGGTAGCCGGAGAAGAAGCCGCGGCGCGGATCCGGCCCGGCTTGCCGCACCAGGAGCTCTCCGCTTTCTTCGTCTATCAGGATCTCCAGCGTTGGCGGAGGGCGGCCGATGCAGCGCGTGCCGACATGCCGCGGCTCGCGGCTCGCCGCGATCAGCGCCCCCCCTCCGGTCTCGGTCATCGCCCAGGCCTCGATCAGCGGAAAGCCGAAGCGCTCCTCGAACGCGGCGTGGTCCGCGGGATTGGCATTAGCGCCGTAGCCGAAGCGCACGCAATGCGCCTTATCAAAAGATGTCTCAGGTAAATTCAACAGCACGGCGGGCATGACACCGAGGTAATGCACGATCGTCGCGCCGGACTCGGCGACGTCGCGCCACCAGGTTTTTGGATGAAAGCGGTCTAGCTGTACCACGCAACCCGCGGTCAGGATCATCGCGGTCGTCGACACCGCGAGCGCGTTCATGTGAAACAGCGGCAGCGGCGTGATGAGCCGCTCTTCGCCTTCGCGCAATGCGCACAGGCCGCCTTCGGCGATATAGCGCCGCCCCACGTTGAGGAAGTAGAAGTTGCTCAGCAGGCAGCCCTTCGGCTTGCCGGTGGTGCCCGAGGTATAGAGCAGGGCGCACTCGCGCGCATTCCCCGGTTTTGGGGCGACCGGAAAATCCCCGTCGAGCATTTCCCGGGTCACGACCAGGCTCGCTTCGCAATGGCCCAGGATATATTCCAGCTCCGCTGAACGGTAGTCTGGATTGATCGGCACTACGCTCGCGCCGATCGAGTTGAGGGCGAGAAAGTGCAGCAGGAACTCGGGGCGGTTCTCGAGCCGCAGCGCGACGCGGTGCCCGGCGCGGTAGCCGCGCGCGCGGTAGCGCGCGGCGATGTCCGTCACCCGGTCGAGCGCCGCGGCGTAGCTCAGCTCCAGCTTTTCAGGCAACAGCTGCAGGAACGGCCTGGCGCCGTGCGCGCGGGCAGTCTGCTCGAACGCCGAAAAGACCGTCGTCACTCTGCGGATGGTAAGATGCCGCGCGTCGTTCGGACAACGGGAGGGAGGCCATGTTGCAGAGGATTTTTGCTCTTGCGCTGGGGCTCGCGCTCGGCGCGCCCGTGCTGGCGGCGGACACGATTTCGGCAACCCACGTGTTTCCGGCCTCGCTCATCTACTCGCGCAGCTTCCTCGAGTTCGTGAAGAAGGCCAACGACGCGGGCAGGGGCGAGTTCACGATCCAGGTGCGCGGCGGGCCGGAAGCGATCGGCATGATGGAGCAGCCCGGCGCGGTGCGCAGCGGCGTCGTCGATATGGTCTACTCGCCGTGCGCGTTCTACGCCGCGGTCGTGCCCGAGTGCGACGCGGTGAGCGCCAGCACCGTCGACGGGCCGACGGCGCGCAAGAACGGCGGCATCGACCTCCTTAACCAGATCCATCAAAAACGCATGGGCGTGGTTCTGCTCGGATGGGTGGACAGCGGCATCCGCTTCACCCTGTGGTCGACCAAGGAGCCGAAGTTCGACAGCGGCGGGCACATCGACATCAAGGGCTTCAAGGTGCGCGGCAATCCGATCTACAACGCGTTCCTCACCAACTATCTCGGCGCGCAGGTCATCAACATCAACTCTTCCGAGCTGTACACGGCGCTCGAGCGCGGCACGGTGGACATCACGGCGTGGACGCAGATCGGCCTGATGGACCTCAACTGGGACCGCTACATCAAGTACCGCATCCTGCCCGACTTCTTCGAGACCGATCTGATGATCATCATGAACCAGAAGAAGTGGACCTCGCTTTCGCCCAAGACGCGCGAGATCCTGCAGCGCACTGCCATCGAGCACGAGTCTGCCAGCCTGCAGTCGCTGCAGGAGCTGTGGAAGAAGGAGCAGGCGGAGCTCGCCCAGCGCGGCATCAAGACGCTGGCGCAGTCGCCGGACGCGTCCAGGCGCTTCGTGGCCGGCGCCCGCGCCGCGAGCCTGGCGCGCATGAAGGAGCGCACGGAGAAGGCGGGCGGCATGGAGAACTACGAGCGGATCGTGCAGCTCTTCACACCGGGCTGATCCCCTGCGCTATGTAGTCAAGGCGTACGACGCCGTCCTCTACGGCATGGCGATCGCCGCCGGCTTCCTGATGGCGGCGATGATGGTCGTCATCTGCCTCGACGTGGTGCTGCGCAACCTGGGGTACCAGAGCTCGGCCCACTTCTTCACGTTCACCGAGTACGCGCTGCTCGCCGTGCCCTGCCTTGGCGCGCCCTGGCTGGTGCGCGAGAAGGGACACATCTACGTCGAGATCCTCCTGATGACCCTGAAGCCCCGGCCGCGCAAGCTGCTCACCTGCGTCATCGGCGGCGTTTGCATCGCGGTTTGCGCAATCCTCGCCTGGTACGGCCTCGACGTCACGATCAGCGACTTCCTGCAGAACGAGAAGGACGTGCGCTCGCTCGACATGCCGCGCTGGATGGTGGTCGGCTTCATCCCGCTGTCGTTCGCGATGATGGGCATCGAGTTCCTGCGCTTCGTCGTGCGGCGCGAGGATTTCCTCGGCAGCCTCGGCGGGCAGTCGGAGTAGGCCCTGCATGCAGTGGTACTGGGCCGCGCTGCTCCTGTTTGGCCTCGGCGTCGGGCTGATGATGCTCGGCATCCCGGTGGCGATCGCCTTCTTCGCGACCAACATCGTCGCCGCGGCGCTGTTCATGGGCGGCGGCCCCGGCATCGTGCAGGTGATCAACAACGGCTTCGGCGCGATGACCAGCTTCGCGCTGGTGCCGATCCCGATGTTCCTGCTGATGGGCGAGCTTTTCTACCACACGGGGCTGGCGACGAAGTGCTTCAATGCCGCCGACAAGCTGCTCGGCAACGTGCGCGGCAGGCTCGCGTACGTGACGCTGATCGGCGGCACGGCGTTCGCCGGCCCGGCGGGCTCGAGCATGGGAGCCTGCGCGCTGCTCGGCTCGCTGATGGTGCCGGAGATGATGCGCCGGGGCTACAGCAAGTACCTGTCGATCGGGCCGATCATGGGCGTGGGCGGCCTGGCGGTGATCATCCCGCCCTCGGCGCTGACGGTGCTGCTCGCGACCCTCGGCCGTACCGACGTGGCGGACCTGCTGATCGCCGGCGTCGTCCCCGGCTTCCTGCTGGCGTCGATGTACGGCGTGCTGATCTGGGCATGGACGGTGATCCTGCCGGAGGCGGCGCCGGCCTATGCGCCAGAACCCGTGTCGCGGCGGGAAAAGATCCGCCTGTTCTTCGTCGACGTGATCCCGATGGTAGCGATCATCGTCTTCTCCGTGATCATCATGATCGTCGGCTGGTGCACGCCGACCGAGGCGGCGGCGCTCGGCGCGCTGTCGGTGATCGTGCTCGCCGCCTGCTACGGCGAGATGACCTGGAAGGCCTTGGTCAAGTCGCTCAACGGCGCGCTGCGCGTGACGGTCATGGCGTTCCTCATCATCTTCGGCTCGGCGACCTTCGCGCAGGTACTCGCTTTCACGGGGGCCTCGAGCGGGCTCATGAACTGGGCGCTCGGTTTCGATGTGACGCCGCTCGGCATGCTGTTCGTCATGATCGGGGTGATCCTGTTCCTCGGCTGCTTCATGGACCAGCTGTCCATGATGCTGCTCACCGCGCCGATCTTCTTCCCGCTCGCCAAGACGCTCGGCTTCGACCTCACCTGGTTCGGCCTGATCATGCTGCTGGCGCTGGAGATCGGCTACACGACGCCGCCGTTCGGGCTGCTGCTGTTCGTCATGAAAGGCGTCGCGCCGCCGGGCACGACGATGAAGGACATCTACCTCGCCGGCATGCCGTTCATCGCTTGCGTTCTGTTGCTGATCGGGTTGATCATTATCTTTCCGCCGCTTGCCACCTGGCTGCCGGCGATGAGCCATTAGGAGGAGCTATGCCGAGCTTCAGATTCACTGTCGACGGCAGGCGCGTTTCAGTCAACGCCGAGCCAGAGATGCCGCTGCTGTACGCCCTGCGCAACGATCTCGGTCTCGATAATCCCCACTTCGGCTGCGGCCTCGCGCAATGCGGCGCTTGCACGGTGCACCTGGACGGCGAGCCGGTGCGCTCGTGCGTGCTGCCGGTCTCCGCCGCGAGCGGCAGGACGGTCACCACCCTCAAGGGCCTCGGCACGCCGGACAAGCCGCACCCGCTGCAGGCGGCGTATGTCGAGGAGCAGGTGCCGCAGTGCGGCTACTGCATCAACGGCTGGGTGATGACCGCCGCGGCTTACCTCAAGAAGAACCCGAAGGCGAGCGACGCGCAGCTGCGCGACGCCCTCGCCGGGCTCAAGTGCCGCTGCGGAACGCACGTGGCCATCCTGCGCGCCATCAAGCGCGCGCAAGCTCGCCTGGCGTGAGGAGAACATCATGACGACTCTGACTCGCCGCGAATTCCTGAAGACCTCCGGGGCGCTGGTCGTTTCGTTCGCCGCGCCGCCGCTCACCGGGGCGCTGGCGCAAGTCGCCGCCGGCAAGCCCGCGCTCGTGCCGACTGAGCTCGATTCCTGGATCGCAGTACTGCCCGATGGCCGCGTGCAGGCCTTCTTCGGCAAGATGGACATGGGACAGGGCCTCGAGGTCGTGATCGCGCAAATCGTGGCCGACGAGCTCGATGTGGCCTGCGACAAGGTGGACGTGCTGATGGGCGACACCGGCACCTCGTGCAACCAGGGTGGCGCCTCGGGCAGCACTGGCGTATCGAATGGCGGGCGACTGCTGCGCAGCGCCGCGGCGGAAGCGCGGCGCCTTTTGCTGGAAAGCGGTTCGAAGCGCCTCGGTGTGCCAGCCGAGCAGTTGCGGGTTGAAGAGGGAATCATTCTTTCTCAGGACGGAAGGAAAGTTGCCTACAGCGAGCTGGTCGGCGGCAAGTATTTTCATCACCCCGTGGAGTGGAACAAGCAAGTCGGGAACGCGATGGACATCAAGGTCCGGGCGAAGCCCAAGACGCCTCAGGAGTACAGGGTGGTGGGCAAGTCCTTCGCGCGCCGCGACGTCGCCTGGAAGGTTTACGGCACCGACCGGTTCGTCACCGACGTGCGCGTGAAAGGCATGCTCCACGCGCGGGTCATCCGGCCGCCGCGGGCGGCGTGCAAAGTACGAGGCGTGGACGAGGCCTCGATCAGGTCGATCCGCGGCGCGCGCGTCGTGCGCGAGAAGGACTTCGTCGCGGTGGTCGCGCCACGCGAGTGGGACGCAGTACGAGCGGCGCAGATGCTGAAGGTCGACTGGCATGCGCTCGACGGCGCCTTCCCGGCGATGGATTCGCTGCACGAGCACATCCGAAGTGCCAAGGTCGTGAAGCGCGAGGAGCCCGTGAAGAAGGGCGACCTGGCAGCGGCGTTCAGCGCGCCGGGCGTGCGCATCGTCGAAGCGCAGTACGAGTGGCCGTTCCAGTCGCATGCCAGCATGGGTCCCGGCTGCGCGGTTGCAGACGCTAAGGCTGACCGCTGCACGGTGTGGACGGGGTCGCAGAAGCCCCACTTTGTGCGTGACGGCGTGGCCAAGCTGCTCGGCATGGCGCCGGAGAAAGTGCGGGCGATCTGGGTTGCCGGGCCGGGCTCCTACGGGCGCAACGATGCCGGCGACGCTGCGCTCGACGCGGCGTTCCTCTCGAAGGCGACCGGCAAGCCGGTGCGGGTGCAGGGCATGCGGGCCGACGGCACGGCGTGGGACCCGAAGGGCCCGGCGTGCGTGCATCGCGCGCGCGCGGCGATCGACGCCTCCGGCAAGGTGATCGGCTACGAGTTCGTCGCCAAGGGCTTCTCGCGCCAGCACATCGCTACCAACGAGTCGGACCCGGCGGACAGCCTGGTCGGGCAGGCCACCGGCATCCCGGCGAAGGGAACGCAGATCTTCGGCGTGCCGGCGGAGTCCTACGGCTTCGAGAACAAGCTGCTCGCCTGGGAGACGATCGCGCCGCTGGTGGAGAACTGCTCACCATTGCGCACCGCGCATATGCGCGATCCGGTCGGGCCAGAGATCCACTTCGGAGCCGAGCAGTTCATCGACGAGCTGGCCGCCGCGGTGGGCGAAGATCCGGTCGCCTTCCGCCTCAGGTACCTCACCGATCCGCGGCACCAGGCGGTGGTCAAAGCCGCCGCCGAAAAGGCCGGATGGCAGGCAAGGAATTCTTCTGAAAGAACCATGAAGGGCCGGGGCATCGCTTTTGCCGAGCGCAACGGCACCGCGGTGGCCGCCGTGGCCGAGGTCGAGGTCGAGCGCAGCACTGGGCGGATCTGGGCGCGTCGCGTGGTGGTCGCGCACGATTGCGGGCTGGTGATCAATCCGCAGGGCCTGCGCTACACGATCGAAGGCAACGTCGTGCAAGGCATCTCGCGCGCGGTCTACGAGCAGGTCCGCTTCGACCGCGATGCGGTCAGCAGCGTCGACTGGGCGAGCTACCCGATCCTGGAGATGCAGGACGCTCCGGCGGCGATCGAGGTGGTGCTGATCAACCGGCCGGAGGTCGCACCCTCGGGCGCTGGCGAGCCGACGATGCGGGTGATCCCGGCCGCCGTGGCGAACGCGTTCTTCGACGCCACGGGGGTGCGCCTGCGCAAGGCGCCGCTCAACGCGGAGAGAGTGAAAGCAGCGCTATCGCGCGCCTGAACCGCCAGGCCTGCATTGCCGGCGGCGGCCCGGCTGGCATGATGCTCGGGCTGCTGCTCGCCCGCGCCGGCGTGCGCACGCTGGTGCTGGAGAAGCACGCCGATTTCCTGCGCGACTTCCGCGGCGACACGATTCACCCCTCGACGCTGGAGGTGATGCACGAACTCGGGCTGCTCGAGGCGCTGCTGCGCCTGCCGCACCAGCAGGTGCCGCAATTTGCGGCGAAGTTCGGCGAGCGCGAGATCGCGGTGGCTGATCTTAGCCATCTGCCCACCCGCTGCCGCTTCATCGCGATGATGCCGCAGTGGGACTTCCTGGCCTTTCTCGCCAGGGAAGCTGCGCGCTCGCCGCACTTCGAGCTGCGCATGAATGCCGAGGTGATGTCCCTCATCGAGCGCGACGGACGCATTGCCGGAGTTCGAGCGAAAGACCTCGAGGTCGAGGCAGACCTGGTCATCGGCGCAGACGGCAGGCACTCCAGCGTGCGCGCGCAGGCCGGTCTCCAGGTGGAGGAATTCGGCGCGCCGATGGACGTTCTGTGGTTCAGGCTGTCGCGGCGCGCAGACGACCCCGAAGCGACCATGGCGCTGTTCGACGCCGGCCGCATCCTGGTCCTGATTTACCGCGGCGACTACTGGCAATGCGGATATGTGATCGCAAAAGGCGCAGCCGAAGAGGTGCGCCGCAGCGGCCTGCCGGCGTTGCGTGCCGGTATCGCCAGGCTGCTGCCGTTCCTCGCCGATCGCGTCGCAGAGCTCACCGACTGGGAGAGAATCAAGCTGCTCACGGTTCGCGTCGACAGGCTGCGGCAGTGGTACCGGCCCGGGTTGCTGTGCATCGGCGATGCCGCTCACGCCATGTCGCCGGTCGCCGGCGTCGGCATCAATCTCGCGATCCAGGATGCCGTGGCGGCCGCCAACATCCTGGCAGCGCCGCTCAAGGACCATCGAGTGTCGGTGGATGATCTGCGCAAGGTGCAGAAACGCCGCGAATGGCCGGTGCGCGTCACGCAGCGGCTGCAGCTCATGATGCAGCAGCGTGTGATCGCGCGCGTCCTGGGCACCGGCGAGCGGCTTGAGCCACCGCTCTTTCTACGCCTGCTTGCGCGCTATCCGCTGCTGCGCCGCATTCCGGCGCGGCTGATCGGCCTGGGGGTTCGTCCCGAGCATGTCAAAACGATCGCGGCAAGCCCAGGACGTGCTCCGCCAGGTACGCAAGGATGAGATTGGTCGAGATCGGCGCCACCAGGTACAGGCGCGTCTCGCGGAATTTGCGCTCGACGTCGTACTCGGCGGCGAAGCCGAAGCCGCCGTGGGTCTGCAGGCACACATTGGCCGCCTCCCAGGACGCCTTCGCGGCGAGGTGCTTGGCCATGTTCGCCTCGGCGCCGCAGTCGAGCTTCCTGTCAAAAAGCGCAGCGGCCTTGTAGCGCATCAGGTTCGCCGCCTCGATCTCCATGTAGCTCTCGGCGATCGGGAACTGGATGCCCTGGTTCTGCCCGATCGGCCGGTCGAAGACGACGCGCTCGCGAGCGTATCTGGAGGCCTTTTCGGTGAACCAGTAGCCATCGCCGATGCACTCGGCCGCGATCAGGATGCGCTCGGCGTTGAGCCCGTCGAGCAGGTAGCGAAATCCCCTGCCTTCCTGGCCGATCAGGTTCGCCGCCGGGATCTCGAGGTTGTCGATGAACACCTCGTTGGTCTCGTGGTTCACCATGTTGCGGATCGGCTTCACCTCCAGCCCGTGGCTTTTCGTCTCGACGAGGAAGATCGACATGCCGTCGGACTTCTTTGTCACTTCGGCGAGCGGCGTGGTACGCGCGAGCAGGATCATCAGCTCGGAATGCTGCAGGCGCGAGGTCCACACTTTCTGGCCGTTCACCACATAACGGTCGCCTTTCCTTACTGCCAGCGTCTTGATGCTGGTCGTGTCGGTGCCGGCGCCGGGCTCGGTGACGCCCATCGCCTGCAGGCGCAGCTCGCCGCGAGCGAGCTGCGGCAGGTATTTCTTCTTCTGCGCGTCCGAGCCGTGGCGAAGAAGCGTGTTCATGTTGTACATCTGGCCATGGCAGCAGCCGGCGTTGCCGCCCGAGCGCGTCACCTCTTCCATGATCACCGAGGCCTCGGTCAGCGTCAGGCCCGAGCCGCCGTACTCCTCGGGAATCAGCGCCGACAGCCAGCCCGCCGTGGAGAGCGCGTCGACGAAAGCCTCCGGGTAGGCGCGCTTGTCGTCGATGTCCTGCCAGTAGGCCGAGTCGAACCGGCCGCACAGCGCGCGAACGGCGTCGCGCAACTCCGGGTGGTTGTCGCGGCCGAGATTCATTTTTTCGGCTTGAGGTGCGCCGACGCCTCTTCGTCGATGCGCAGCCAGATCTCCTCGGCGATCGGCTGCTGCGACTCCTCCAGCAAGTGGCCGACCAGCCCGACCGCGCGCGCCATCACGCCGAGCCCGCGGCACACCTTCCAGTCGAAGCCGAGCTCGCAGGCGAGCGCCCCGATGGCTCCGGTAGCATTGACGGGAAGGCCTTTCATCTTCCCTACCGCTTCCATCAGTTCACAAAACTTCCCGTAGTAGCCCGTCTCCCGGGCGATTTCAAAGAGCCGCACGGCTCGCGGGTCGACTGGCTTGTGAAGCGGATGGCCGAGGCCGGGGATTCTCTTGTTGTCGGCGACGATCTTCCTCGCATCGTCGCCCCGCGCAACGGCTTCGGACAGGAGCTTCGCGCAGCCCTCGGTTGAGCCGACGAACACGCTCCCCAGCCCGCACAGGCCGGCCGCGACGGCCGCCTGCATGGCTTCGGGCGCGCCGAGGTAGGTGAGCCGCGCGGCGAGCGCGCTCGGCGTGAGGCCATGCTCGACCAGCGTCACCACCATCGCGTTGAACAGCTTCGACTCGCGCGGCTCCGGCGTACGCGCGGTGAGCTCGAGGAAGGCCATGTCACCGAGGTTCAGCTTGCCGAGGATCTCCCCCGGCAGATCCTTGCCGCGCACCACGATGCGGTCGGCGCTTGACCACGCTAGATCGGAGCGGATCGGCCTGCGCGCCATCAATCGGCCTTGACGCCTGCGGCGTTGATGACCTGCGCCCACTTGGCCATCTCGGCGTCGAGGAACTGCCCCGCCTGCTCGGGGCTGCCGCCTACCGGCTCGATGCCGATCTGTCCGAAGCGCTCCTTGATGCCGGACTCGTTGATCGCCTTCGCCGTCTCGGCCGAGAGGCGGTCCACGATCCCGCGCGGCGTGCCCGCGGGTGCGAGAAACAGCACCCAGGTCGACGACTCGATCGGCGGCCCTCCGGCCTCGGCGATGGTCGGCACATCGGGCGCGCCCTGGATGCGCTTCGCGGAGAACATGGCGAGCGAGCGAATCTTGCCGCCCCGCACATGCGGCATCAGCGTGCTCGGCACGTCGACGAGGAGCTGGATATCGTTTGCCATCAGGGCCGTGAGCGCGGGCGCGGTGCCTTTGTACGGCACATGCACCATGTCGATCCCGGCGGTCTGCTTCAGCAGCTCGGTGGTCAGATGCGCGGCGGCACCGATGCCCGAGGAGCCGAAGTTGATCTTGCCGGGGTTGGCCTTGGCGTAGGCGATCAGCTGCTTCACGTCCTTGGCGGGTAAGTCATTGTTGACGGTCAGGATCAGCGGCGCGATGCCGACCAGCGAGATCGGCGCAAAGCCCTTCACCGTGTCGAAGGGCAGCTTGCCGGCGTAGAGCGTTGCATTCGCGGCGTGGGCCGCAATGACCGTGAGCATGGTGTACCCGTCCGGCGGCGCCTTCGCGACGATGTCGGCGCCGAGGATGCTGTTGGCGCCGGGGCGATTGTCGACCACGATCGGCTGGCCGAGCGAGGTCTGCATCTTCTGCGTCACCACGCGCGTCACGGTATCGGTGATGCCGCCGCCGGTGTAGGGCACGACCCAGCGGATCGGTTTTGCCGGCCAGGCCTGCCCGTAAGCGGCAAGCGGGGCGGCGAGAACGAGGGCGAGAAACAACTTTTTCATAGCTTCACCGCATTCATCGGCGGTAACTTACTGTAAGAGATAGAGTTCCGCCGCTGTGGTTTGCATCGCACGAGGGCGTGACCGGCTCCGGTGCCGCCGCAAGCTGTAGATAGCAATTATTTCACTTGAAAAAATAGAAGTAAATGTCAGACTATTAAGTACAAAGCCCAGCTCGCGGTCCAAGAAAAGGGGGAGTAGTGAGTCAAGCATCGCCGACGGGCGCCATCAAGGTGCTCGTGATCGATGACAGCAACACTATTCGACGCAGCGCGGAGCTATTTCTGCGCCAGGCCGGCTATGAAGTCATCCTGGCCGAAGACGGCTTCGATGCGCTTTCCAAGATCTCCGATCACCAGCCGCAGGTGATCTTCGTCGACATCATGATGCCGCGGCTCGACGGGTACCAGACCTGCGCGCTGATCAAGCAGAACCCGCAGCTCAAATCCACGCCCGTGATCATGCTGTCGAGCAAGGACGGCGTGTTCGATCGCGCGCGCGGCAGGCTCGCCGGATCCGATCGCTACCTGACCAAGCCTTTTACTAAGGAAGGGCTGATCGAGGCGGTCAACGAGTACGTCAAGCCGGCTTCGCTTCCCACCTGATCCCATTGAAAGGCCATCCGTCATGCCAATCAAGAACATCCTCATCGTCGATGACTCCGCCACCGATCGCCAGTTTCTCAGCGAGCTGCTGGTGAAGAACGGGTACAAGGTCTCGACTGCCGACAGCGCCGAAGACGCGCTCGCCAAGGTCAAGCAGCATCGCCCCGACCTGGTGCTGATGGACGTGGTCATGCCAGGCCAGAACGGCTTCCAGGCGACCCGCATGCTGGCCCGGGACGACAGCACCAAGCACATCCCGGTCATCATCTGCACCAGCAAGGCGCAGGAGACCGACAAGGTGTGGGGCATGCGCCAGGGCGCACGCGATTACATCGTGAAGCCGATCAACCAGGCCGACCTGCTGGCCAAGATCGCCGCTCTCGGCTGATGGCGGCCAAAGCTTCCCTGCGGGATTACCAACGCGAGCTGTCGGCCCGGCTGCAAAGCGCCGAGCTCGGCGGCACCGCTTCGAAGCTGGCCCTGCAGGTAGGCGAGGAAGGCTGGCTTGTCGACCTGGCGGATGCCGGCGAGGTCATTCCCGTCACGCCGATCAGCGCAGTGCCCCTGACTCGCGCGTGGTTCAAGGGCGTCACCAATATCCGCGGCAATCTCTACAGCGTGGTCGATTTCTCCGCCTTCCTCGGCGGGCCGGGGGTCGCCGTGCGCGAGCGGGCCCGCCTGCTGCTCGTCGGCGAGCGCTTCCGCGTCGGCAGCGCGCTGCTGGTGGACGGCTCGCTCGGGCTGCGTAACGCCTCGCAGCTGCAGGCGCGCGCTCGCGACGCCGCGCAGGCGCCCTGGATCAGGGCCGAATACAGCGATGCGGAAGGCAGGCGGTGGAAAGAGCTGGACCTGCCGGCCCTGGTTCAGCAGCCGGAATTTCTCGACGTGGGAATCTGAGGGGCCTGGATGGAGAAGAACTGCGTTCGCCTCCTGATCGCTCTGGCGGTGCTGCTGGCGCAGCCCGCGGCGGCTGAAAACGGCGTCACGAAGGACCGGATCGTGCTTGGCCAGTCGGTGGCGCTGACCGGGCCGGCGTCGCAGCTCGGCATCCAGATGCGCAACGGCGTGAGCGCGTACCTGGACTACGTCAACGCGCAGGGCGGCGTGCACGGCCGGAAAATCGAGCTGATCACGCTCGACGACGGCTACGAGCCTGCGCGCACCGTGCCGAACACGAAGAAGCTGATCGACGAGCACAAGGTGTTCGCCTTGATCGGTTACGTCGGCACGCCGACCAGCGTGCCCGCGATCCCGGTCTTCACCGAAGCGAAAGTCCCGTTCTTCGGCCCGTTCACCGGCGCCGAGGCGCTGCGCGCCCCCTTCAACCGCTACATCTTCCACGTGCGCGCCAGCTACTACGACGAGACCGACAAGATCGTCGAGCAGGTGCTGTCGATCGGCGGCAAGAGCATCGCCGTGTTCTACCAGGATGACGCCTACGGCCAGGCCGGTCTCAAGGGCACCGAGATCGCGATGGCGAAGCGCGGCCTGAAGGTCTCCGCCCTCGGCACCGTCGAGCGCAACACGATCAAGGTGGAGAATGCGGTAAAGGCCATCAACGCCGCGAAGCCCGACGCCGTGGTGATGATCAGCCAGTACACCTCGTGCGCGGAATTCATCCGGCAGATGAAAAGGAGCGGCAGCGCGGCGACGTTCTACAACGTCTCGTTCGTCGGCAGCAAGGCGCTGGCCGACGCGCTCGGCAGCGACGGCCTGGGCGTGGCGATCTCCCAGGTGATGCCGTTCCCGTGGGGGGCGGCGGTGCCGGTCGTCAAGGAGTACCAGCGGCTCGCGGCCAAGGCGGGCCACCCCGATTTCAATTTCAGCGCGATCGAGGGCTTCGTCGTGGCCAAGGTCTTCGTCGAAGGGCTCAAGCGCACCGGCAGGGATCTGACCCGCGAAGCGTTCATCGATGCGCTCGAGAGGATGCAGGACGTCGACGTCGGCGGTTTCTACGTGAGTTATTCGCCGCAGAACCACGCCGGGTCGAAGTTCGTCGACCTGACCATCATCGCCCGCGAGGGCAAGTTCCTGCGCTAGGAAACCACGGAGAATCGCATGGCATTCAAATTAGCCCTCAAACTGCCGTTTCTCAGCCGCGGCGAGGCCGCGCAGCACGGCGCGCCGCTGCGGCGCCCGCCGCGGGCCGCCTCTGGCGGCATGCTGGCGGCGCCGCTGCGGCTCATTCGCCGGCTGACAGGCGGCCGGCAGCTCCAGCTGCTGACCGCGCTGCTGGTGCTTCTCCTGCTCGCCGACGCCGCGATCGTGGTAGTGGATGCGCGACAGGCGACCTTCAATTCGCTGTACATCGCCGTGGTCGGCAAGATCCGCATGCTGTCGCAGCGCCTCGCCAAGGCGGCTCAGCAGGCCTCGCAGGGCAACGCCGCGGCATTCAAGCAGCTGCGCGACAGCCGCGACGAGTTCGCGTCGGAAGTGAAGCTGCTGCGCTCGGGCGGTGTGGCGAGCGGCGTCGATCTGCCGCCGACCTCCGAGCGCGTGCGGCCGATGCTCAGTGCCCTGGACCAGGAATGGAAGAAGACCGAGCGCAACGCGTCGCTGGTGATCGCCGAGGAACGCAACCTGGTGTCGCTGGGCCAGGCGGTGCGATCGATCAATGCCGGCAACCCGGTGCTGCAGGAGCTCACCGACGAGATCGCCGCCATCAGCGTTCAGTCCGGCGGGTCGGCCCGGCAGAACGCGATCACCGCTCAGCTCATGATGCTGACGCAGCGCATGGCGAAGAACGCCAATGCCATGCTCGCGGAGGAGATCATCGACCCGGAAGTCTCGTTCCTCCTCGGCAAGGACTCGAACACCTACCGCGACACCCTGCAGGGGCTGCTGCAGGGCAGCGAGGCCTTGCGCATCGGCCGGGTCGCCGACGCGGAGATGCGGGGCAAGCTCGGGGAGCTGGAAGCGGCGTTCAAGGACTATCAGCGCGCGGTGAGCGAGATCCTCGGCAACATGCAGCGCCTGGTAAACGCCAAGCGCGCCAGCCGCGACATGTTCAACGACAGCGAGACCCTGCTCGGCGCCGCCGAGCGCCTGAGCGGCGGCTACGAGGACGAGCTGAACGCGCGGCGCATCAACTACGTCGCCCTGGGCGTGGTGTCGGTGCTGGCCGTCCTGGTGCTGCTGCTGATCGGCAAGGCGTACGTCGACGACAGCCGGCGCCGCGCCGAGGAAAGCGAGCGGATGAACCGCAGCAACCAGGACGCGATCCTGCGGCTGCTCGATGAGATCGGCAACCTGGCGAACGGCGACCTTACGGCGCGCGCGAAGGTGACCGAGGACATCACCGGCGCGATCGCCGACTCGATCAACTACAGCATCGACGAGCTGCGTCGCCTGGTGACCGGCATCACCGGCGCGGCCCAGCAGGTGACCGCCGCGACGCAGGAAGCGCAGACGGTGACCGGCCAGCTGCTGCAGGCGGCGCAGAAGCAGGCGACCGAGATCCAGGGCACCGGCCAGGCGGTGGCGCAGATGGCGCAATCGATGAACGAAGTCTCGAAGAGCGCCAACGACTCCGCCAAGGTGGCGGAAACGTCGCTGCATGCCGCCGGCAAGGGCGCGCAGGCGGTGCAGAACGCGATCCGCGGCATGAACGACATCCGCGTGCAGATCCAGGAGACCTCCAAGCGCATCAAGCGGCTGGGCGAAAGCTCGCAGGAGATCGGCGAGATCGTGCAGCTGATCTCGGACATCACGGAGCAGACCAACGTGCTGGCGCTGAACGCCGCCATCCAGGCAGCCTCGGCCGGCGAGGCCGGACGCGGCTTCACGGTGGTCGCCGAGGAAGTGCAGCGGCTGGCGGAGCGCTCAGGCGAGGCGACCAAGCACATCGGCGCGATCGTGAAGAGCATTCAGCGCGACACGCAGGACGCGGTGGAGGCGATGGAGCGCAGCACGCGCGGCGTGGTCGAGGGGACGAAGACCGCCGACGAGGCGGACCAGGCGCTGCGCGAGATCGAGCAGGTCTCGAGCCGCCTCGCCGAGCTGATCGGCTCGATCTCCGGCGCCACGCAGCAGCAGGCGGTGTCCGCCGCGCAGGTGGCTGGCAAGATGAAGATCATCCTCGGCATCACGCAGCTGACCACGGAAGGCACCAAGAAGACCGCCGCTTCGGCGGCGCGGCTGACGGCGCTGGCCGACGGCCTGAAGAACTCGGTGGCGGGCTTCAAGCTCGCCTGACTGGACCATGGCCGACGCCACCATCCTGTCCTGGATCACCGCCGAAGTGGATCAGGCGTTGGAGAACGTGCGCGACAGCATCGCGCAGTTTTCCGCGTCCCCGCACGATCCCGCTGCGCTCAGCATATGCCCCGAGCACCTGCACCAGGTGAGCGGGGCGCTGCGCATGGTGGGGCTGAGCGGCGCGACGCGCTTCTGCGAAGCGATCGAAGGCAGCTTCTCGGGAGCGAACGGCTCGCGGCCCAGCACGGCGTCGATCGGCATCATCGACCGCGCGGTGCTCGCCCTGAAGCAGTTCGTCGACGACGTGGCGCGCGGCCAGGCGAACGTGCCGCTGCGGCTGTTTCCCGTCTATCGGGAGCTCGCCGAGCTGCAGGGCAAGGCCGACAGCTCCGAAAAGGAGCTGTTCTTCCCCGATCTGACCCCGCCGGCGCCTTCGCATCCCAGCCCCTGGACGCTGGCAAAGAACGAGCTGGCGCCGCATCTGCAGGCGCAGCGCGCGCGTTTCCAGCGCGGGCTGCTGGCCTGGCTGCGCGGCTCGGCCGCCGGCCCGGAGGACATGCGCCAGGCGCTCGACGCGCTCTACCAGGTCTCGGCGCAGCTCCCCGAGCCGCGCGCGCTCGCCTGGGTCGCGATCGGGCTCGTCGACGGCCTGCTCGATGCGCCGGAGCCCAACTGGCAGGCGAGCGCCAAGGTGCTCTGCAACAAGATCGATTTCCACATGCGGGACCTCGCTGCCGGCTCGCAGGCGGTCAACGATCCGCTGCTGCGCGAAATGCTGTATCTGGTCGCGCGCGCCAAGCCGTCTACGCAACGCCTCAAGGATATCAAGCTGCTCTACCGCCTCGACAGCCTGATCCCGTCGCCCGAGGCCGCCGGCCAGAAGGTGGAGCTCGACATGGACCGGCTGCAGCCGGTCCTGGGCGACGCGCGCTCGCGGCTGGACGCGCTGAAGGCCGTGTGGCAGCAGTACGTGACCGGCGAGCCGAAGAGCGTGCTGCGGTTCCGCGAGCTGGTGAGCTGGTTCAAGGCGAAGGCCGCCGAGCTCGGCAACAAGCACCTGATCAAGCTGCTGGACGCCATCACCCTCGTCGCGACGCGGCTCCCCGACCCGTATCCGCCGAAGAGCCAGTTCATGGTCATCGAGATGGCCTCGGCCTTCCTGCTGGCGGAGAGCGTGCTCGAGAATTTCGCCCGCCCGCCGGCCGACCTGCAGCAGCAGATCGGCATCATGGGCGGCTGGCTGCTCGATGCCGCGCAAGGCAAATCGACCGGCGAGCCGCCCGCCGGGCTGCGCGCCGATCTCAGCCAGCAGATCGGCGCGCTGCAGCTGCGCGCGCAGGTGGCGAAGGAGATCCTCGCCAATCTCCAGCACGTGGAGCAGGTGCTCGATGCCTACTCGCGCGAGCTGGCGGCGCGCGAGGCGCTCCGCGGCCTCGACACTCACCTGCGGCAGATCCATGGCGCGCTCGCCGTGCTGGGATTCGAGCGCGCCACCCAGGTCACGGCGCTCTGCGAAGCGCTGATCAAGGCCTGCGCCGCCCGCGAGCGCGACGCCTCGCTGGAGGACATGGACTGGATCGCCGAAGGCCTCAGCAGCCTCGGCCTGTTCCTGGCGCCGTGCGTCAACGGGCGCGATCCGTCCGACAAGGCGATCGAGCTTTTTTTCAGCCGCTACGAGAAACGCGCCGCGAGCGCGGCGGCGCCCGAGAAGCCGCAGGAAAAACCCCGCGAGACGCAGCCGGCGGCGGAATCCGAAGGCTTGCTCGACATCTTCCTCGAGGAAGCGGGCGAAGTGCTCGGGAATATCGATGCGTCGCTGCCGCGCTCGCGCGAGCGGCCCGGCGACCGCGACGTGCTGACGACGATCCGCCGCGGCTTTCATACCCTGAAGGGAAGCGGCCGCATGGTCGGCCTGACCGATCTCGGCGAGGTCGCCTGGGAAATCGAGCAGGTCATGAACCGCTGGCTCGAGCGGCAGCAGCCGGCCTCCCCCGAGCTGCTCGAGCTGATCGCCCTGGCGAGCGCGGCCTTCAGGGAATGGATAGGCAGGCTGCGCGGCCGGGAGAGCTTCGCTCTCGACGGCAGGGCGATCGTGGAACGGGCTCAGAAGCTGAGGGCCGTGGAGCCGGAGCCCGAGGAGATCACGGTCGGCACCACGCGCCTCGCACGCAGCTTCTTCGACATCTATGCCAAGGAAGCGCTGCAGCACGTCCAGACGCTGGAAACCCAGTCCGAGGCTTCCGATGAGTTCGCGCGTGCGGCACACACGCTTGCGAGCAGCTCTCGCACCGCGGGCTTTGGCGCGGTAGCTGATCTCGCCGCGGCGCTCGAGCACTGGACGCCCGTCGCCAGCCATGTCAGGGCCCCGCGCGACGTGGAACCAGTGAGGGAGGCGGTCGCCAGGCTGCGTGAAATGGTCGCCGCCCTTGCGCAGCGTCAGGCGCCGGCGCCGGCGATCGAAGCCGCGCGGGCCCTGCACGAACTGACCGCGCGCCTGCAGACGCCGCCACCGCCGCCTGCCCCTGCCGCGAAGAGCGGCAGGGAGCTGCGCGTGATGAAGGACGACATCGACCAGCAGCTGCTGCCGATCTTCCTCGAGGAAGCGGAGGCCCTGGTGCCGCGCATCGGCAGCGACCTGCGCGACTGGAAGGCGAACCCCTCCGACCAGAACATCTCCGACTCGCTGCGCCGCGGCCTGCACACGCTCAAAGGCAGCGCCCGGATGGCAGGCGCGATCCGGCTCGGCGAGCTGACGCACATCATCGAAAGCCAGATCGAGGCGGCCATCGAGAGCGGCGAGTTTTCGGCGCAGCTGTTCGATCAGCTCGAGTCGAAGATGGACCGCCTGAGCCTCGACCTGGAGCACATGGGCGGCCGCCTGGTGGCGCCGGCGGCGGCTCCGCCCGCGCCTGCGCCCCGGGCCGAGCCGCCGCTGCCCAGCCCGGCGGCGCTGCTGCGGGTCAACGCCGATATCCTCGATCACCTGATCTCCGAGGCGGGGGAGATCGCCATCGCGCGCTCGCGCATCGAGGCGGAGCTGCGGCAGGTGAAGCAGTCGCTGGGCGATCTGAACGACAGCGTCGCGCGCCTGCGCAATCAGCTGCGCGAGGTCGAGGTCCAGGCCGACAGCCAGATACAGTCGCGGCAGTCGGTGCTCGAGCAGCGCGACCGCGACTTCGATCCGCTCGAGTTCGACCGCTATACGCGGCTGCAGGAGCTGACGCGGATGATGGCCGAGAGCCTGAACGACGCCGCGTCGATCCAGCAGTCGCTGCTGAAGAGCCTGGGCGAAACCGACGCCGGCCTGCTGCAGCAGGCGCGCATCAGCCGCGACGTGCAGCAGGAGCTGATGCGCATGCGCGCGGTGCCGTTCTCGAACCTTAACGAGCGCCTGTACCGCATCATGCGGCAGACTGCGCGCGAGGTCGGCAAGAAGGCCGAGCTGGAGATCGAAGGCGGCCAGGTCGAGCTCGACCGCAGCGTGCTCGAGAGAATCGGCGCGCCGCTCGAGCACATGCTGCGCAACGCCCTGGGCCACGGCCTGGAATCCCCGCAAGAGCGGCTGGCCGCAGGCAAGCCGGAATCCGGGCGCATCGCCATCAACCTGCGCCAGGAAGGCAATGAAATCGCGCTCGTCGTGAGCGACGACGGCGCCGGCCTCGATCTCGACCAGCTGCGCAAGAAGGCCATCGAGAAGGGCGTGCTGACCCGCGATCAGCAGGCGAGCGAAGCCGAGCTCGCGCAGCTGATCTTCGTGTCCGGCCTGTCGACCGCCGGCAAGCTGACTCAGCTATCCGGCCGCGGCGTCGGCATGGACGTGGTGCGCAGCGAGATCGCCTCGATCGGCGGGCGCGTCGAGATCGCCAGCACGCGCGGCCGCGGCACGACCTTCACCGTCTACCTGCCGCTGACGCTCGCCGTGACGCAGACCGTCATCGTGCGCGCCGCAAGCAGCGTCCTCGCGGTATCCTCCGCCATGGTCGAGCAGGTGCTGCGCGTCAAGGCGGACGCCTTGGCGGGCCTCTACGAGAAGGCGGTCATCGAGTCGCAGGGCCGCTCCTACCCGCTGTACTACCTCCCGCATCTGCTCGGCGGGCGCGGCGCCACCGAAATCCAGGCCTACAACTCGGTCCTGCTCCTGCGCAGCGGCATCCAGCGCATCGCGCTGCACGTGGACGAGCTGATCGGCAACCAGGAAACCGTCGTCAAGAACATCGGGCCGCAGCTGGCGCGCGTGCCGGGCGTCGGCGGCGCGACAGTGCTGGGGGACGGCCGGATCGTGCTCATCATCAATCCGGTGCAGCTTGCGCAGCACGCGAGAAGCGCTCTGGCGAAGACTGCGATTGCGCCGGCGGCAATGACGGCGCCTGCGGCCGCGGCTACCCCGCTCATCATGGTGGTCGACGACTCGCTCACGGTGCGCAAGATCACCAGCCGCCTGCTCGAGCGCGAGGGCTACCGGGTGCTCACCGCCAAGGACGGCGTCGACGCGCTCGAGCTGATCAAGGACACGCTGCCTGCCGTCATGCTGGTCGACATCGAGATGCCGCGCATGGACGGCTTCGAGCTGACGCGAACCGTGCGCGGCGACTCGCGCACCCGCGGCATTCCGATCATCGTCATCTCGTCGCGCACCGCCGAGAAGCACCGCGACCAGGCGACGCGGCTGGGCGTCAACGCCTTTCTCGGCAAGCCGTACCAGGAATCCGAGCTGCTCGAGCAGGTCATGAAATATCTGCCGGCATGAAGCTAGAACCGAAAGAGCAGCTGGGCAAGTACCCGATCCTGCGGGAGATCGGCAGCGGCGCCACCAGCCGCGTCTATCTGGCGCGGGATCCCTTCGCCGACCGCGAGGTGGCGATCAAGGTGTTCCTGTTCGACTCCCACGCCGACCCGCACAGCGAGCGCATGCTGCACAAGGCGTTCGTCGCCGAGGCGTCGCTTGCCGGCAAGCTGAACCACCCGCACATCGTCGACATCCTCGACGCGGTGGTCGAGCCCGACCACAGCTACCTGGTGATGGAGTACGTGCCCGGCAAGACGCTCGAGGCGCACGCCGACGTCAGCACGCTGCTGCCGCTCAACAAGGTGGTCGAGATCATCTTCAAGTGCATCCGCGCGCTGGAGTACGCGTTCCAGCACGGCGTGATCCACCGCGACATCAAGCCGGGCAACATCCTGCTTTCGCAGTACGGCGAAACCAAGGTGGGCGACTTCGGCGCCTCGTTCCAGCAGCGGCTCGGCCACGAGACCACGCAGATCACGGGTGTCGGCTCGCCGGCGTACATGTCGCCGGAGCAGGTCCGCATGGAAGCGCTGACGCACCAGACCGACATCTACTCGCTCGGCGTCACCATGTACCGCCTGCTGACCGGCAGGCTGCCCTACCAGGCATCGACGCAGGCGGCCCTCACCTATGCCATTCTCAATGCCGTTCCGCCCCATCCTGCCACCCTGCGTCCCGACCTGCCGGCGCTGCTCGACCAGATCGTGATGAAGGCGATCAACAAGGATCCGAAGGAGCGCTACAAGTCCTGGCTCGACTTCGGCAAGGACCTGAGCCAGGCCTTCGTCAGCCTGCGCCTGGCCGGGGAGTCGATCTCCGAGTCGGAGAAGTTCAACAAGCTGCGCGAATTCCCGTTCTTCGAGGACTTCAACGACGTCGCGCTGTGGGAAATGGTGCGCATCGGCAGCTGGAAGACGGTGACGGCGGGAACGCCATTGATCCGCGAGGGCGAGGAGGGCGACAGCTTCTACCTCCTGGTCGACGGCGAAGTGAAGGTCACGCTGTCAGGCAAGCCGCTCGCCAGCCTGAAGCCCGGCGCCTGCTTCGGCGAGATCCTCTACTTCACCGAGCGCGTCCAGCGGCGCACGACCACCGTGACGACAGGCAGCGACGCGACCGTCATCGAGTTCAGGGCCGACGCGCTGCGCGCCGCCACCGACGCCTGCCAGGTCGGCTTCAACAAGGGCTGCATGCGCGTGCTGGTCGACCGCCTGGCGCAGAGCCACGAGCGGATCACCCGGGCCGCGTAAGGTATGAAAGTCCTGGTCAGCGTCAAGCGTGTGGTCGATTTCAACGTCAAAGTGCGCGTCAAGGCGGACGGCACCGGCGTCGAGACCGCCAACGTCAAGATGTCGATGAACCCTTTCGACGAGATCGCGCTCGAGGAGGCGGTGCGCCTGAAGGAAGCCGGCGTCGCGACCGAGATCGTGGTGGTGTCGTGCGGCGTGCAGGCCTGCCAGGAGACGCTGCGCACCGCGCTCGCGATCGGCGCCGACCGCGCGATTCTCGTCAATACAGACGCCGAGTTGCAGCCCCTCGCGGTGGCGAAGCTCCTCAAGGCCGTCTCCGAGCGCGAAAAGCCGCAGCTCGTCATCATGGGCAAGCAGGCGATCGACGACGACGCCAACCAGACCGGGCAGATGCTGGCGGCTCTCCTGGGATGGCCGCAAGCGACGTTTGCCTCGAAAATAAGGCTCGAGGCAGACAGGGCCGTAGTGACGCGCGAGGTCGACGGCGGGCTCGAGACCGACGCCATCAAGCTGCCGGCGGTCGTGACTACCGACCTGCGGCTGAACGAGCCGCGCTATGTCACGCTGCCGAACATCATGAAGGCGAAGAAGAAGGCGCTCGAGGTACTCAAGCCCGATGCCCTCGGCGTCGACGTGACGCCCCGCCTCACGACGCTGAAGGTGGTGGAGCCGGCGAAGCGCAAGGCGGGAGTGAAGGTCGCGGACGCGAAAGCGCTGGTCGACAAGCTGCGCAACGACGCAAAGGTGATCTGAGATGGCGGTTCTGGTCGTGGCCGAGCACGACAGCAAGTCGGTCCGCAAGGCGACCCTCAATGCCGTTGCCGCCGCGCAGAAGCTCGGATCCGATATTCACGTGCTGATCGCCGGCCACGAGGCAGGGGCCGCGGCCAAGGCGGCGGCGCAGATCGCCGGGGTGGCGAAAGTGCTGCATGCGGATGCGCCGCAGTTGCGCGATTTCCTTGCCGAGAATGTCGCCGCGACGGTGGTTTCCGTGGCGAAGAACTATTCGCACCTCCTCGCGCCGTCGACGTCCAACGGAAAGAACGTCATGCCGCGCGTCGCCGCGCTGCTGGACGTGCAGCAGATCTCCGATATCGTCGCGGTGGAGGGCGCCGACAGCTTCGTGCGCCCGATTTACGCCGGGAACGCGCTCGCCACGGTGAAATCCAGGGACCCGCTCAAGGTGATCACGGTGCGCACCACCGCCTTCGATGCAGTGGCGGCAGCCGGCGGCGACGCGGCCGTGGAGAAGCTGGCGGCGCCGGCCGACAGCGGGCTGTCTTCGTTTGTCGGGCGCGAGCTGTCGAAATCGGAGCGCCCGGAGCTCACCGCGGCGAAGATCATCGTCTCCGGCGGCAGAGGGATGGCGTCGGGGGAAAATTTCACCAAAGTCCTGGAGCCGCTCGCCGACCGGCTGGGGGCGGCGATGGGCGCTTCGCGCGCGGCGGTCGACGCCGGGTTCGTGCCTAACGACTGGCAGGTCGGGCAAACCGGGAAGATCGTCGCGCCGGACCTCTACGTCGCGGTCGGCATCTCGGGCGCGATCCAGCACCTGGCAGGAATGAAGGACAGCCGGGTGATCGTGGCGATCAACAAGGACGAGGAGGCGCCGATCTTTCAGGTCGCCGACTATGGGGTGGTCGGCGATTTGTTTCAGATCGTGCCGACCCTAGTCGAGGAGCTGAAGAAATGAGCGCGTATGTGGCGCCCTTGAAGGATATGCGCTTCGTCCTTAACGAGCTCGCGGGGCTTGCCGAGGTTGCGAAGCTGCCGCAATTCGAGGAAGCCACCCCGGATACCGTAGACGCCATCCTCGAGGAAGCTTCGAAGTTTGCTTCAGAAGTACTTGATCCTATTAATCTTTCAGGAGACCAGGAAGGCTCGAAATTGAGCGGCGGCGAGGTGCGTACCCCGCGCGGCTTTCGCGACGCGTACCGCAAGTTCTGCGACGGCGGATGGAACGCGCTGCCCTTCGAGCACGAGTGGGGCGGGCAGGGGCTTCCGAGGCTGGTATCGACGCCGGTGCAGGAGATGTGGAAGAGCTCGAACCTCAGCTTTTCGCTCTGCCCCCTTCTCACCCAGGGCGCGGTCGAGGCGCTGCTGCTGCGCGGTTCGGATGCTCTGAAGCAGGCCTACCTGCCGAAGATGATCGAAGGCAGGTGGACCGGGACGATGAACCTCACCGAGCCGCAGGCCGGGTCGGACCTGTCCCTCGTGCGCACGCGCGCCGAGCGCCGGGCAAGCGAGTACCTGATCTCGGGCCAGAAGATCTTCATCACCTACGGCGAGCACGACCTGGCCGACAACATCGTCCACCTGGTGCTCGCGCGCACGCCGGACGCGCCCGAAGGCGTGAAGGGGATCTCGCTTTTCGTCGTGCCGAAGTTCATCCCCGACGCCGACGGCAAGGCGGGCAGGCGCAACAGCGCCAGGTGCGCCTCGATCGAGCACAAGCTCGGCATCCACGCCAGCCCGACCGCGGTAATGGTGTACGACCAGGCGGTCGGCTACCTGGTCGGCGAGGAGAACCGCGGCCTTGAATACATGTTCATCATGATGAACGCGGCGCGCTTCGCCGTCGGCCTGGAGGGCGTGGCGATCGCCGAGCGGGCGTTCCAGCGCGCGCTCGCCTTCTCCAGGGAGCGCCTGCAGGGCCGCGACCTGGTAGCCGGCGGCAAGACCGTGCCGATCATCCGGCATCCGGATGTGCGGCGCATGCTGATGCTGATGAAATCGCAGGCCGAGGCGATGCGCGCGCTGGCCTACACGACCGCCGCGGCGATGGATTTTGCCCATAAATCGGGAAATCCGGCCGAGCGAAGGCGCCATCAGGCGTATGTCGACCTGATGATTCCCGTGGTGAAGGGCTGGAGCACCGAGACCGGCATCGAGATCGCCTCGCTGGGCGTGCAGGTGCATGGCGGCATGGGCTTCGTCGAGGAAACCGGCGCCGCGCAATACCTGCGCGACGCGCGCATCACGACCATTTACGAGGGCACGACCGGCATCCAGGCGATGGACCTGGTCGGCCGCAAGATCGCACGCGAGGGCGGCGAGACCGCGAAGGAATGGATCGCCCAGCTGAAGCAATTCGAGGCCCAGCTTTCGAAATCGAACAATGAGAATCTGGTTGCCCTTAGAAGCCAGTTCGCGGCCGGCGTGCAGGCGCTCGCCGACTGTGTTGAATTCATCGTCGCATCCAGCGCGAAGGACCCGCGGCCGGCATTCGCCGGGGCGGTGCCGTTTCTGAAGCTGATGGGCATCGTCGCCGGCGGCTGGCAGATGGGGCGCGCGGCGCTCGCGGCCGAGCGCACGCTGCAGAGCGGCGAGCGCAGTTTCCTCGAGGCGAAGATCGCGACGGCGCGCTTCTACGCCGATCATGTATTGGTGCAGGCGCCGGCGCTGCGCAACACCGTGGTCAACGGCGCGGCCGGCGTAATGGCGCTTTCCGAAGACCAGTTCCTTGCCGCCTACTAGCCTTCGGCTTACGCGCCGAGGCCGAGGAAGCGGCGGATGCGGCCGAGCAGGTCGCCCTGCCGCGCCGCGCTCGCATCGACCGCCGACGCGGTGAACGCCTCGCGCGCGCGCTCCAGCTCGCCGCGCCGCGCGCCGATCACGCGCTTCACTTCCTCGGCGATCTCCGGCCGCGTCTGCAGCAGCTGCTGGACCGAGGCGCGGTCCAGGCGCCAGCACTCGACGTCGGTCTTGGCCACCACCGTCGCGGTGCGGGCGTCGCCCGTCATCAGCGCCATCTCGCCGAAGAACTGTCCCGGCTGCAACAGGGCGAGGACCTGCGGCGGGCCGCTGGGCGGCTCGTAGAGCACTTCGGCATCGCCGAAGGCCATGATGTACAGCCAGTGCGCGGTATTGCCCTGCTTGGTGATCACGTCGCCGCGCGCGAACGGCGCGTACTGCAGGCGCTCGGCGACCTCGGCCTTTTCGTTCTCGGAGAGCCCGGCGAACAGGCCGACCCTGCCGAGCATCTCGAGGCGCCGCGTCAGCTCGCGGCGGCGCACGGTCTCCGCGTGGGCCTCGTCGCGCTGGATGGCGTGGGTGGTATGCTGCGGCTCGGCGATGCGGATCCCGGCGCGCTGCAGCGAAGCAAACAGGTGCACGCGCACCATCGAATCGGTGAGGTCGTCCTCCATCAGGTCGGTCAGGAAGTAGCGCAGCTGGTAGCGCAGGTTGCCCGACTCGAAGCCGTAGAGCACGCAGCTCGCCGCCGGGGTGCGCGCCACGTTGGTCATGGCCAGCTCGCGCATCTCCTCGTCGACGATGGCGATCACGCGCGCCGGGGGCACTGCGGGGTCGACCATGAAATTGAGGATGCGCCGCCACTGCAGCGGCGCGCCCTCGATCCGGCCGAGGATCGCCACGCGCGACTTCATCAGCGCGCTGTTCGGGATCACCACCGTCTCCCAGTTGCGCGTCTCGATCAGCGTCGAGCGCCAGCGGATGTCGCGCACGCGGCCGACCAGGTCGTCGACGCGCACCCAGTCGCCGACCCGCACCGAGTTGTCGAGCTGGATGGCCAGCCCGCCGAGCAGGTTGCCGAGCGTGTCCTGCATCGAGAAGGCGAGCACCGCGGTCAGGATCGCCGAGGTGGTGATTAGGCTGGAGAGATCGACGCCGGCGCCGCGCAGCTGCACGAAACCGTAGACCACGTACGCGACGACGATCGCCAGGTCCTCGATGATGCGCGGCAGGTCCCTGCCGAGGAGCGGCAGCAGCAGCCGGAACACGCCGAAGCCGAACAGGCGGATGAGCGCGATCGCCGAGATGATGCGGAACACCGCGTAGACCGTTTTCGCAGCGCTCGGGAAGTCGAGCGCATAGACGGCGCCGGCGGAGGCCTGGCCGATGACCCCGAGCAGGAACAGCCACAGCGTGTTGACGAACACCGTGCGCTCGTGCCGGCGCGCGCGCAGCAGCAGGACCGTCAGCACCGCCGCGATGACCGTCAGCCAGAGGACGTCCGGGCTCCAGAACCTGGGCGTCAGATCGGTGGTTTCCATAGGCGCTGTCGGCAGTCTACATGTTGGGATAGTTGGGGCCGCCGCCGCCTTCCGGCGCGACCCAGACGATGTTCTGCTGCGGGTCCTTGATATCGCAGGTCTTGCAGTGCACGCAGTTCTGCGCGTTGATCTGGAGGCGCGGCGCGGTCTCGAGGTCAACGAACTCATAGACACCGGCAGGGCAGTAGCGCTGCTCCGGCCCGGCATAGATCTGCAGATTCTGCAGCGGGACGGAAGGATCCTTGAGCGTCAGGTGGACCGGCTGGTCCTCGTTGTGGTTGGTGTTGGAGATGAACACCGACGACAGCCGGTCGAAGCTCAGCACACCATCGGGCTTGGGATAGGCAATCGGCTTTACGGCATCCTTGCTTTTCAGCGTCTGATGGTCCGCCTGATGGTGTCGCAGCGTCCAGGGCGCTTTGCCGCGCAACACTATCTGGTCGATGCCGACCATCAGCGAGCCGCTATAGAGCCCCTTGGACATCCAGGGCTTGAAGTTGCGGGCGCGGTAAAGCTCCTCGTAAAGCCAGCTCGCGCGGAACGCTTCGGGGTAGGCGGCAAGCTCGTCGCCGCTGCGTCCGGCCTGGATCGCCTGCGCTGCCGCTTCAGCGGCGAGCATGCCGCTCTTGATGGCACAGTGGCTGCCCTTGATGCGCGAGGCGTTGAGGAATCCGGCTTCGTCGCCGACCAGCGCGCCGCCCGGGAAAACCAGTTTCGGCAGCGACTGCAGGCCGCCGGCCGTGATCGCGCGGGCGCCGTAGCAGACGCGCTTTCCGCCCTCCAGAAACTGCCGGATCGCCTGGTGGGTCTTGAAGCGCTGGAATTCCTCGTAGGGCGACAGGAACGGATTCGAATAGCCGAGGCCGACGACGAAGCCGACCGCGACCTGGCGATCCTCCATGTGATACAGGAAAGACCCGCCGTAAGTGCCGGCGTCGAGCGGCCAGCCGGCGCTGTGAAGCACGAGACCGGGCTGGTGGCGCTCGGCTTTCACCTCCCACAGCTCCTTCAGCCCGATGCCGTAGACCTGCGGATCGGCGTCTCGCTGCAGGGCGTACTGCGCGAACAGCTGCCTGCCGAGATGCCCGCGCGAGCCCTCGGCGAAGAAGCTGTATTTCGCGTGCAGCTCGATCCCGGGCTGGTAGGCCCCGGTCTTCTCGCCGCGGCGGCTGATGCCGAGCTCGCCGGTGGCGACGCCCTTTACGCGCTCGCCTTCGTAGAGGATTTCCGCCGCGGCAAAGCCGGGAAAGATTTCAACGCCCAGGCTCTCGGCCTGCCTGCCCAGCCAGCGCGTCAGGTTGCCGAGGCTGATGACGTAGTTGCCGTGATTCTTGAAGCAGGCGGGCAGCAGGAAATCCGGCGTCCTGAAGGACCCCGATCCGGTAAGGAAGAGGAACCGGTCTTCGCTCACCGGGGTATCGAGCGGCGCGCCTCTTTGTTTCCAGTCCGGAAACAGCTCGGCGAGCGCGCGGGGATCCATCACGGCGCCGGAAAGGATGTGCGCGCCGATCTCGGATCCCTTCTCGAGCACGCACACGGAGAGCCCGGCGGAGAGCTGCTTCAGGCGGATCGCCGCGGCGAGGCCCGCCGGGCCGCCGCCTACGACCACCACGTCGTAGTGCATCGATTCGCGCGGCATGGCGGGCAATTATAATCGTCGGCCTGTGGAGGAGCTGCCGCAGTGACGCCCATGTGGACGCCGACGCCCGAGCGCGCCGCACAGACCGACATGGCGCGCTTCATCGGGCTCGCCGGCAAGAAAAGCTACGACGAGCTGCATGCCTGGTCGGTCGCGGAGCGCGGCGCTTTCTGGAACCTGGTCTGGGAGTTCTGCGGGGTGAAGGGGCAGAAGGGAGCGCGCACGCTCGTCGACGGCGATCGCATGCCGGGCGCACTGTGGTTTCCCGACGCACGGCTGAACTTCGCCGAAAACCTGCTTGGCTCGCGCGACCATCGCGACGCGATCGTTTTCTGGGGCGAGGACCGGGTCAAGCGCCGCTTGAGCCATCGCAACCTCTACGACCTGGTGTCCCGGCTGTCGCAGGCGCTCGCCGACGCCGGCGTGAAAAAGGGCGACCGGGTCGCAGGCTATCTGCCCAACCTGCCGGAGGCGGCCGCGGCGATGCTGGCAGCCGCAAGCCTCGGCGCGGTCTGGTCGAGCTGCTCGCCCGATTTCGGCGTGCAAGGCGTGCTCGAGCGTTTCGGCCAGATCGGGCCGAAGGTGCTGTTCTGCGCCGATGGCTATTTCTACGGCGGCAAGGAGTTCGATTCGCAGGAAAAGGCTGCACAAATACTGGACCAGCTGCCTTCGGTGGAGGAGTGCGTCGTCATCGACTACATCGGCTCCCCCGCCACGGCCGGAACCTCGCTTTACGACTTCCTCGACCCGTTCGACGCCGGCGAGATCCGCTTCGAGCCGCTCGAGTTCAACCATCCCCTGTACATCCTGTACTCTTCGGGCACCACCGGCGTTCCGAAGTGCATCGTCCACGGCGCCGGCGGGACGCTGCTGCAGCACCTGAAGGAGCACCGGTTGCACAGCGACGTGAAGCCCGGTGACCGCCTGTTCTACTTCACTACGCTCGGCTGGATGATGTGGAACTGGCTGGTTTCGGCGCTGGCGTCGGAGGCGACCCTGCTGCTCTACGACGGCTCGCCGTTCGTCGAGCGCGGACGGCTGCTGTTCGACCTGGCCGACGCGGAAGGCATGACGCATTTCGGCACCTCGGCGAAATTCATCGACGCTCTGAGCAAGGTTGGCCTGAAACCCAGGGAAACGCACCGTTTGGAGAAGCTGCGCGCCGTGCTCTCGACCGGATCGCCGCTGCTGCCGGAAGGCTTCGACTACGTTTACGCGAACATCAAGGGCGACCTGTGCCTGTCGTCGATCGCCGGCGGCACCGACATCGTCTCCTGCTTCGTCCTCGGCAATCCCGCGGGCGCCGTATGGCGCGGCGAGATCCAGGCCAAAGGCCTCGGCATGGCCGTGGAGGTGTTCGATGAAAATGGAAGATCGGTCAGGAACCAGAAGGGAGAGCTGGTCTGCACCAGGCCCTTTCCCTCGATGCCGGTGGGCTTCTGGAAGGACCCCGACGGCGCCAGGTACCGCTCCGCGTACTTCGCCAAGTACCCGAACGTCTGGTGCCAGGGCGACTGGTGCGAGATGACGCCGCGCGGCGGCATCATCATCCATGGCCGCTCCGACGCGGTGCTGAACCCCGGGGGCGTGCGCATCGGCACCGCTGAGATCTACCGCCAGGTCGAGCAGCTGGAGGAGATCGTCGAGTCGCTGGTGATCGGGCAGGACTGGGCGGGCGACGTGCGGGTCGTGCTGTTCGTCAAGCTGCGCGAAGATCGCGCGCTCGACGATTCGCTCGCCAACGCGATCAAGCGCAGGATCCGCGAGAACACCACCCCGCGGCACGTGCCGGCCAAGATCCTGCAGGTCGAAGATATCCCGCGCACCAGGAGCGGGAAGATCGTCGAGCTGGCAGTGCGCGACGTGGTGCATGGCCGGCCGGTGAAGAACCTCGAGGCGCTGGCCAATCCCGAGGCGCTCGAGCACTTCAGGAACCGCGCCGAGCTGCGCGAGTAGCGCTAGCGTTCCTTCATTGCGAGGGCAGCAGGCCGGGCGCGAACCGATGAAAAGCGCCTGCCTCCACAAGCGCCTGGATGGCGGTAATGTCGGGGGCGAAATAGCGGTCGTGAGCGTAGAAGCCCACGCGAGAACGGACCAGCGCGTGAACCTCCTGCAGCCGCGGCGAAGTCTTTAGCGGCGCGCGGAAGTCGATGCCCTGCGCCGCCGCGAGCAGCTCGATGGCGACGATACCGGCGCTGTTGGCCGCCATGTCGCCGAGCCGGCGCGCGGCCGAGGTCGCCATGCTGACGTGGTCCTCCTGGTTGGCCGAGGTCGGCAGGCTGTCGACGCTCGCCGGGTGCGCGAGCGACTTGTTCTCGCTCGCCAGCGCCGCGGCGGTCACCTGCGCGACCATGAATCCCGAGTTGACTCCGCCGTGCTGCACCAGGAAAGGCGGCAGGCCCGACAGGGTCGGGTCGATGAGGAGGGCGATGCGCCGCTCCGCGAGGGCGCCGATCTCCGCGATCGCGACCGCCAGCGCGTCGGCGGCGAGGGCGACCGGCTCGGCGTGAAAGTTGCCGCCCGAGACGACTTCGTCGCCCTGCGGGAAAACCAGCGGGTTGTCGCTGACTGCGCTAGCCTCGATTTGGAACACTCGCGCCGCATAGCGCATCTGCTCGAGGCAAGCGCCCATCACCTGCGGCTGGCAGCGCAGGCTGTAAGGATCCTGCACCCGCGGATCGTTCTCCAGGTGGGAGCGGCGGATCTCGCTGCCGGCGAGCAGCGCGGCGTAGCGGCCGGCGACGTCCTGCTGCCCGGCGTGTCCGCGCAGCGCGTGAATCCGCGGATCGAAGGGAGCATCGCTGCCGGCGGCCGCGTCTACCGAGAGAGCGCCGGCGGCCACCGCGGCGGCGAACAGGTCCTCGGCGGCGAACAGGCCGAGGAGCGCGAGCGCGGTAGAGACCTGGGTGCCGTTCAGAAGCGCGAGACCTTCCTTTGGGGCGAGCTTGATCGGCTCAAGCCCTGCGTTGCCCAACGCCTGCCGCGCCGGCAGCAGGCGTCCGGCGACTCGTACCTCGCCGATTCCAAGCAGGGCGAGCGAAAGATGGGCGAGAGGGGCTAGGTCGCCCGAGGCGCCGACCGAGCCCTTGGCCGGGATGAGCGGATAAATGCCCCGGTTGTACAGGCCGAGAAGCAGATCGACCAATTGCGGACGCACGCCCGAATAGCCGCGCGCCAGGCTCTCGACTTTGAGCGCGATCGTCAGCCGCACTGCGGCATCGTCCAGGAGCGGCCCGGTGCCTGCGGCGTGCGACAGCACGATGTTGGTCTGGAGCTGCTCCAGCTCGCTTACCGGAATCCGGGTCTGCGACAGCCGGCCGAAGCCGGTGTTGATGCCATAGGCCGCCCTGCCGGAGGCGACGATGCGCTCGACGCTGGCGAGTCCGGCGCGCAATGCGGGAAGACAGGCCGGATCGAGCTCGAGCGGCGGGCCCTCGCGCGCGATCGTGCGCAGGCGGGAGAGGCTGAGCTGCTGTTTTCCGAGGCCGATCACTCGAGCATCGGCAGATCGAGGCGGTTGCGCCGTGCGCACTGTACTGCCTCCTCGTAGCCGGCGTCGGCATGGCGCATCACGCCGCTCGCCGGGTCGTTCCACAGGACGCGCTCGATGCGCCTCGCCGCCGCATCGCTGCCGTCGCAGACGATCACCATGCCGGCATGCTGCGAATAGCCCATGCCGACGCCGCCGCCGTGGTGGATCGAGACCCAGGTGGCGCCGCTCGCGCAGTTGAGCAGCGCGTTGAGAAAAGCCCAGTCGGACACGGCATCCGAGCCATCCTTCATCGCCTCGGTCTCGCGGTTGGGGCTGGCCACCGATCCCGCATCGAGGTGGTCGCGGCCGATGACGACCGGCGCCTTCAGCTCCCCGTTTCGCACCATCTCGTTGAAGGCGAGGCCCGCGCGATGGCGCTCGCCGAGCCCGAGCCAGCAGATTCGCGCCGGCAGGCCCTGGAAACGGATCTTTTTCCCGGCGAGGTCGAGCCAGCGGAGAAGGTTTTTGTCCTGCGAGAACAGATCCTTCATCCTGGCGTCGGTCCGCGCGATGTCTGCAGGGTCGCCCGACAGCGCCACCCAGCGGAAGGGACCCTTCCCGGCGCAGAACATCGGCCGAATGTAGGCAGGGACGAAGCCGGGATAGTCGAACGCGTTCTTCACGCCCGCGTCCCTGGCCTCCTGGCGGATATTGTTGCCATAGTCGACGCAGGGGATCCCCATCGCCTTGAAGCCGAGGATCGCGCGCACGTGACGCGCGATCGATTCGCGCGCCGACAGCGCTACCTCCTCGGGTTCTGTTCTTCTCAATGCCTTCCATTTGTCGAGCGACCAGCGCTCGGGCAGGTAGCCGTTCGCCGGGTCGTGCGCCGAAGTCTGGTCGGTGACCAGCGCCGGCCTGAACTGGGTGGTTCGCGAGATTTCAAGGATTTTCGGCAGGAGCTCGGCGGCGTTGCCCTGCAGGCCCACGGAAACGGGGCTGCTCGTGTTTTTAAGGATCGCCGTCGCCTCGTCCAGGTCGGCGGCCTTCTTATCCAGGTACCCCGTTTTGAGGCGCATCTCGATGCGCGAGGGATCGCATTCGATGACCAGCATCGAGGCGCCGGCCATGGTGGCCGCCAGCGGCTGCGCGCCGCCCATGCCGCCGAGCCCGGCGCTCAGGATCCATTTGCCCGACCAGTCGCCGGCGTAATGCTGGCGGCCGGCTTCGGCGAAAGTCTCGTAGGTGCCCTGCACGATGCCCTGGCTGCCGATGTAGATCCAGGAGCCGGCCGTCATCTGCCCGTACATCATCAGGCCCTTGCGGTCGAGGTCGTTGAAGTGCTCCCAGGTCGCCCAGCGCGGCACCAGGTTGGAATTTGCGAGCAGCACGCGCGGCGCGTCGGGATGCGTTTTGAAGACGCCGACCGGCTTCCCGGACTGCACCAGGAGACTCTCGTCAAGATCCAGGCGCCGCAGGGTCTCGACGATGCGGTCGACACAATCCCAGTTGCGCGCGGCCTTGCCGATGCCGCCGTAGACCACCAGGTCCTCCGGGCGCTCCGCCACCTCGGGGTCGAGGTTGTTCATCAGCATGCGCAGCGGCGCCTCGGTGAGCCAGCTGCGCGCGGAGATGCTGCTGCCGCGCGGTGCGCGCACCACGCGCGATGCTGCGGGGTCCATTTGGTAACATCTTTGCACAGAACCTCTGGAGGCACTATGACCCGCATCCTCTTTGCCGCCGCGCTGGCGCTTGCTGCCGCAGCGGCGCTTTCACAGGACAAGGTCAACGTCGGCATCAGCGGCTGGACCGGCTTCGCGCCGCTCACGCTCGCAGTGCAGGCGGGCGTGTTCAAGAAGCACGGCGTGGAGGTCACCATCAAGAAGATCCCGCAGCAGTCGCGGCATCTGGCGATCGCCTCCGGAGACATCCAATGCGCCGCGACCACCGCCGAAACCTGGCTGCTGTGGAACGCGAACGGCGTCGCCACTCGGCAGATCTTCCAGATGGACAAGAGCTACGGCGCGGACGGCATGGCGACGCGCAGCGCGATCGCCAGGATCGCCGAGCTGAAGGGCAGGACGATCGGCTCGCAGGCGCCCGGCACATCGCCGTACTTTGTCATGGCGTGGATTCTGAAGAAGAACGGTCTCACGCCGAAGGATGTGACGGTCGTGTCGATCGATCCGGGCCCGGCGGCTCAGGCGTTCCTCGCCGGCCAGTACGACGCCGTGATGACCTACGAGCCGTATCTCTCGGCGGTGCGCGCCAAGCCCGAGGCCGGCAAGATCATCGCCACGACGCTCGACTACCCGGTGGTGATGGACACTTTCGGCTGCACCCCCAGGTTTCTGGCCGAGAACGGCAAAGCGGCGAGAGCGCTCACCGAGAGCTACTTCCAGGCGCTCGAAATCATCGCCGCCGAGCCGCAGAAGTCCTACGAGGTGATGGGTGCCGACGTGAAGCAGAGCGGCGAAGCGTTCGCGAAATCGGCTTCCTACCTGCGCTGGCAGGATCGCGCGGCGAACCGCAGGTTTTTCGCCGGCGAGCTGCAGGCCTTCCTGAAGGAGGCGGGGCAGCTCCTGCTCGAGGTCGGCGTCATCAAGTCGGTGCCCGACGTCAATACGACGATCGACGCCTCCTACATCAGGTAACTTGACTCCGCTGAAGCCGGTCACCCCGGGCGCGCGCGTCGCGCTCGGGGTGGCGTTTTTCGTGCTGTTCTTCGCGGCATGGGCGGCGGTGACCTTCGGCGGTTTCGTGTCGCCCACCTTCCTGGCCGACCCGGCGACGATGCTGCGCGAAGGCTGGAACCTGCTTGCGCACGGTTTCGTGCGCGACATCCTCATCACCGTCTGGCGCGTCTTCGGCGGCTTTCTCATCGCCGCCGCGATCGGCGTGCCGCTCGGCATGGCGATGGGCGCCTACAAGCCGATCGAGGGCTTCTTCGAGCCGTTCATCTCCTTTTCCCGCTACCTTCCGGCGTCGGCGTTCATTCCGCTGCTCATCCTCTGGGCCGGCACCGGCGAAGCGCAGAAGCTCCTCGTCATCTTCGTCGGCTCGTTCTTCCAGATCGTCCTGATGGTGGCGGTGGTGATCGGCAACACGCGCCGCGACCTGGTGGAAGCGGCCTACACGCTGGGGGCGAGCGACCGCGAGATCGTCGGCCGCGTGCTGCTGCCCAGCGGCGCGCCCGAAATCGCCGAGATCCTGCGGCTGGTGCTGGGCTGGGCCTGGACTTACGTCATCGTCGCCGAGCTGATCGGCGCCTCGGCCGGCATCGGCCACATGATCATGGACAGCCAGGCGCTGCTCAATACCGGCCAGATCATCTTCGGCATCCTGGTCATCGGCTGCATCGGGCTGGTTTCAGATCTTCTGTTCAAGGCGCTTAACCGCAGGCTCTTTCCGTGGAGCCTGGCTTGAACCGGCTGGCGATCGAGGCGGTGGTGAAACAATTTCCCGGCGTGCCTGGCGGCGCCGTCACGCGAGCGCTGGAAAGGATCGACCTGAGCGTCGAGGACAACGACTTCCTCTGCATCCTGGGCCCTTCGGGCTGCGGCAAGTCGACCCTGCTGCGCATCGTCGCCGGGCTGGAGACGCCGACCGCGGGAAGTGTTCTGCTCGACGCACAGCCGGTCAGCCGGCCGGGGCCGGACCGCGGCATGGTGTTCCAGTCCTATACGCTGTTTCCCTGGCTTACCATCGAGCAGAACATTCTGTTCGGCGCACGTTCAACGCATGCAAAGGCGGCGGATTTGATTTCCCGCGTGGGTCTCAAAGGGTTCGAAAACCACTATCCGAAAATGCTCTCGGGCGGGATGCAGCAGCGCACGGCGCTGGCGCGTGCTCTCGCCAACGATCCCAAGGTCCTGCTGCTCGACGAGCCCTTCGGCGCGCTCGACCACCAGACGCGGGCGCTGATGCAGGAGCTGCTGCTCGGCATCTGGGAAGCCGACCGCAAGACGGTGCTGTTCGTCACGCACGACATCGACGAGGCGATCTTCATGGCCAACCGCGTCGCGGTGATGTCGGCGCGGCCGGGCCGCATCAAGGCGATCGTTCCGATCGATCTGCAGCATCCGCGCCACTACACGATGAAGACGAGCGCCGAATTCTCAGCCTACAAGGCGCGCCTCACCGAGGAAATCCGCGTCGAGGCGATGAAGGCGGCCCAGATGGAGGAGGTATCACCATGAAACTTCCTGCACTCGACCCGCAGGCCGTGCCCGTTGTCCGCGGCTCGGGGTATCCCGAGCCGTTCAAGTCGAGGATGGGCGATCGCGCGAAAAGGCGCCTGGGAGATGCCTGCGGCCTGACCAAGCTCGGCGTCAACCTGGTGAGGCTCGGTCCCGGCGGCCAGTCGGCATTGCGCCATTGGCACACGCTGGAAGACGAATTCGTCTACGTGCTCGAAGGCGAGGTCACCCTCGTGACCAGTTCCGGCGAGCAGCTGTTGAAGGCCGGCGCACAAGGATGGGAGGCCCTACTGAAATTCCTGTAAACTTGTCCATCCCTACACGCCCTAGGTAGATGACCAAGTATGTCTTCGTAACCGGTGGTGTAGTTTCCTCCCTGGGGAAAGGCATCGCCGCCGCCTCCCTTGCCGCGATCCTCGAATCGCGCGGCATCCGAGTCACCAACATCAAGCTGGACCCGTACATCAACGTCGATCCGGGCACCATGAGCCCGTTTCAGCACGGCGAGGTGTTCGTCACCGACGACGGGGCGGAAACCGACCTGGACCTGGGCCACTACGAGCGCTTCCAGAGCTCGAAGATGCGCCGCTGGAACAATTTCACCACCGGCCAGATCTACGAGTCGGTGATCAAGAAGGAGCGGCGCGGCGACTACCTGGGCGGCACGGTCCAGGTGATCCCGCACATTACTGACGAGATCAAGGCGTTCATCAAGCGCGGCGCCGGCGACGCCGACGTGGCGATCGTCGAGATCGGCGGCACCGTCGGCGACATCGAGTCGCTGCCGTTCCTCGAGGCGATCCGGCAGATGGGCCTGGAGCTGGGCCGCAACAACGTCTGCTACATCCACCTGACGCTGGTCCCCTACATCGCCTCGGCGGGCGAGATCAAGACCAAGCCGACGCAGCACTCGGTCAAGGAGCTGCGCGAGATCGGCATCCAGGCCGACGCGCTGCTGTGCCGGACCATCCAGCCGCTGCCCGAGGACGAGCGCCGCAAGATCGCGCTGTTCACCAACGTGCAGAAGGAAGCGGTGATCTCGGCCTGGGATGTCGACTCGATCTACACGATCCCGATGATGCTGCACGAGCAGATGCTCGACGAGATCGTCTGCCACAAGCTGAACATCCTCGCCCGCGCCGCCGACCTGGCGTCGTGGGTGAAGCTGGTGCATGCCCAGGAGCACCCGGAGCACGAGGTCGACATCGCCTTCGTCGGCAAGTACGTCGACCTGCAGGACTCGTACAAGTCGCTCAACGAGGCGCTCAGGCACGCCGGCATCCATACGCGCTCCAAGGTGAACGTCCACTACCTCGATTCCGAGGAGCTGGAGAAAGGCGGCATCGCCCAGCTGGAGAAGATGGACGCGATCCTGGTGCCCGGCGGCTTCGGCAAGCGCGGCACCGAGGGCAAGATGCGCGCCATCCGCTACGCGCGCGAGAGCGGCATTCCGTACCTCGGCATCTGCCTTGGCATGCAGCTGGCGACCATCGAGTTCGCGCGCAATGTCTGCGGCCTGGCCGGCGCCAACAGCACGGAGTTCGACCCGGACACGCCGCACCCGGTGGTGGCGCTGATCACCGAGTGGCTCGACCGCACCGGCCGCATCGAGAAGAGGACCGACAAGTCCGATCTCGGCGGCACGATGCGCCTGGGCGCGCAGAGCTGCCCGGTCGAGCCAGGCACTCTCGCGGCTTCGATCTATGGCGCGGAAGTAAACGAAAGGCATCGCCACCGCTACGAGGTGAACAACATCTACGTGCCGCAGCTCGAGGCCCGCGGCTACAAGGTTTCCGCCCGCACGCCGCGCGAGAAGCTGCCGGAGATGATGGAAATCCCGGGCCATCCGTTCTTCGTCGGCGTGCAGTTCCACCCGGAGTTCACCTCGACGCCGCGCGCCGGCCACCCCCTGTTCAAGGCCTTCGTCACCGCTGCACTCAAGCACCGCGCCAGCGCGAAGCGTCCAGGCGGCACGCTGTCGGTCGTCGCGGCGTGAAACTTTGTGGTTTCGAAGCCGGTCTGGACAAGCCGCTTTTTCTCATCGCGGGCCCCTGCGTCGTCGAGTCGCGCCAGCTGCAGATCGACACCGCCGGGCGCCTCAACGAGATCTGCCGGCCGCTCGGCATTCCCCTGATCTTCAAATCGTCGTACGACAAGGCGAACCGCAGCTCGGGCAAGTCGTTTCGCGGTCTGGGGATGGAGGAGGGTTTGAAAATCCTGGGGGAGGTCAAACGGCAGGTCGGCGTTCCCGTGCTGACCGACGTGCATACCGAGGAGGAGGTGAACCCGGCCGCCGCGGTGGTCGACGTGCTGCAGACGCCGGCTTTCCTGTGCCGCCAGACGGATTTCATCCACGCCGCAGCTTCGGCCGGCCGGCCGGTGAACATCAAGAAGGGCCAGTTTCTCTCGCCGCAGGAGATGAAGAACGTGGTCGACAAAGCACGAGAAGCTTCCAAACAGGAAAATATTCTGGTTTGCGAGCGAGGCTTTTCCTTCGGCTACGGCAACCTGGTTTCCGACATGCGCTCGCTCGCCGTCATGCGCGACACCGGCTGCCCGGTGGTGTTCGATGCCACGCACTCGGTCCAGCTGCCCGGCGGGCTGGGCGCTGCTTCGGGCGGCGAGCGCGAATTCATCCCGGTGCTGGCACGCGCCGCGGTGGCGAGCGGCATCGCCGGGCTGTTCATGGAGACGCATCCTGCGCCGGAGAAGGCGCTCTCCGACGGGCCGAACGCCTGGCCCCTGGGCCTGATGCAGGGCCTGCTCGAGACGCTGGTCGAGATCGATCGAATGGTGAAAAAGAAGGGCTTTGCCGAGGAGAAGGTGAAAAAAACATGAGCTCCATCGTCGATGTGGTCGCAAGGGAAATCCTCGACTCGCGGGGCAACCCGACGATCGAGGCGGACGTGCTGCTCGAGTCGGGGGTGATGGGCCGCGCCGCCGTGCCTTCAGGCGCCTCGACCGGCAGCCGCGAGGTGCTCGAGCTGCGCGACGGCGACCGGCAGCGCTACGGCGGCAAGGGCGTGCTGAAGGCGGTCGAGAACGTGAATACCGAGATTTCCGAGGCCATCGTCGGGCTCGATGCCTCCGAGCAGGCGTTCATCGACAAGACGCTGATCGAGCTCGACGGCAGCGAGAACAAGTCGCGCCTGGGCGCGAATGCGCTTCTCGCGGTGTCGATGGCCACGGCCCGCGCGGCGGCCGAGGAGTCGGGCCTGCCGCTGTACCGCTACTTCGGCGGCTCGGGCGCGATGCGCATGCCGGTGCCGATGATGAACGTGATCAACGGCGGCGCGCACGCCAACAACAACCTCGACCTGCAGGAGTTCATGATCGTGCCGGTGGGCTTCCAGTCTTTCCGCGAGGCGCTGCGCTGCGGCTCCGAGATTTTTCAGAAACTGAAATCGCTGGTTTCCTCGAAGGGCCTGTCCACCGCGGTCGGCGACGAGGGCGGCTTCGCGCCCGGGCTGCCGACGCACGCGGCGGCGATCGAGCTGATCGTCGAGGCGATCGGAAGCGCGGGCTACGGCGCGGGGCGCGACGTGATGCTGGCGCTCGACTGCGCGGCGACCGGGTTCTTCCGCGACGGCCGCTACATCCTCGAATCGGAAAAGAAGAAGCTCACCTCGGGCGAGTTCAGCGACTACCTGGCGGGGCTCGCCGAGCGCTACCCGATCGCGTCGATCGAGGACGGCATGGCAGAGAACGACTGGGAGGGCTGGAAGATCCTCAGCACGCGCCTGGGCAGGAAGCTGCAGCTGGTCGGCGACGACCTGTTCGTCACCGATACGCGGCTGCTGCGCGAGGGCATCCGCCAGGGTGTCGCCAACTCGATCCTCATCAAGATCAACCAGATCGGCACGCTCACCGAGGCGTTCTCGGCGATCGAGCTGGCCAAGCGCGCCGCTTACGGCACCGTGATCTCGCACCGCTCGGGCGAGACCGAGGACACCACCATCGCCGACATCGCCGTCGGAGCGAATGCGCTGCAGATCAAGACCGGGTCGCTGTCGCGCTCCGAGCGCGTCGCGAAGTACAACCAGCTGCTGCGCATCGAGGAGGACCTCGGCGACTCGGTCTCCTACCCCGGCCGGGAGGCGTTCGCGCACCTGAGATGAGACTGCTCGCCGGCATCCTCGGGGCGCTGATCGTGCTCATCCAGTACCCGCTCTGGCTGGGCAAGGGCGGCTGGCTGACGGCGTGGCGCCTGGAGAGCAAGCTGGAGGTCGAAAGGGCGAGGAATCTCCAGCTGGAGGGCCGCAACGCGGCGCTCACCGCCGAGGTCCGCGACCTCAAGCAGGGCACCGAGGCGATCGAGGAGCGCGCGCGCTCGGAGCTGGGAATGGTCAGGCAGGACGAGGTGTTCTTCCAGATCGAGGATCAATCCGCGAGGTCGGGCTCGAAGAAGAGCCACTGAATCTCGGGAAACTCGGCGCGCACCGCTGCCTCGGTGCGGTTGATCGCCGCGACCAGCTCGGCCGCCGTCGCGGCTTTCATCCTGGCCTTCACCGCGACCATCAGCGAGGCTCCGAGCTGCAGGGTCAACAGGCGGAAAAGCTGCTCGACTTCTTCACGTCCCTCGAGGAAGCGGCGCAAGCGCTCCTCGGTGTCCGGCGCGGCGCTCTGGCCGATCAACAGGCCCTTGATCTCCACCGCGATCCCGATCGCCACCACGACCAGCACCACGCCGATCGCCATCGAGCCGAGGGCATCCCAGGCCGGATCTCCGGAAAGAATCGTCACCAGAACGGCGCACAACGCAAGCGCCAGTCCGAGAAGCGCCGCCAGGTCCTCGCCGAGAATCACCACCAGCTCGCTCTGCCGGGTTTCGCGGAACCAGCGCCAGAGGGTTCTTCCGCCTCTGACCTTGTTCACTTCAGCAAGGCAGGCGCGCAACGACACGGTCTCGGCGACAAGGCCGAACGCCAGCACGCCGACCGCCGCCCAGGGATAGCTGAGAGCCTCTGGCTGCTGCAGCTTGTGCCAGCCTTCGTAGAGCGAGAATACGCCGCCGAGGCAGAACAGCACCAGGGCGACCACGAACGACCAGAAGAACACCGCCTTGCCCCAGCCGAGCGGGTAGTCGGGGCTCGGCGGCCGCTTTGCCTGCTTCATGCCCCAGAGCAGCAGCCCCTGGTTGCCGGAATCGGCGAACGAATGGATCGCCTCGGCTAGCATCGCACTCGACCCGGTGGCGATCGCAGCGACGCTCTTCGCGGCCGCGATGGCGAGATTCGCGCCCAGCGCATAGAGAATCGAGCGTACCGAGTCTGCTCTGGCGGACATGGATTTATACTAGTCGAAGGAGGCCGCCCATGAAACTCTCTGCCCAGCAGCTTCAGCAGTTCGACGGCGACGGCTATCTGTTCTTCCCGAGCCTGTTCACGCCGCAGGAGATCAGGGTCCTGACCGACGAGGTGCCGGCGCTCTACGCCCAGCGGCGCCCGGAGAACGTGCGCGAGAAGAGCGGGGACGTGGTGCGCACCAATTTCGCCGCGCACCTGTACAGCTACCCGTTCGCCAAGCTCGCGCGCCATCCCCGCATGGTCGAGCCGATCAAGCAGCTGTTCGGCGAGGACGTGTACATGCACCAGTTCAAGATCAACGGCAAGGCGGCCTTCGACGGCGACGTCTGGCAGTGGCACCAGGATTACGGCACCTGGGTCAACGACGACCAGATGCCGGAGGCGCGCGCCATGAACGTGGCGATCTTCCTCGACGAGGTGAACGAGTTCAACGGCCCGCTGATGCTCATCCCGGGCAGCCACAAGCAGGGCGTGCTGGAGGCCGGACATGATACGAGCACGACCAGCTATCCTCTCTGGGTCATTTCAAATCAAACCATAAAACAACTCGTCGACCACGGCGGGATCGTCGCCCCCAAAGGCCCGCCGGGCTCGATGATCCTGTTCCACGGCTGCCTGGTGCATGCCTCGAGCTCGAACCTGTCGCCGTGGAACCGCGTCAGCGTCTATCTGTCGCTGTGCGCGGTATCGAACCACATCCGGCGGTTCAAACGGCCCGGCTACATCGCGCACCGCGACTTCACGCCGATCCGGTGCCTGCCGGATGACTGCCTGCTCAAGCACTACGACGTTCCGCTCCCCTGGAAGGATGGCACGCCGCAGGAAGAACTGCAGGGCGTTCTCAAAGCAGCCTGACGACTAATCAGGGACAGACCACCATTTTTCGCACGTCAAAAAACGTGGTCTGTCCCTGTTTTCGGGGCTGATATGAATCTCTATTCCAAACTCCAACAACGCGCCGCGCAGGGCAAGCCGCTTCGCATCGGCGTCATCGGCGCCGGCAAGTTCGGCGCGATGTACATAGCGCAGGTGCCGAAGACCCCGGGAGTGCACCTGGTCGGCATCGCCGACCTTTCGCCCGCCAATGCTAAGGAAAATTTGCAGCGGGTCGGCTGGGAACCGCCTCGGTACGATGCTCCTTCCTTGGAAAGGGCTCTGAAAGAAAACCGTACCCATGTGTCGGACGACTGGCAGGCGCTGGTCGCGCATCCCGGGATCGACATCGTCATCGAGTCGACCGGCAACCCGCTCGCCGCGGTCGAGCACGCGCTCGCCGCGTTCAGGAACGGCAAGCACGTGGTGATGGTCACGGTCGAGGCCGACGCCTTCTGCGGTCCGCTGCTCGCCAAGAAGGCTGCGGAGGCGGGCGTCGTCTACAGCCTTGCCTACGGCGACCAGCCGGCGATCATCTGCGATCTCGTCGACTGGGCGCGCACCGCCGGCTTTCCGGTGGTGGCGGCGGGGCGCGGGCACAAGTGGCTGCCGCATTTCGCGCAGTCGACGCCCGAAACGGTATGGGGCCATTACGGGCTGACGCCGGAGCAGGCGAAGCTCGGCGGCCTCAACCCCAAGATGTTCAATTCCTTCCTCGACGGCTCAAAGCCGTCGTTGGAGACCACCGCGGTGTGCAATGCGACCGGGCTCACGCCCGCGCCCGAGGGGCTGCTTTACCCGCCCGGGTCGGTCGACGAGATTCCTGCGCTGATGCGACCCAGGCAGGAAGGCGGAGTGCTTCACCACAAGGGGCAGGTCGAAGTCATCTCGTCCTTGCGCAGGGACGGCACGGAGATCCCCTACGACATCCGCTTCGGGGTCTTCGTGGTGTTCGAAGCCGAAAGCGAATACATCCAGCGCTGCTTCATGGAGTACGGGGTCAAAACCGACCCCTCGGGTCGCTACGCCTGCATGTACAAGCGCTGGCACCTGATCGGCCTCGAGGTGGGAATTTCGGTGGCGTCGGTCGGATTGCGCGGTGAGCCGACCGGCTGCCCGACCGGCTGGCGGGCCGACGCCGTCGCGGTAGCCAAGAAAAATCTGCTCGCCGGCGAAATTCTTGACGGCGAGGGCGGCTACACCGTGGTCGGCCGATTGATGCCGGCGGCGGCTTCGCTCGCACAGGGCTGCCTGCCGCTCGGCCTCGCGCACGGCTGGAAGCTGCTGCGCCCGCTCGCCGCGGGTCAGCCCCTCAGGTGGAGCGACGTGGCGGTCGACGCGGCCTCGAGCGCCGTGCGCGCGCGCCGCGAGATGGAGCAGGCTTTCGGCGCGCCGGTGCGGAACGCCGCTTGAGGTATTCGTAAGCCCGGGTGTGGTCGGCGTCCGCCGGCAGGGAGCGCTGCGCGTCGCGCCATAGCTTCAGCGCTTCGCGCAGGTAAGGCGCATCGATCCCGAGGTCGCGCGCGAGCCGATATGCAATGCCGACGTCCTTCACCATCAGCGCCAGCCTGAACCCGGAGGCGAAGGCCCCGGTCAGAACCTGTTGCGGGATCTTGCGCTCGGTGGCGCTGTTGCGCCCGGTGGAAGCGTTGATCGCCTCCAGCATCGGCTTCGGATCCAGGCCGTACGCGCGCGCAATGAGCAGCGCCTCGAACCCCGCCAGCGTCCCTGCCGCGCCCAGGTAATTGTTCAGCGCCTTCACCGCGTGACCGGCGCCGAGCGGCCCGACATGGACGATACGGTTGCCGAGCTTCTCCAGCACCGGGCGCACGCGGGCCAGGGCGGCCTCGGTGCCGCCTACCATGATGGTGAGCGTGCCGTCGATCGCCTTCGGCACCGCTCCGGACACCGGCGCATCGACCAGCTCGATGCCGCGCGCGGCGAGCGCCGCGCCGAGCGCGCGGGTGGCGGCCGGGTCGGACGAGCTCATGTCGACGACCACCGCGCCGCTGCTGAGGGCGGGAAGGGCTTCGAGCACGGCTTCGCGCACCGCCTTGCCGTCGGGCAGCATGGTGATCAGGAGCTCCGCGCCGGCGGCCGCGTCCTGTACTGAAGAAGAGCTGCCGGTGCCGTTCAGGTCGAACGAGCGCACGGCGAAGCCTTCCTTCGCGAGATTGGCCGCCATGGGCTGCCCCATGCTGCCGAGCCCGATGAAAGCCAGCGTTCTCACGCCTTGCGGTCTTTGAATACTTCCCTGGCGCAGCGGAATGCCACCACGGCGGCGGGCACGCCGCAGTAGATCGCGGTCTGCAGCAGGACCTCCTTGATCTCGTCCTTCGTGAGGCCGTTGTTCAGGGCGCCGTTGAGATGGAGCTTGAGCTCATGCTCCTTGCCGAGCGCGGTCAGCATGCCGAGGTTCAGCACCGAGCGCATCTTGCGCGGCAGCCCGGGCCGGTTCCAGATGTCGTTCCAGCAGTAGGTGTTGAGCAGCTCGGTGAACTCGCGGTTGAACTCGTCAACCCCGGCCATCGACTTGTCGACCCACTCGGCGCCGAGCACGTCGCGACGCGTCTTCAAGCCGGCGTCGTAGCGTTGCTTGTGGTCTCGCTTGTCCATTTTGCCTCCGTGAAGTGATGGATTTCCCGGCCTGGCGGCGCTCGGGCAGGTGCGCGACCACGGTTTGCAGCCATGCCTGGTCGTCGGTCAGGGTGCGCAGCTCGGCGAGCGCCTCGCCCCTGGTCTGGCGCCAGCGCTCGACGACGCGCGGCTTGCTCTCCTTCTGATGCGAGAATTCCAGGCGAATGCCGTTCGGGTCGAGGAAGTAGATCGAATAGGTCTCGCAGCCGACATTGACCGGGCCGAGATACTCGATGTGCGCCTTCCTGATTCGATTCAGCACGTCGTTGAACTTCTGCTCGCTGACTGCGAAAGACACATGCTGCATCGTGCCGATCGCGTCGCGGTCGCCCCGGGGCTTGGCGCCTTTCGGGATCTCGAAGAAGGCGAGCAGCGAATCGCCGCCCGCATCGAGAAAGTAGTGGCGGATGTTCTCGAACGGCGGGTTGCCGCGGTTGCCCGGGCCGGTCCCCAGGCCCGGCGGGACCTTGAGCGCGTGCACCAGCGGCATGCCGAGGACGCGCAGGTAGAAATCCAGCGTCATCTTCATGTCGTCGGTGTTCAGCGCAAGGTGGTGCACCCCGCGGGAAAGGGGCTTTGACATCGAGCCGGCATGGTACATAGAATTCACACCTCGGGGGCGTCGCAGACTCCCCGCTTAAGACGCCTGGCGTCCAAGCTCTGCCAAGGAGAGCACATGGGCGCGCGCCGTTTTCACTCCCTCTGCCGTTTTCACTCCCTCAAATGGCCGCTCGCCCTACTTTTGGCGACGGGGGTCTTCATGCATTCTTCCTACGCGGAAACCATCGGCTTCGATACGGACGCGGTCGGGACGCTTCCCGACTCATGGGTGGAGGGCGTCACCGGCCGCGGAACGCCGCGCTGGACAGTCGAGAGCGACGCCTCGGCGCCGAGCAAGCCGAACGTCCTCAAGCAGTCGGGCGCGGGAACCTTTCCCTGGTGCGTCAGGCACAGGACGTCGATCGAGGACGGGTTCGTGGAGGTGAAGTTCAAGGCCCTCGCCGGGACCGAGGATCGGGCCGGCGGGGTGGTCTGGCGCTGGAAGGACGGCGACAACTACTACGTTGCGCGCGCGAATGCGCTGGAGAACAACGTATCGCTCTACTACACCGAGGCCGGACGCCGCCGCACCCTGAAATACGTCGATGCCCCGGTGCCGGCGAATAAATGGCATACGCTGCGGGTGGAATTCTCCGGCCGGCGAATTCGCGTGGCGCTGAACGGCAAGACGTACATCGAGCTCGACGACAACCACATTGCCGGACCGGGCGCCGTCGGCATGTGGACCAAGGCGGACAGCGTCACCGCGTTCGACGACTTCAGCTACGGCTCGAAATAGTGATGATCCGCCGCGTGCTCGCGGCGCGGGCGCTGCGCGCCTTCGCCGATGGCTTCATCGCCGTGCTGCTGCCCGCGTACCTGCTCGCGCTCGGGCTGGGGCAGCTCGAGATCGGGTTCGTCAGCACCGCGACGCTGTTCGGCTCGGCGCTGGCGACCCTCGCGGTCGGGCGCTGGGGGCATCGCTTCTCCATCCGCAGGCTGCTGCTCGGCACCTCGCTCCTGATGGCGGCGACCGGGCTGGCCTTCGCTGGCCTCTCTTCCCTGTGGCCGCTCCTCATCGTCGCGTTCGTCGGCACGCTCAACCCGAGCAGCGGCGACGTGAGCGTTTTCCTGCCGCTCGACCACACGCTGCTCGCCGCGGCGGCGCCGGCGGATGCGCGCACGTCGGTGTTCGCCCGCTACAGCTTCGCCGGCTCGCTGTGCGGCGCCATCGGCGCGCTCGCCGCGGCGGCGCCGGAATGGCTTGCCGCGCGCGGCGCCTTGTCGATGCTCGAGGCTTTGCGGGCGATGTTCGTGCTCTACGGCGCAGTCGGCGTCGCGGTATGGGCCTTGTATCTGCGACTTCCCGACGCGCGCGTAGAGGAAACGAAACCCGCTGCACCGCTCGGCCCGTCGCGCGGCATGGTGTGGCGGCTTGCCGGCCTGTTCAGCGTGGACTCGTTCGCCGGCGGGCTGGTCGTGAACTCGCTGCTTGCGCTGTGGCTGTTCGAGCGCTTCGGCATGTCGCTCACTGCAGCGGGGGCTTTCTTCTTCTGGACCGGCTTGCTCAGCGCAGCGTCGCAGCTTGCGGCGCCGCGAATCGCGCGGCGCATCGGTCTCGTCAACACGATGGTGTTCACGCACATCCCGGCGAACCTGTGCCTGATCGGCGCTGCGCTCGCGCCGACGCTCGAGCTCGCGCTCGGCCTTCTGCTTGCGCGCAGCGCGCTCTCGCAGATGGACGTCCCAGCGCGCAGCGCTTTCGTGATGACGGTGGTTACGCCCGAGGAACGCCCCGCGGCGGCGAGCTTCACCGCGGTGCCGCGCAGCCTCGCTTCCGCGCTCAGCCCCTCGTTGACCGGCGCCATGTTCGCTGCCGGAACCATGGCCGCTCCGCTGGTGATCTGCGGCGTTCTGAAGACCGCCTACGACCTCGCGCTGTTCACGGCCTTTCGCCGCGCGGAGCCTCGCGCCTAATAGTTCGGGGACGGAGCCCTAACTCCGTCAACCCCATAGCGCGGCCCGTTGTGCCTTCATGCTGGCGGGCATGGCTTCACCTTGCGAGCCTTGTTGAGGAACGCGGTGATCTGCCTGGCTATCCCCTTGTTTTCCTCGAGCTTGCCGTAGTTGTCGACGAAGTTCACGAGTAGAGCGCGGCCGTCGAGCCGCTCCTGCTCGAGACGCCGACACTCACGCTCGGCTGCCTCACGCGCTTCCTGCTCGGCGCGCTGGCGGGCACGGGCTTCTGCCTCCGCCCTCTCCTGACGCTCGCGCTCTTCCTGGGCCTTGCGCGCGGCCTCGGCCTCCAGCCGGAGGCGCTCGGCGGCGAGCCGCTCCTCCTCGGCAGCCCGCTGCTTGCGGGCGGCCTCCTCCTCGGCAGCCAGCTGCTGCCGGGCGGCCTCTTCCAGGGCAAGCTGCTCGGCGCGCTCACGCTCGAGGCGCTCGCGCGCGGCGCGCTCCTCGGCTTCCCTCCGGGCCCTGGCCTGCCGCTCTTCTTCCGCGATCCTGGCGCGGCGCTCGCGCTCAGTGACCTCACGGCACATCAGGTTGCCGCCGTCGGTATCGATGGATCTGCTGCAGTCCTGCTCGCTCACCTTGCGCGTCGAATCCATCGGCGGCGCGTAGGCTCCATACTGCGGTTTGCTACTGCAGCCGGCCGCGAGTGCGAGGAGGAGGACGACGGTTATGTTCTTGTTCATGGCTCTCCCTTCAGGTTGTAGGCGCGCAGCGCCAGAACTGCGCGATTCGACTTCGAAGCGAAGGATACGCGCAGCGCGCTCGGCGCGCTGCAACACAATCCCCACATCAGCCTGAATGCAAGCATGCTCTTCCCCCGATCTGTTCACTAGTGGCGGTGCCTGTGATGCAGGTCTGGATAGTGCGGGTGGCTGTGCACCAGGCGCGAGTGGCGATGGAGATGGCTGTGGGGCTCGCCGCCGTCAAAACCGAAATCGTGTTCGTGCGAATGATGCTCGTCGTGCACGTGGACATGGGCATGCTCGAGCGGCCCGTGGACGTGCTGGTGCTCGTGCCGCTCGGTGACGTGAAGCCATACGCCTAGCGCCATCAGCGTCGCGGCGACCCAGAACAGCGCCGTGGCTTGCTCGCCTAGCACCGCGAGGGCGACTGCGGCTCCAAAGAAAGGCGCTACGGAAAAGTAGGCTCCCGTGCGCGCCGTTCCGAGATGGCGCAGCGCGACGATGAAGAGCGCGAGGCTGATGCCATAGCCGAAAAGGCCCACCAAGGCGGCTGCCGCGATTGCACCGGCGCGCGGCAAGACCGCGCCCTGGGCCAATGCCAAGGCAAGATTGACGGCGCCGGCGATCAACCCTTTAAGGCAGGCGATCGTCGCCGCGTCGCCGCCGGAGACGCGCCGCGTGAAGTTATTGTCGAGCGCCCATCCGAGGCAGGCCCCCGCAATGAGCAGCGGTCCCGCGACGCCGCCGGCCCGCGGCAACTGTTCCCATGAAAGCACCGCACCACCGGCCACGATCGCCAGCATGCCGATAAAGACGCGCCGGTCGACATTTTCCCGAAAGGCAATCCAGGCGATCGCTGCCGTGAGCGCGGCCTCCAGATTGAGCAGCAGGGACGCCGTGGCACCATCGGTGCGCGCGAGGCCGAACACGAGCAGCGCCGGCGCGATGACGCCGCCAGTGACGATGGCGGCGCCCAGCCAGGGCCATTCGGACCTAGCCAGGACGACACGGCTCGCAGCAGGCCTCACTGCGATCCAGGCGAGCAGCCCCAGCCCGCTGCCGAGATATAAAAGCCCGGCGAGCGCGAGCGGCGGCACTTCGCCCAGCAACATTTTGGCGAGCGGCGTGCTGGCGCCGAACAGTGCCGCGGAGATCAGCGCGTAGGCAATTGCGGCTACCGGCATTTCACGGCTGCCCGTTTGTTTTAAGTGTTCATCCTAATCGGACCGCCGGTCGCTTTCCAGGCCGAGTGGCCGCCTTTCTATTTGGGCTGCGAGGCTGCAATCACGGTCTGGTCCTGGCCCGCGCGCACCAGCGTCGCCGGGTCGCATCCGCGGACGACGGACGGGTAGGACGCGATCTTCCTCGCGCTCGCAGCGCTCGTATCGATCTGCCAGAGCGCCGCGGCCATCGCACCGGCGGCGAGGAGGGTGCCATCGCCGGCAAACGAGAGCCCGGTGAAGCCTACGTCCTTGTCGCTGTCGGTGTCGAGCACGAGCTCGATGCGCGTGACCTCGTAGCGCTGCGGATCGATGCGCCAGAGCACTGGGAGCACGTTGCTCGAGACGAAGGCCGCCCCGGAGGAATCGAGCGCCAGGTCGGGCAGGCAGCTGTACCGCTGGGGGAGAACGATCCACTCGGGGAGAACGATGCGGCGCAGCCGGCGGCCGTTTGTATTGTCGTAAACAGAAATCACCTCATGGTCGAGCACCCAGAGGCGGTTGCGCGCGGGATCCGCGCGCACGACCTCCAGCTTGGCTGCCGCCGGCCTTTCGCGCCGCAGGCTGCCATCGCAAGCGGGGAGCATGGCGGTCGCGATTACCGCGACGGCCACATGAATGGAAAGTTTGAATTGCATCGACATATCGCCAGCTTTCTCCCCGGCAAGCGGGGACCGTGCAGTGCTTGGGCGATATGCCTTGGGCAGCCGGGCGACTGCGCTGGGCCCGACTGTGAAGCGCTCTCAGCTCAGATCAGGTAGGGTTTGGGCGCTCCTTTTCATAAGCCGAATAGAAAAAATCGAAGATCCGCATTGCCTCGGACAGCAGCTCGTCGTCGGCGCGGGACCTTTCCCTCGCTCCTCGCAAAACGGTCTCGAGACCCCGGGCGTCGGCCACGGGGATGCCGCCGATGTCGAGAAAGTGGACTGCAGCGCCGATCGCGACTAGCGCAGGATCGTGATCCAGGCCGAAACTCGCGAGCAACACCTCGAAAGTCACGCGGTTGCCCGAGTGCGTAAATTCGGCCCGCTCAAAATCGAAGCCAACGGCATTTCGCGGACAGTCCCGCGGGCGCTCGATCCAGGCGAACTTGGCCTTGCTGTCGATGAAGCGCTTGATCAGCCAGGCGCTCGCGAGCCGGTCGACCCATGGGCTGCTGCGCGTCGCCCAAGTGCGATTCTGGAATTTCGCAGGATCGAGGCGCCGGACGCGTTTTTTGGATGCTCGGGGCTCGCCGCCCGAATACAGCTCCTCAGCCTTCGTCTCAAGGCTGGCAAGCGCATCCTCGGCCTGCGCTTTCGCCGGCCCGGGGAAGAAATCGCTTTCCGCGAGCTTCTCGAAGGAGCGGCGCAGGCGCTGCACCAGCGTCTGTCCCCGGCGCAAGCCGAGCCGCGGCAGCGCGGCCTTGGCCGCGTTGATTTTCTCCACCAGGTCGCCGTAATCCGCGCTGCGGTCGAAGAGCTTGCGCACCTGCTCGGCCTGCGCGCCGCTCTTCAGGTTCATGTCCACGGTCATGGCGAAGCCGCCTTCGGCGCGGATGTCGGACTCCATCTCGGCGAGGGCCGGAGCGCGCGCCGATCCGGCCGGCAACAGATAGACGCCGTCGCGCAGCACGCCGCAGCCGTTGTCCTTGAGCGCACGCCAGAGGCGCATGCGAACGGTCGAATTGCGCGCCGGCAGGCTTAGCACCAAAGCTTGGTACGCCGTCATGATGGAGTGATTTATACCACAATATTGTGACAATATCAACAACGATTACTTTTTATACTTGCGTTATCCGGTGTAGACCGGCGCGGGCTGGCTGAAATAGCTGTCGAGCAGGTGGTAGACCAGCCGCCAGTTCTTCGAGCGCGTGCTGGTGTGCGCGATGCCCGGCATGACGATGAACTGCTTGTCCGGGTTCGGCAGCTTGGCGAAGAAATTGGACAGGTCCTGAAACGAAGCGATGCCGTCCCACTGCCCCCGCAGGATGAGCGTCGGCACGGTGATGCGCTCCGGGTCGAGCACCGGCAGGTTCGCCGACATGTCGATATAGGTGCCGGTCGGCACGGAGGTATCGAGGGCCAGCACCGCGTCGGCGAATGCTTCCACGACCGTCAGATCGCTCGTCCCGGGATGGTCGCGCGTGAAGATGCTGCGCACGAAATCGCGGTCGATCGGCCGCCGATTGCTCGCCCGGTATTGGGGCAGGCGCTTGCGCCTCTGCTCGAGCGTCGGGCTGCCTTCGCCGGTCCACACCAGCGCATCGAGCGCTACCCGCTGCACGCGCTCGGGATGGCGCTGCGCGAAAAGCCCCGCCCTCAGCGCGCCAGAAGAGGAACCGTAAAGAAGGACCTTCGGGGAATTCGCGTTCTTCGCGATGTACTCTGCTGCGGCAGCCACGTCGTCGGCGCCGCAAGAGACATCCGCATTGACGGGCCGCCATTTGTCCGAACGGCCGTAGCCCTCGCAGTCGACGCACCAGGTGTCATAGCCCAGGCGCGCGAACCAGTCCATCGTCGAGGCTTCCGGCTTGCCTGGAATCTGCAGGTCGAACACCGGAGTCGCCGAGACCGACGAGCCGTGCACGAAGAGGATCGTTCCCTTCCGCATGTCGTCAGTGCCCTTATGCCACATAAAGAGGCGCACGTCGCCGGCATCGGTTTTTTTCGTCGTCCAATGCTCGCTACCGCGGATAAGCGCGCCTCGTGATGGTTGTTCGGCCGGCTGGGCCAATGCGCGTGCGGCGGCCAGGCCGGCCGCCGTGCAAGCTCCCTGCAAGAGAAAGCTGCGTCTGTAGTTCATAGTTGCCATTGCCTTCGGTTGTTTGCGGAACTAGACTGATTCTGTCACAGCGGGGGTTGAGAATGATCATGAAAGGCCGTGCTATGTGGCAGCTCAGTATCTCTTTCGTAGTGCTCTTGTTTGGCCTGATCGGTCTTGCTCCCATCACGGGGGCCGAAGATTCCAAAGACACGCAGGCGCTGCTGGAGGCGCTGGGAAAGAGCAAACTCACGGTCCTGGATGGCGTGCGGCAGGCAGCGAAGGGCGGTGCCGTGCCGATCTCGGCGAAATTCGAGCTGGAAGACGGCAAGCTTTCGCTCTCGGTCTATACGGCGGGAAAGGGGCTTTCCGTCCCGCCTGAGCAGAATGTGCTTCAAGAGCTCAGCGGAAGCCCGGAAGGCGAGAAGTGGACGCCGAGCGTCGAAGTGTTCAAGGACGTTCCGCACGTCGCAAGATCGTCGGCGCAGCTTACTTTGCTGGCGCTCGGCAATCACTCTCTTGCAGACATCATCGCGCGCGCACAGAAGGTCCAGTCCGGCACGGTTTTCTCCGTAACGCCCATGATCAGAGACCACACGGCGGTTACAGAGGTTCTAATGTCGGATCACGGCAAGGTGCAGAAAGTCCTCCTGCCACTGTAGCCCGTTAGAACGCAAATCGTGTCTCATCCGGCGGGTACCGCAATGAGCCTTCGCCCTAGCGCTTTCTCCAGGCGCGCGCGGACCGCATGCGTAAACGCGGGCAACCCGTGGATCTCTGGAAATAGCGTCGGAGCAGCCGGGGCTTGCTTTACCGGCTCCAGGTACTAGAATTAACGCAACGGGGGTATTGCAGACTCCCCGTGCAAGACGCCTAACCGCGTCCAAGCTCTGCTCGGTTCCGGCTGCCATGTCGGAGAAGAGCTTGTGCGCGATTCACCACATCTTCCGCTTTTTCACCGCCGCCCTGGCAGCCGGTGCCGCACCCCCGTTTGCGTTATCAGTCCTCCATAGGAGCGACGCATGAAAAGCGTTGTGTTTGCCATTCTTGCCTGCGCCTCCGCATTTGCCGCGCAAGCCGAGACCGAGAACTTCGATAGCAGCAACCCCGGGGCACTCCCGGAGGGTTGGGAGGCGGGTGTAACAGGTTCCGGCAATCCGAAGTGGGCCGTCGGCACCGACCCGACGGCGCCCAGCGGGAAAAACGTTCTGCAACAGACTGGGCGCGGGACGTTTCCATGGTGCGTCAAAAGGAACGCCTCCCTCGCGGACGGCTTCGTCGAGGTGAAATTCAAGCCGCTGAGCGGCAGAGAGGACCAGGCGGGCGGGGTGGTGTGGCGCTGGAAGGACGCCAACAATTACTACGTGGCGCGCGCCAACGCGCTTGAAGACAACGTCTCGCTTTACCACACGACAAACGGTCGCCGCATCACCATCAAGTACGTCGACGCGCCTGTTGCGAGAAACGTCTGGCATACGTTGCGCGTGGTGTTCAATGACAGGCACATTTCAGTTTCACTCGACGGCAAGCGCTACATCGACCTGGACGATACGCATATCGCGGGGCCGGGGGCAGTTGGCGTGTGGACCAAGGCAGACAGCGTGACGTCGTTCGATGATTTCTCATACGGCAAATAAGGCTGCCCAATGCCTTTCGAAATGAAACCTCTCGCTTGTGACCCGAAGCGCCTGCGCGGACTTTCCGAGAAGCTGATCGTCAGCCATTACGAGAATAACTATGGCGGGGCCGTCAAGCGTCTGAACAGCATCGGGTCGAAGCTCGCCGAGCTCGACTATGGCTCCGCGCCGGTGTTCGTGGTGAACGGCTTGAAGCGCGAGGAACTCATCGCGACTAATTCCATGATTCTTCACGAATGCTATTTCGAGAGCCTGGGCGGCGATGGCCGCTTGTCTACGGGAGATCTCCACGACCGGCTCGCGCAGGACTTCGGCTCGCTCGAACGCTGGCGCGTCGAATTTACCGCAATGGGCAAAGCCCTGGGAGGCGGCTCGGGATGGGTACTTCTTGTCTGGTCAGACCGAGGCAACAGGCTCGTGAATCAATGGGCGGCTGACCACACGCATGCTCTCGCCGGCGCGACACCGATCCTCGCGCTCGATATGTACGAGCATTCCTATCACATCGACTACGGCGCGAAGGCGGCGGCATACGTCGATGCATTCATGGAAAACATCAACTGGCACGGCGTCGAGCAGACATATGAGAAGTGCGCCTAATTTTCTGCTTTGCGGGTTAGCAGCCTTATCGCTGCCTGCGTTAGGGGCC
>Ga0209156_10000124_pt1 | contig 58579 bp, 52 predicted proteins | sample GraSoiAngelo_124_FD_185881 | JGI IMG/M metagenome (GOLD analysis project Ga0209156, IMG submission 185881) | Grasslands soil microbial communities from the Angelo Coastal Reserve, California, USA - 14_0927_05_20cm (SPAdes) (version 2) | ecosystem: Environmental > Terrestrial > Soil > Grasslands... | reverse complement strand
TCGATGACCGGCTGGCGGCTGGGATGGCTCGTCGCCCCGACGCCTCTCTTCAAGGAGATCTCCAAGGTTCAGGAGCACACGATCACCTGTGCCACCGCGTTTGCCCAGAAGGCGGGCGTCGCGGCCCTCCGCGGACCGACGGCCCCCCTCGAGGCCATGGTGAAGGAGTTCCGGGCGCGCCGCGACCTGGTCCTCAAGGAGATCGCGAAAATCGACGGTCTCGCGACGTACCATCCGAACGGAGCCTTCTACGTCTTCCCGCGCTTCGAGGCCAAGATCGACAGCGGGACCTTGTGCGAGCGGATTCTGAAAAAGGCTTCGGTCGCGGTCACACCGGGGAGCGCCTTCGGTGAGGCCGGCGAGGGGCACATCCGGATTTCCTACGCCGCCTCCCGTGACACGATCCTGGAGGGCCTGCGTCGCATCGCCGAAATCGTCCGCGGCCTTTCCGGTTAAGTACCGCTCGAGCCATACCAACGGGGAGGGGAGTTCGGTGCAGGACACGGAGATGGAGCGACCACGGATTGTGCCCATGATCGCGTACGAGAACGGAGCGGCGGCGGTCGACTGGTTGGTTCGCGCCTTCGGGTTCCGGGAGCTCGATCGGATTACGGAATCGGACGGGACGATCAGTCACGCGGAACTCGATTTCGAAGGCGGTCGGATTTTCCTCGCCACTCCGACGCCGGACTACCAAAGTCCGAAGCACCACGGCAAGAGGTGCGCCGCCGCCAAGAGATGGTCCGCGGTCCCCTGGGTGATCGACGGCCTCAGCGTCCAAGTGGACAGCGTGGACGCCCATTTCGCGCGGGCGAAGGGCGCGGGGGCCACGATCCTCTCGGAGCCTCAGGACAACCCGTACGGCCGGCTGTACCGGGCAGAGGACCTCGAGGGCCACCGCTGGATGTTCATCGAGGAGCACTGAGTCGTCACGCGCCGCGGGTCTGCAGAAGCTTCACGACGGCCTCGTGACCCTCCTTGCGCGCGTCAGCGATGGGCGTGGACCCGTCGTCGCGGGTCGCCTTCGGGTCGGCCCCCGCGTCGAGCAACATTTGGACGATGGCCAGATTTCCGTGCGCGGCCGCCTTGTGGAGCGGGGTGTAGTTCGCCTCGCTCCGGACGTTCGGATTGCCGCGGGCGGCGAGCAACGCTTTCACGAGATCCGGATGGTCCCCGGCGACAGCGGCGTCGAGCGCGGTGTTCGCGAAGCGGCTCGATTCCTTGAAATTCACGTCCGCGCCGTGTTCGAGGAGGACCTTTGCGGCGTCAAGATGACCGAAGAACGCGGCCAGGCCGAGAGGCGTGAAGCCCTCCGCGCTCCCGGCGTTCACGCGCGTCCGGGACTGCCCCAGGATCGTCTTGAGACGTCGCGCGTTCCCGGTCGCCGCGGCCTCGTGGAGGCTCAGCGCGTCTTCGGGTGTCCGTTCGAGGAGGAGCCCGAGCGCCTTGTTCGCCCCATGGTACACCGCTGTGAGGACAAGCGTCCCGTTCGGCGTGCGCATCCGCAGGAGATGCGGATCGTGGTCGAGGATCGCGCGCGCCCGCACCGTGTCGTCCTTCACGACTGCCGCAATGAGTTCGTCCTGTTCCGCCATCGTCTCGCCTCGAAGAGGCGGTGGGATGTGGTCCAACGACTAAGAACCTTGTCCTCGTCACGCCACGGTCTGCGTCTCGCCGCACGAAGGGCACATGACCTCGATCGGCCGCTTGCTCGTCGTGAGGTCGATCGACTTCCCGCAATGACTGCAGATCACGGACATCGGCATCGTGGTCGGTGCCTGGGTCGTATCTCCGGGAGGCGGAGGCGGCGGTGCGGCCCTCGGTCCCATGAGATGGCCGCCGCCCACCCGGCGCCAGAGCCCGAGGACGGCCACGAACAAGAGGATGAACAGGAGGCCCAGGAGGACCGCAAACAGGGGGACGCCCCCGATGTCCGTCGACCACAGGGCGTTCGTCGTCCCGATGTGCAGGGTGTGCCCGATCGCGGTGCCCGTGCTCGACTCGGTCGCGATCACGACGAGCTCGCCGGTTCCCACTCCCTGGGGGATGGGCAGGGTGAGGTCCACCTCGGGGACGGTCGTGATCGCCGAGACGCTCGGCGAACCGCCGAATCCGCCCAGGCTTAGGGTCCAAGTGAACTGAAGCGGCAAGGCCGCGGTGCTCCGAGGCGTCACCGCGAGGTGCGCGTGGATCGAATCGCCCGGCGTGTAGGAGGCGCGGTCGAACGTCTCCCCGAGCACCCAACCCGCCGCCTGCGCGATGGTCAGCTGTGCCTGCGAGGTGTTCGTGCCCTCCCTCGCGGTCACGAGGAACCGGTATGTGCGGCTGGCGGGGGCGGGCGTACGGAAGGAGAAGGTCGTGTTGTTCGTGTTGCCGCTGAGGACGATCGTGAGGCTGCTGTCGGCGACCTGGTAGTCGTAGGTCGGCCGGAGGATCACGTGGGAAGTGACGGAATACGAGGCGGTGATCGCGTCGCCCGGCGTGAAGTCCCCGCGGTCAAGCCTCAGGGACATCACGGCGACGAAGACCGTAACGGTGCTCTGCACGCTCGACGTGAGCCCTTGTCCGTCGTCGACCCTCACGGAGAAAGTGAGCCGGCCCGTGTAGTTGAGGGGGATGGCGTAGGTGAATTTCGACACCCCATAGATGGTTGTGTTCACGATACGGCCGAAGGTGTCTCGGACCGTCCAGTTGTACGTGTAGTTCGCCGGCCCAGGGGTGCGATACACCAACGCGGTCGCTATCGCGACGTCGCCACTAAGGTAAGCGGCCTGGTTGAGAACGAGTGTCACGGTAATGGCAGCGGCGGGCTCGATCGTGCGTGGCGTCGCTTGGACGGAGGGAACGGCGCAGAGGACCGACAACAACGAGACGGCGACGACCAACAGGAGGGCGTTTCCCCTCCGGGACGAAGTCAGCGACATGATTCCCATCCCGTCGATCCGCGGGATTGACCCGCGGACGGAGGCGCATTATGTCTGACCTACTTAACCATTTGGTCGGCCGATTGTCCGACGCCCTCCAGTGGGTATCGGTCTTGAACAAGCCACGTCCAGCGAGGGTGAATGAGTCCGATCGAGATCACGGGCCGGCAGCGGGCCCGCTGCCTTGGAGCCGCGCGAACAAGCCCTCGGCCCGCGTCCGCCAGGACGCCGCATCTCCGCCGCGTCCTTGCGCGTCATAGAGTCGGGCGAGCTCCTCGTACCGCGTCGCGAGGGAGTACGGGTTGTCGAGCCGGTTGATGATCTCGACGGAGCCGAGCAGCTGTTCCTCGGCCTTGGCCCAATCGCCCCGCTTCGCAAACACGAGGCCCATGTTCGCCCGCGCCGTCGACACGGCGAGGGGATCGCCAATCGTGGTCGCCAAGGCGAGGGCGCGCTCCGCGCTCGATGCGGCCTCGTCGACCGCCTCCATGCGGAGGAAATTGTCGACCGCGTTTGCGAGGGCATACGCGGCGAAGCGGATTTCACCGGTCGCGAGGGCGATGTCCGCGGAACGGGCGAAGGTCGTCGCCGCGGTCCGCGGATCCCCTTCGCGACTCGTCACGATCCCGAGGTTGATCTGGATCACGGCATCCTCCCGCGTGGCCCGTCGAACGGTCGCTGCCGCCTCAAGGAGACGGGCCTTGGCGCCAGGGATGTCGTCGCGCGCGATCAGGGTGACTCCCAGATCCGTGAGGGCGCGCACCCGTTCCCTCGAGCCATTCGGGAGGACATCCGTCGCGCGGCCCAGGTGGGTGATTGCGGCATCGAGATCCCCGAGCTTGCGTTCCACGCCCCCGAGGGCGCGAAGGGCTTCGCCCTCGATCTCCGGCGACTGCACCGCGGCGGCGTCGCGCGCGGCCTCCTCCAAGACGACCCGCGCCTCCTTGTACGCGCCGAGCCGGTTCTCGATCCGACCGAGCTGGATGCGGGCCCGCAGTCGTTCCAGCTGCCCGCCCGATGCGCCGATCCGCTCGAGGGCCGCCCGGGCCTCGGCGAATTTTCCGAGGAACACCTCCGTCTCCACGAGGATGCCGTCCAGGCGGGGGCTCCGTGGGACCCGGAGCAACGCCGCCTCCAAGTCTCCCGCGCGGGCACTCTCCGCGAGACCGGGTCCGATTTCCACGAGCCGGATCCTCGCCGTGTCGAGGTCGCCCGCCTCGATCCGATGGTACGTTTCCTCGAGGCCGTCCGCTCGGAATTGCCAGTAGGCCGCGGCCCGTGCGTGCGCGTCCCTCCGCGCTGCGTCCCCGATGCGTCGAAGGAAGAACTCCTTCACGAGGTCGTGGATCAGGTACCCGTCATCCCGGTGATGGAGCAGGGCCCTGCGAACGAGGCGGCGGAGCTGGGACAGGGTCGCACCGAGGGCCTCTGGGGACCGGGCCGGGCGTCGCAGGACCGCGAACGTCCGCAGCAGTTCCTCCGACGAATCGTCAAGGCCGTCCAGGACCGTCTCGAGGACGTATCGTTCCGTCTCGACCGCGCCGGCGTCGAGCCCGCTCGCGGCGAACAGCTCGAGGGCCAAGGGATGTCCGTGGGTCGCGGCGATCACATGCTGGATGGCGTCCGCTTCGATCGGGGCGCCGCGAGTCCGGAGCAGTTCGGCGGACGCGCCCTCATCGAGTCCTTCGAGGGGGACCTCGAGCACTCGCTTCGCGACGAGATCGGACCGTTCGTAGAAAGTCGGCTGGGTCCGCGTTGCGACCAGGATCTTCGTCGTCCCGGGGACTTCGAACAGGGCCCGGAGGAGCGCATCCGCCGCCGGCGAAGCGTGCAGATCGTCGATCGCGACGACGCATCCAGAGAGGTCTCCCCGCATCACCGCGACGGCCTCGGTCGGATCGTAGGCGGGCCGTGTGATCACGGACTTCAGTCGTCGACGACCTTGGCGGGCGAGGAAATCGGCGAAGGAACTCAGAAGGCCATGGGCGTCGTCGTGCGCGTACACCCGCCGCATGAACGTGGGCCGCGGTTCGTCCGCCAGAAGCCGTGTGATGAGTGCCGTCTTCCCGATCCCCGCGACCCCGACGAGGACCGCAACCGAGGGAGTCTCTGCGGCGAGCCACGCCTGCAGCCTCTGCCGTTCGTCCGTCCGACCGAAGAAGGGTCGGCTCGGGACGGGGACCTTCGGGGCGTCGGGTCGCGGGAGTTCAATCACATCCGCCGCAAGGACCTGCTGAACGGCCTCGGACTCGCGCAGGCCGGACCGACGCAACGCCTCGATCGCGTCGGACCCGAGGACTTGCCTGACGCCTTGCGGCTCGTTCAGCTGAACGGTCCGGGAGCGCGCGTGCTCGCGCATGCGGCGGGCGACCTCCTGGCCTGCAGGGGTGAGCTCGTACACCTTCCGCCGGGAGCGCGCATGGGCGACGTGGGCCATCCGTTCCTGGACGCGGCCGGCGGTCTTCAGGCGCTTCAACTCGAGGGCGACATGGGCGCGGCTCAACGCGAGGGCGGCCGCGATGCCGTCCTGCGTCATCTCGACCGGACACTCATAGGCGTCTGCGTGACGGAGAAACCCAGAGAGGTGGACGAGGACTCGCTCTCCTACGGTGACGCTCGACACTCCCTCCGCCCCTCCAGGCCGGGTAAGGGTGGGACGTTACTTAACCCTGTAGGCAGAGGGCGGCGGCCTCCTTTCCTTGGGGTTTTCGCGAGCCGTCGACGCCGGATCGAGGACCCGTTCGATCGTGTCTGGCAGGCCAGCCAGATCGCGCACTTCGGCATCGGGCTTCGGATCCGCAGGAGTCCGGTGAACATCCGCCCGATTCACCCAAATCGTGTGCATCCCGAGACGGGACGCCCCCGCGACGTCTTCTCTCAGGGAATTTCCGACGTGGACGACATCCACGGGATTCGCTCGAAGAGCTCTCAGAGCCGCTTGGAAAATTTGCGGCCGGGGCTTGTACGCACGGATGGACTCCGATGTAATCACCGCATCGAACCGCAGGCGGTTGCGTTCGAGCACGCCTTCGAGCAACGCATCGTCCGCGTCCGACACGATGGCGCGAGGGACGCCCTCAAGCACTTTCAAGACTCGCCGGACTTCCGGATATGCCTTTGCCTGCCGCCAACACGATTCCAGGGATTCGACATAGGGATTCGGATCGGCCTCGATGCGATGATCGCGGAAAGTTTTGCCGAGGCTCTCTCGCGTGAGCTTCGATAAGCTCCTGAAGGGTTCCAAGTCAGCACCGGAGTACAGATACCGGCCCCACGCGGCTAGGAGCGCGTCCGGTCTCAAGGACGGCCGGTGGTCCTTGCAGATCTCGCGAGCGATTCCGATCAGCACGTCCGGTCCCTCGTCGACGAGCGTGCCAAAGGCATCGAACGTGATCGCCCGTACCATGACGATGTCCCATCATCTCCAGGGTCTTTTATCGCTTCCGTCCCCGCCCGAAGTCGCACAAAAGGCGGATGGGGCATTCATTGCAGGACGGCGTCGGGCGGCACAGCGCCTTCGCATGGGCGACGAGGAGCGCGTGGTACTCCCGGTACATCGCGAGGTCTCGCGGCACGCGGGTTTCGAAGTGCTTCTGGACGTCGTCGTACGCGTTCGTGTCGAAGAGGCCGATTCTCCGACCAATTCGAATCGTGTATGCGTCGACGAGGAAGACGGGATGGCCGCCGGCGTAGAGGAGGATGGAATCCGCCGTCTCTGGCCCCACGCCGTCTTGTGCGAGCAGGTCGTCTCGGACTACGTCCGTCGATCGATCGAAATATCGCGTCAGGTCGCCATCCGATCGATTCAGAAGGTGGCGGCAGAAGTCACGGAGGCGTTTCGGTTTGGTCCGATACAGGCCCGCGATTTTCACGTGTCTCCGAATGACCGGCATAGGGGCCGCCGCGAGCGTGCGGACCTCGAGAAGGCCCGCCTCCTTCAGGTTCTGAATCGCCTCAGCGACATTCCGCCATGCCGTCTGCTGCATGAGCAATGCGCCGACGATCACCTCGAACGCGTCTTGTGCGGGCCACCAGTGTTGCGGGCCGTAGTGGCGGAGCAGGCGTTGGAAGAGGTTGATTTCGCGATCCAAGGTGGAAGACGATGGGCACGGGGAGGCCATGAGGCTTCTCTTGGCGTCGTCCTTTAGTCGGCTTCCGTTCTATCCCGGCGCGTGCATCCTTTGACCACGATGCCGCCGTCGCCAGGCATCGATGAATGGCTCTTCCGCACTTGGAACCTCGCGGGGTCGGATCCGATTCTCGACCGGATCATGATTTTCTTCACGATCCTCACCGGCGTCTACGTGATCTTCCTGGTGGCCGTTCCGCTGTGGTGGCGGGGCCTCCGGACCGCCACGTTCGACGTCCTCCTTCTCCTCGCCATCACGATCGTCGCCACGGAGGCGATCAAGTACCTGGTCGATCGACCGAGGCCGTGCGATGCACTCGCGAACGTGAACACGCTCGCGGGATACCGATGCTCCGCGGAGTTCGATCCGGCCTTCCCCAGCGGACATGCGTCCCGGGCCTTCGCCGTCGCGGCATTCCTGACGATCCGCTTTCGCTGGCGGCTCGGCATCCCCGCGGGCGCCTTCGCCGTCCTCGCCGGTATTAGCCGCGTCTACCTGGGGCTCCATTGGCCCTCCGACGTGCTCGGCGGCGCCGCGGTGGGGATCGGGTTCGCGCTCCTCATCGAGGTCGTGAGCCGTCGCGTGGAGCCCTATCAACGCATTCGGGCGCGGATCGTCGAAGCGATTCCCCATCTTTCGCGGCGTTCCCGCGGCACTTAGGTCAGGAGAGCTTTCGATTTCGTGATCACATCGTCGATCGCCCGGACGAGGGCCGGGGACCGTTTCTCCGACATCGCGACGAAGAACATCTTCCCTGTGACCTCGCGCACGGCCAGGATCCCGCCCTCCGACTCGACGGTCACATGGGTCGGGGCGCTCGCCTTCATCGTCGAATAGATCACCTCGAGGGCGCCGAGCAAGGTCGCCGCCATCGTCGCGAAGTTGTCGACCTGTGCGTCATCCGGGAGGACCCACGCAACGGGGACGCCGGATCGGGAGACGATTGCGGACATCCGGGCGTCGGTCCGGGCGTTGAACTCGTGAAGCAATTTCCGGAGCGCTTCGACCGCCACGGCCAAGGACTCCCTCCGAATCGCCTCGCGATGCGGCCCTCGTTATTTAGCTCTTGTTCCGAGGAAACCCACGTTCGATTCTCCCTGGCCCGGAAGGTATATGCCGCGTCCGTCGTCTTCTCGACCGCGATGGAGGAGGGGGCTCGCCTCGTGCTCACGACGAGTGCGGGCTTGCGGGCCGGAGAGAAGGTCCTGGTCGTCATCGATGAAGGGACGAGGTCCGTCGGAGAGGCGTTCCTCACCGCGGCGAAGGGACTCGGGACGGACCCGGCGTTGCTCGAGATCCGCGCCCGCACGACGGACGGTGAGGAGCCGCCGGAACCCGTCGGGACCGCGATGGCGGCCGCGGACCTGGTCCTCCTCGCGACGACGTACTCCCTGACGCACACGCACGCGCGCCGTTCCGCGAATCGAGCCGGCGCCCGTGTCATCTCCATGCCGGGGATCGAGGAAGGGATGCTGCGGCAGGGAGGGCTCGCGACGGACTGGGCGAAAATCCACGAGGTCGTGCGCAGGACCGCCCGCCGTTTGCGGGGCGCGCGCGAGGTCCATCTCACCTCCGCCGCAGGCACGGACCTATCCTTCTCCCTAGAGGGCCGGGATTGGATTTCCGAGGATACGGGACTCTGCACCCGGAAGGGGACCGTCACGACGCTTCCCGCGGGAGAGCTCTTCATCGCGGTCGTCGAGGGCACCGCCTCGGGCCGCCTCGTCGTCGACGTGCACTTCGAGGAGCGCCTCCGAGGCCCGGCCACCGCACAGATCGCGGACGGTACCGCGAGCCGGATCGTTGGAGCACAGGCGGCGGTGGACGCGATGAACCGCGGCGGCAAGGACGGACGCGCCCTCGGCCGTTTCGGCTTCGGCCTGAACCCGCAGGCTCGGGTGATGGGTCCGCATCTGGAGGCGGAGAAGGCGGTCGGGTCCGCGCACCTCGGCTTCGGGGACAATCTGGTGATTGGAGGGAAGATCCACCCCGGGGTCCGCGTGGAGTGCATCCTGTCTGAGGTCCGCGTCGAGGTCGACAGCAGGGCGGTGATCGAGAAAGGGCGACTCGTCGAGTGAGTCAGCGGTGGTACAGCACGCTGTAGAAGCGGTTCTCCTTCGCGGTCTGCTCGAGCCGCCCGAAGATCGCGAGCTTGTACCCGCACTTCTTGCACTTGTTGTCCTTGTCGAGGTACCAGCCGGTGATGTCGAACCCGTACCGTTTGACCGCGATCGCTCCGCAGCCGGGGCAATACGTGTTCTCGAGGCGATGGCCCGAGACGTTCCCGATGTAGACGTACTTCAGGCCCTCCTCCTTCGCGACCGTGCAGTGCTTCTCGAGCGTCTCGACGGGAGTCCAGGGGAACTCCATCATCTTGTAGTCCGGATGGAACCGGAGGAAATGGATTGGCGTGTCAGGACCGAGGTTGTCGTACACCCACTTCGAAAGCTTCCTCGCGGCCCCGAGATCGTCGCCGACCTGGGGCACGATGAGGTCCGTGATCTCGATGTGGATCTTCTTTGTGTCGCGGGTGTCGAGAATCGTCTGGAAGATCGGCTCCGCGTTCGGGATGTTGATGTACTTCCGAACGAAGTTGGTCTCTCCGGATCCTTTGAAATCGACCGTGACACAGTCCAGGAACTTCGGCATCTCGGCGACCGTCTCGGGTGTGTCGTATCCGTTCGAGACGAAGATGTTGATGAGGCCGGCCTTCCGCGCGAGCATCCCGATGTCGCGCGCGAACTCGATGAAGATCGTCGGCTGATTGTACGTGTACGCGAGGCCTTGGCAGCCTTGTTCGACGGTCATGCGTACGACATCCTGAGGTTCGACCTCGATGCCTTCGACCTTGCGTCGCTGGGAGATGTCGGCGTTCTGACAGTTAGAGACAGCCATGAAGTTCGCGGTGTAGCTGTGGTCCTCTTCCACCTCGATGTTGTAGACCGGGCCCACGTAATCCGCCCGCGAAATCTCCCGAATCGGGACCAAGATGAATCCGCCTCGGCGGATGACGCGTGCGTCCGAGGCTTCCCAGTCGACGTCCTGTGGAGTCATGGACACATGGTCGACCAGGAGCCGCACCATGTGATCATCCGACCGATTCACGATCCGTCCTTCAATTTCATATTCACTATCGTTTTCGGACCGGTAGACCCGAGGGATCTCGTCTAAGGAGAACAATATCTGGGCCACACCGTAGGTGAGCGCTTGCGAGACGGAGGCGCTTCCAAGAACGAAGCGCCCATGGCTCTTCGTGACGTAACCATCTCCGTTGAGATATCCGGTTAGGAACGCCTTGAGGACCCTTTTGTTGCCCGAACGTAAAATGAACTCCGGGACCCGCTTCGTCGCACTTGAATCGCCGCAGAAGTGTCGGAAAACCGTGGCCAAAGTCGCGCTCGATGCGATCACCGCGGTGCGATTTTTCTGGCGGCTGCGCCGAGCCCGGATGCCGAAGACATCTCCCAGGATCTTCTCCACTTCGCGGATTCGAGATTCTTCGTGCGCGCCGAAACTGAACCAGACGGATCCACTGTTGGGTCTGTTTGCGGCTCGGGAGAGCGAGCCTTCCGCACAGTAGTAACCGAACAACCGGGCAACACGAGGCGTGATGTGGAGGATCGCGGGAACGCCAAGCCCTCGCTCTGAGGTTCGCCGAATCCGCCCGTGAACAATTTCCAGCCTGACGTCGTACTTGTACCCCGGCGCGGGTTCGTCGCGGAGAATCTTCTCAACATCAACCGGTTCATCGCTTGACGGTTTCGCGAGAGGAACTGCGAGATAGTCGCCGAGGCGGAGGCTACCCGCTTTCATTTTCTTCACGGTTCCTCCGCCGATTGCCGCAAAGACAGCGTGATCCGGGGTGCACTCGAATCCTGGAAGATAGAACGGACGAAGCTTGACGACCGGCCCCGAGTAGAGATGCTCGAATGCCTTCTGAACCAGCCGCCACCGCCCCTGGTGACTCATGGCTTTCACGCCTTTCACAACGCGCACTTCGGGGTTGCTTGTGGCCTCGCCGTGTCGGAACAGCTCCTCGATTCCCACGTGGCCCTTGTCTGTGAGAACTTGCGTCCCTGGTATGAAACAATAACGGCAGTTGTGTGCCACCACGTGGCTCGCGGCGTAATTGTGAAATGGAACGCACTCGAAACTGTAGACCGATTCTTTCGGGGATTCTGGGCGGATTGAGTTGACGCTGGCCCATTCATAGCGTGAGCCACTGAACTCCCACTGCTGCATGAGTTCCCAGAAACGGGCAACCGTCTCTCCATGACAGTCGAGAGAATGCTGGGGAAGCCGTATCACATGCCCCTTCCGAGGAAATGGAGACCTACCCTCGCGGGCAAGAAGGACTTTGTCCCCTTTTCGCAGCAGCCCCGCGGGCGTCCATCCCCTCGGGGTAAGAATCGGGTGCTCCGCGGTTGCGAAGAGCGCTTCACGAAGGCCGTTGGTGTCGATTCGAAACGTCGCGGCCTTCCGGTTTCCCGCGGATGTCACGACCGATGGAACTGATTGCCCTCCCAGGTTGCCAAGCGATTCCAGCACGTCTCCGGCACGGATCTCCTCGACCGGCTTCGCATCCCCATCGGCCATTTTGATTGGAGTCCCGGCAGGGTGGCAAAGCCAATTGCATCCGGTCGTGGCAATGCTGAAGATCTTCGATCCAGGTCGATAGTGGGAGACAGGTTTCTTCTCGATCGGATCGACGTGTCCGGTAATCACACGTCCGTAGACGTAGAGCCACAACTTGCCCTCGTGCACTCCGCGAATGCCGCACAAACCAACCTGGCCCTCGCCGATCTTGCAGTAGCGGGCGCACGCCGTGCACATGATTTTGTTCGTGCCCTCGACCGGCTTCCAGAGCTCGGCGATTTTCCCCATCGCTCGGCCCGGTGGCTCACGGACATCGAGGACTTCCTTCTCTGAAATCATCGTCCCCGGTACACTGCCCTTCTCGGGGCAAAATACTTTGTGAATAGGTTACCGAATCGCGGAAGAACGGAAGTGTTCCCAGCCCTTCCCCAGGAGAGGTTCCTTCCCGGTTTTCGTAATCAAGACGTTCCCTCCGGAGGTGGCGACCTTCCCGATCACGGTGAGGCGCTGACCGCGAGGCGCCGTTGTGGGCCAACGCTCGAGCAGCGACCCGATCGCGTCCGCCCGGACCGTAGCGAGGAGTTCGTAGTCGCCTCCGTAGTATAACGCGACATCCTTCGCGACCGCCGGCGGCAATGGGGTGAGGCCGCGGTACAACGGAAGCGCATCGAACTCGATCTGGTACGAAAGGCGAGTCATCGAGGCCAGCTGCGCGAGGCTCACGCCCAATCCGTCCGAGAGATCCATGCAGCTCGTCACCGCCCCGGACTCGGAGAGGAACAGGCCCTCGGCAATCCTCGGATACGGCCGCAGCAATTCGGTCAGCGCGTCCGACCGAAGGGCGGTCGGCTGCTCCAGGAGTTTCGCCGCATGTCCCGCGCGGCCGAGGTCTCCGGTGACGACGATCACGTCGCCGGGCTTCGCGCCGGTCCGCAAGAGGATCCGGTCCTTCCGTACGCGTCCGAAGGCCGTCCCCGCGACCGAGAGGACCGGCGATTCCTTCGTGTCCCCCCCGAGGACGGCGATGCCGAACTCGCGCACACATTCCTCGATACCCTGCGCCAACCCGCGGAGGAACTCGACGTCCGTGTCGGCGGGCATCGAGAGCGCCGCGACGAAACCGAGGGGTCGCGCTCCCGCGGCCGCGATGTCGCTCAGGTTCACCGCGGTCGCATACCACCCGATCTGCGTCGGGCTCGCCCCCGCGGGGATGTGCGTCTTCTGGTTCACGACGTCCGTCGTCACGACGAGATAGTCGCCGCCCCATTCCACGACTCCGACGTCGTGGCCGAGGCCGATCGGCTGCCCGCGGTCGTAGATCCGCGAGAGGATTTCGATTGCTCCGCGCTCGCCGATGTCGGAGAGCCGCGTCACGAGCGGAGTGGATGGGCCCTCGCCCTAAGAAGGCTCCGGGCTCGCGGTCGATCCGAGGGGCCAGCCTCACTGCGGAGGCGGTGGCCGGGGCTGTCGCGCTCGGCGGTAGGCCACGGCCCCGATCGCGATGACCGCGACGATCACGAGGACTATGCCGATCAGGAGGAGGTTGCCCCCGAGGCCGCCCGCCGAACTGCCGGCGGTGCGGATCGTGATGTTGCCCCACATTTTCGCGAGATCGTCACCTGGACCGACGGTGCGGTCGCTCCGATACGCGAAGGTCCCCGTTACGTTGGAGACCGTGAAATTCCACAGGACCTGGTTCGCGAAGTTCGGCGATTTCGGTTCCGACGCGTCTGCGGCCGAGTTGTTATTGTAGTCGATGAACCACCGGTGGCTCAGGCCATCGAGAGACGTTAGGTTCAGGGTCACGTTGTCGCCCACCTCGACCTCGATCAGGGGACCGGGCGTGGTCAAGGAGGTGTTCGTGGATCCCCAACCTCCGTTGCGGCTCCCGTACAACTGGTACGTCAGGTCCCGTCCCGCGGCCGCAGGGGTCGCAAAGGAGGAGGCGGCGAAGAGGAGGCACGCCAAGGTCGCGGCCACCAGGATCCGTCGACGCAGGGTTGACATGGCATCCCATCCGATGGTCGGCCGACGGGATGTCCTCCGGCATAAAAGCATCGGTCTGAATGGCCGGATGGTCTGAGGACGATCAGCCCGCAGCCAGGGCCCGTTCGGAGCCTACGCGCCCCGTTGGGCCTTCCGGAGGTGCAGCCAGGCATCGACTTTCATGAGCACGGCCTCCGTCATGGTCCGGCCCGCGGCGTCCTGGAGCCGATGGTCGGCCCCGGCGATGATCTCAAGGTTCACGCTCGTCATCGACGCGACCAGGTCTCGCAACAGAGGCAGGTCGGTCCGGTCCGACTCGAATCCCACCAGGACCAAGGTGGGGACCTCGAACTCCTCGAGGCGCTCCAGGGCCATCCGCCGTTCCGGTTGTCCCGTGTAGCTGAGGCCCAGGAGGACCGCTCCGGCGCAGAGCTCGTCGGTCGCGGCGGCCACCGCGGCCCATGCGCCGAGGCCACGTCCCGCGACGAAGACGGTGTCAAGACCGGCCGTCGTCCGCGCGTAGCCCATTGCCTCCCGCAGATCGGCGATTTCGTCCGCATGACCGCCCGAGGGCTCCGAGCCTGCGTCCGCGAAAGCGAAGTTGAAACGCAGGGCCCACAGTCCCTGGTCCGAGGCGCTCTGCGCGAGCGCCGAGAGAAGCAGACTCCCCATGTCCTCGCTTCGGCCGTGGCTCATCACGAGGGAGCCCCATGCCCTTCCGATCGGAGGGTGCAGTCGGCCGCGAAGGCGGGCCGTCGCTCCGTCGAAACGCACGTCCCGTTCGACCTCGTCGTTCATTCGGGCCCGGTCGGCGGCATCCGATGAAGGTAGATAAGGTTCTCCGAGTTGGAAATCTCCTGTGGGAATCAGGCCCCCGCGGCCTTCAGGGCGGGCGGTCTCTTCGCGGTCCATGGGACCTGGATCTGACCGAGGATATTCCGCCATTCCGCGGGCATGGGCTGGCCCGAATCGTCTCGGCGGTACCAGTCTAGCACGGAGTCGATCTTGGCGTCCCCCCCGGACAAGGTGACCATGAGCGCGTTGCGCACACTCGCAGCGGCCTCCGCCGCGACCCGGTTGTCGAACACGGCGGCGTACGGCACCTGGGACATCCACCACACGACCAGGTAGGCGTTTTTCCTCATGTCGTCGAGCTCCTCTTGGTTCGCGGGTTCTTCGGAAGGCAGGTGCAGAAACGTCCCCGGAGTCGTTCGGTTCGTCGCCATAGGAATTCACGGTCCGTGGAATCGATGTCCCACGCGAGCGGGTCGTGGTTCCCATCCGAATGCACGTGGGCCACGGCCCGGATCAGGCCGCGGCTCGCGGCGCGCCGGATCACCTGGTACGTCGCGGCGCGGGACAGGGCCAGGATCTCGAGCAGGTCCTGGGCGGTCGCCGGGCCGTGGTGGAGCAGGTAGTCTCGGAGCGTCTCGTAGGTCCGCGCGCTTTGTCCGGATTCGCGTCGGGTCGGGATCATCCGTTCCGAGACACACATGGCGTCGGTCCTAGATTGCCTGCTGAGATGCACCCTTGCGGGAGTGCACTTGACCCGAACACTTTGGACGGGGTTGTCGTGTGACGTGCTCGGAGGGTTGATATGGCCATCCCGGAATGGCCGTCGACGGGCACGAAAATCCGCGCGAGCCGCGAGGGAAACCGATCCCGCGCGAGGAAAAGTGCGCGGGGCGGGATTTGAACCCGCGCTATTGGCTTGGCAAGCCAATGTAACTACCAGGCTATACTACCCGCGCGCCTTTGGGCGTCAAGCCTGAACGGGACAAAAGGCTTTCCGAGCACCCTTCTCCAACGCGGCAGGAGGGCGATGCCCGCCGGATTTTCTCAGAGGCCGCGGCCGCCGCTGACCAGGTACGCGATGCCGAACCCCGCAAGCGCGGAGGCGATCCCGATGATCGCCATCTGCGTCCCGCTGCGACCCGGCCGTCCGATCGTCGTCCTCGCCTTCCACCAGCCGATCGCGAAGAGGGCGAGTGTGCTCACGACGAGGGACACCGCGGTCCCGAGGAGGATATCGCGGCCGATTACGATGAACGGGATGAGGGGGATCAGCGAACCGAGGATGGCCGCGATGCCGACGAGGACGGCGCTCCGTCGGGCCTGCGTCGGATCGACCGGGGCCAAGTACAGCTCGTGGGCCATCATCAACTCCAACCACGCCTTCGGTTTCGAGACGATCTTCTCCAGCATCTCGTCGAGCTCGGCCCCGTGGAAGTCCCACCGCTCGAGGATGTCCCGGACCTCCTGACGTTCCAGGTCGGGCAAGGTCCGCATCTCCTCCTTCTCCCGCTCGACCTCCGCCAGATAGTGGTCCCGCCTCGCCAAGGTCGATGTGTACGCGACCGCCCCCATGGAGATCGATTCCGCGAAGGTCGCGGCGAGCCCTCCCGCGAGGATGATCGTGATGTCGCGCGACGCCACGGCGACGCCGAGGATCACGCCGAGCACATTCACCAATCCATCCTGACTTCCGAGGATGAAATCGGAGAGGAGGCCGGGTTGCGCGTGCTTCTCCGCCAGCGCGGCCTCGTCGATCTTCCGCCAGAATGCGAAACGGGTCGCCATCGCAGGTGCCGGCCCAATGAGCCACTCGGATTTGACCGTTGTGCTCCGGTGACGCATCGGCCCATGGATGGAATCCGGATTCGGGCGGTCGTGCGCGAAGGTTTTTCTAAGGACCCCCGCATCCGCGCGACGGATGACGGATCCGAGCGCATCTCCGCTCGCGGAACTCGAGTCCGCCGTCCGGCGTTCGAAGTCGGATCGCGCCACGACGGCGGCCTTGGATGCGATTCGCGCGAAGGTCCCGCTCATGGAGGTCGTGCGCACCGCGGCCCGCGCATTCGCCACACTCTATGACGGCGCGTCGGGAGTCGCGCCGCGTTCTCTCGTCGCCCTCTCGTCGGCCGCGAATCTGATTCCGGTCATGCAGCCGCGATTCCAACCTTTGCCGGTCCTCCAGGCGGTTTCCTTTGTTGCGGCCGCGAAGAAGGCGGACGCTCCCGCGAGGCCCGCGGTGGTGTTGTCCGGCGAAATCACGCACCTGGGGCGTTCCTTCCTGTTCGGCGTCCGCGATGGAAACCGGCCCGAGGCGGAATCGATTTTCCTCGGCATGCTCGCGGAAGGCAAGGAACGGAAGATGGCCGGCGACATGTTGTTCCGCGCCGCGATCGAGGACATGGGGGAGGCCGGCCGCAAACTGATGGTCGCGGTCAAGTCATGGCAGCTCGCCCACTCCCTCGGTTTCAAGGAGGCGCGGCTCCTCCTGCGACCCGCGGTCCAGTACATGGTGTCCGGCCCGCGAGACCGAACGGCGTTCGAGGCGATCCTCGCCGCCCTCGGGAAGGAATGGGTTGACCTCGAGGCGCTTGCGTCCGGTGGTCGCCCCCTCGATCAGGAAGGACGGACGAAGGTTCGAGACATCGCCACCGCACCGAATCCCTCGTCGTGCATCGCGGCGACCCTCGCCCTCCTCCGGGACGGATACGCGGCCGTGTCGATCGCGGAAGGACTCGCGGTCGCTGCGGCGAAGCGCGTCGTCGCGGCGAAAGGGTACGACCTGGAGTCGGCTCGCGCTTTCATGTTCACCCACGCGGCCAGATTCGTCCTCCGCTTCAGTCGGACGGGTGAGCGTCTGTACGCACTGTTCCAAGCGGCCTTGCGCGTGCGCTCGCCCGAACCGTCGAACTTCGCGACCTCGACGTCCAATGCGCCAGGGGAAGGCGAGGAGCTGTGCCATCTGGCGGGAGAATTCGACGCCCGCAGGCCCTTGGAGGCCGGGGCTCGGACGCGGGCATACTTGTCCGGCGGCTATTCTCCGTCGCGGCTGCTCGACGTGCTGGCGAACTATGCCTGCCGCGATTCCGCCGTATCGAACGACGGGATCTCTCTGATCTTCGCGGACACCTGTGTCGCCGAGTTCCTCGCATCAAAAGCGCCCGAGATTCCGATGGGGCTCGCGAAGATGATTGCGGCGTCTCCGAAGGACCAGGCCGCCTACAACACGTGGGCGCCGCATCTGGCGGCGTGACATCACTTCTTACTCAGTTCCTGGCCGATCAACGCGAAATGCGCCAGGAGCGCCTCGATCTGGATCCGTTCGCTGCTGCCTTCCGTGAGACGGAAATCCGTCTCCCCGATGCGGTCGAGGAGCCGCACCTTCGATTCGTCCGGGACGTTCAGGTCGAACACGGTGCGGTGCAACTGCCGGACGATGTCCTCTCCCGACAGGCCGTATTCGATCAGGAGTCGGTCGAGGACCTCTCGGGCCCGGAGGAATTCGCCCTCCAGTGCCTTCTCGATCAGCTTCTTCACTTCCTCCGGGCGGATCGTGCTCGCGACCTTGTACAGGACATCCGCGTCGATCGTCGCACCGAGCGAGGCCGCGACCTGGAGGGAATTCACGGCTCGTCGCATGTCCCCTTCCGCCACGTAGACGAGGGCTTCCATCCCGTCCTCGGTGATCTTGAGCTTCTCGCTCTTCGCGATCCGGCCGACGTATTCTCGGATCGCCTCGGGCTTCAACGGTCGGAAGCGGAAGACCGCTGTCCGGGACTGGATCGGTTCAATCAACCGCGAGGAGTAGTTCGCGGACAGGATGAACCGCGAGGTCTTCGAGTACGTCTCCATGGTCCGCCGCATCGCTGCCTGGGCGTCCGCGGTCAGGTTGTCCGCCTCGTCGAGGAAGATGATCTTGAAGGTCGTCCCTCCGAACGGCGCGAGCCGAGCGATCTCCTTCACCTTCGTTCGGACGGTCTCGATCCCCCGCTCGTCGCTGCTGTTCAGCTCGTAGTAGTTCTGCCGCCAGGTCTCTCCGAACATGTCGCGCGCGAGGGCCATTGCACAGGTCGTCTTGCCAGTCCCTGCGGGTCCCGCGAACAGGAGGTGCGGCAGGTTCCCTTCTTTCGCATAGGCCTTCAGGCGTTCGACGATCTCGTCCTGGCCGACGACCTCGTCGAGGGACTTCGGTCGATACTTCTCGACCCAGATTTCCTTCATCGCCGCCCCCAACGCGTGCGTGGCATCCGAGGGATGCGTAATAAGCCTTTGTTGCGGGGTGGGAGAACCTACCCGATGACGACGTCGAGGAACTGCATGACCGCGCCGATCGGATTGATCAGCGTCGTCGTCGGTCCGCCCGCGAATAGGAGTCCGACGGCGCGGCTCCGGTCGTCCACGACGAGGGAGCCGCTGTCGCCGCCCTTCGACAACATATCGCTCACGATCTGCCCGCGGAAGATCGCGGTCTTGCCTCCGCCGTAGTCGACTTCGACCGTGGCGTCGACCGCGGTCACATGTCCCGCCGTCAACGCGGTCGTGCGACCGCTCTTCCGGACGGCGAGGCCGATCGCCGCATCCGTGGTTCCGCTCACGCGACCGATGTCCAGGATGTCTGGAGCGACGAGACTCGCCTCGATCGGTTCCGCGACCGCGGCGTCGACCAGGTTCTCCTGGCCGTTCGGAAGGCGCTTCAGGCTCAGGCCGAAGACTGCGAGCAGCGGCGCGACGGCCCGTTCCAGGAACTGCGCGACCGGGCCCATGGATCGTTGATTGAATCGGATCGGGACGAAGTCCGTGAGGCGGGCGATCGCGTCTTGCAACCGACCGCCGTCGACGGGACCCGGCTGCAGGATTGGATCCCCGATCTGCCCCGCGTTCTCGTTCGCAAGGACATGGTTGTTCGAGAGAATGGCGGGCCGTCCGTGTCGGTGCACGAGGACTCCCAAGGTCCCCGCCGTGATCCGGTAGTGGCCAATGCTCACTCCCCCCGAGGCGGGACGAACCCGATGCGTCCGGTTCTCGTCCATGCTTTGCACGAGCGGGATGGCCATGAAGCGGCCCGTCTCCACGACGTCGGTGAGGACGCCGTCGATCTCTTTCGGGACCACATCGTGATGCCGGAGTTCGTCCTCCGGCCGTTTGCGTTCGACGAACGCGACGATGCAGCGTTCGTTCGTGTCGTGGCCATGGATGATCTTGCTCCCGACGGCGACACCGACGACGTTCGCCCGGCCGAAGATCGCGTTTTCGTGGACCGCCTTCGCGGCCCGCACATCGAAGGGCATCGTCACCCCTTCCGATCGAGCGCGCTGATCTCGAGCAGACCTTCGCCGAGCTTGCCGCCGGCCGCCGTGCCGGCTACCCGGACGACCATATTCGACACGAATCCGAGGAAGATGCCAATGCCGTAGTAGGCGAGGAGGTCGCGCGCGTACAGGAAGGACATCAGGCTCACGCCGAAGACGATCGCCATGAACGAGGCGAACGCCCCCCACTGGACCTTGTATCGGCGGACGGCGAACATGAGGAACCATCCGAGGACGCTCCCCATGAGGACGACGCCGACTTGGTTGATGTCCATCGGATTCCCTCGGAGGAGGGACGCCATTCGGAGCCGTTGGGATAAAGGAACCGGCCCTGTTCTCACTCGAAATAACACGGAGCACCTGGGAAGCCCGCCGGAAGACTCAACTACCTAGGTCCCCGATTCCCGGCAGAGAGGGTCCGCTTGTCCGCCTCGAAGGCCTGCCCGGTCTGCGGCGCCTTGAACGATCCGACGAATGCCTATTGCATCCAATGCGGGAGGCCGTTGTTCGCCACTCCGACGGCGTCGCCTCCGCCGACCCCGTATCCGTCGGCGACCCCGCCAGCCGTCCCTCCCGCGGTGGCCTATCCGTATTTGCCAAGTCCGCCTCCCCGCCACGCTACGGCCGGGACGATCCTCTCGGGAATGTTTGACGTCTGGACGAAGAACCTCAAGGAATTCTTCGTCGTGTTTTTCGTCCTTGCGCTGGTGAACGGCCTCCTCGGAGGGCTCGTCGCCCTCGCGATCCTCGGTACGTTTGGACCCAGCACCGGTTTCTTCCCCGGGGGCCCGCCGTCGGGCATCCCTGCTTCAGCCCTCGGCAACCTCCTGCTCTTCGCCATCATCTCGATCCTCGCGGGCGCGATCCTCAGCAGCATCGTCGGTGGCGGCATGACCGAGTACGCGGTACGGAGGTTCCGCGGAGAATCCATCACCCTGGAGCGCGCCCTCCGTCGGGGCCTGGATCGGTTCCTCAGCATCCTCGGGGCAAACCTCCTCCTCACCCTCCTCCTCCTCGCGCTCGTGTTCGTCCCGTTCCTCCTGATCTTACTGCCGTTCACCGGTGGGACGGTCAATCCGGGGACCGCGATCGGGGCAATCTGCGGCGGCTTCGTCTTGCTCGCCATCGGAGGCCTGATCGCCCTCTATGTGGGCATCGCCATGAGCCTCTACGCGCCCGCCATTATGATGGAGAACGCGACCGCGACGTCCGGCCTGATGCGAAGCTGGAGACTCACCAAACGTCATTGGTGGTCTCTCTTCGGGGCCATGTTCGCCGCGGGGATTCTCGGCGGATTCATCACCCTGGTGATCACGATCCCGATCTCGCTCCTGCGAAGTCCCTTCGCGACCATCTTGGCCGCGGCGCTCGCGAACGGGCTGGTCGGCGCCTGGTCCGTGATCCTCGCTGCGGTGGCGTACGACCTCCTGGTGCGACAGCCGTCGTACGGACTGCCGCCGTACTATCCCAGCGTGACGTTGCCCCCTCCGGCCGGAGCGGCGCAGACTCCCCAGCCGCCGCCGGCTCCACCTCCCCCTCCTGGCCCATGAGCTCTTAAGCCGGCGGCCGATTCGATTCGTCATGAAGTGCGACCGTTGCTCCGCCGCTGCGGTCGAGTGGATTCGCTACAGCGGGGAGCATCTTTGTCGCGACCACTTCCTGGGTTTCGTCGAACGACGTGCGAAGCGCGAGCTCCGGTCCCAAGTCCATCTCCGCGGCCAGGAACGCATCGCGATCGGCATGAGCGGCGGCAAGGACTCGAGCACCACGGCAGCTCTCCTGGTCGAATTCTTGAGGAGCCGAAGCGAGATGGAGTTGATCGGCATTACGATCGACGAGGGCATCGCCTCGTACCGGCCCGCGGGAATCGACTTTGCGAAACGACTCTGCGCGCGCCTCGGAATCGAGCACCGAGTGCTCGCGTACCAGGAGACGTCAGGGCACACGATGGACGAGGTGGTGGCCCGAGATCCCGAATCGATCCCGTGCAGCTACTGCGGCCCGTTCCGGCGGCAGGCCTTGAACCGGGCGGCCGTCGAAGTCGGGGCGGACTATGTGGCCACCGGCCTGAACCTGGACGACACGGCGCAATCGATCCTCATGAACGTCGCCCGCGGGGACATCGAGAAGCTCGCCCGCCTCGGTCCGCACGAGAGTCGACAACCCGGGCTCGTGCCGAGGATCCAGCCCCTGCGGATGATCCCCGAGAAGGAAGTGTATCTCTACGCCCTCCTGCGGGGCATCGAGTTCCACGACGCGACATGTCCCTACGCGGAACGGGCCCAGCGCGGACGGTTCCGAGAGATCCTCCACCGCCTCGAGGAAGAGAGCCCGGGGACACGCCACGCCATCGTCAGCGGGTACGATCAGATGCGCCCGCTCCTTCAGTCGGCCTATCCGCCCGCCACCCTGAACGCCTGCGCCCGCTGCGGCGAGCCGACCGTCAGCACGGTCTGCAAGGCGTGCGAATTGCGGGAGCGCATCGAGAAGATCGGGGCCCCGGACGTGACGGAACCGCTCGTCTGAAGGCTCGGATCACCGGCCCATCGTCGCGGCGCGCGACCGGCCCACGGACAGGATTCGCGCGGGCACCTTGAGTTGCGATTCGATAAAGGCGACATATCGTTGGGTGGTCTCTGGGAGCGCCCTCCGCCCGCGGCTTGCGATTCCGATCCACTCGTCCTCCGGGAGATCCGGCCACCCTTTGAACTCACGGTACACGGGCCCGCTCTCGGAGAGGATCCGCATGCTCGCGGGGAACTCCTTGACCACGCCGCCGTCGTGACGGTACCCGGTGCACACACGAATCCGGTCGAGGCCTCCGAGCACGTCGAGTTTCGTCACCGCGAGGCGCGTGAGGCCATTCACACGGACCGCCATCCGAAGCATGACGAGGTCGAGCCACCCAACCCTTCGCGGACGTCGGGTTGTCGTCCCATACTCGCCGCCGCCCCGTTCCCGCAGGTGTTCCGCGATCGGCCCTTCCAACTCGGTCGGGAACGGGCCCGAACCGACCCGCGAGGTGAACGCCTTCGCGACGCCGAGGATGTCCGTGAGGTAATGCGGCCCGATGCCGGCCCCGACGGCGGCGGCTCCCGCGACGCAGTCGCTCGAGGTTCCGTATGGATAGACTCCGTGGTCGATGCAGAGGTGGGTCCCTTGGGCTCCTTCGAACAAGATGCGCTTCCCGCGTTTCAGCGCGGCATCCAACCAGGCCGACGTGTCGGTCACGAAGGGAGCGAGTCGCTTGCCGTAGGCCTCGTGTTCCCCGAACACCGCGTCCGCATCGATCCGCTCGCTGCCGCCGTACGCCTCGATGAGCCTCTGCTTGATGGGCACGATCGCGCGGAGTTTGGCGCGCAATACCTCCGGGTCGACCAGGTCGCACATGCGGATGCCGAACCGCCCGACCTTGTCCTCGAAGGCGGGACCGATCCCCCGCAGGGTCGTCCCGGCCCCCATGTCGCCCTTCAATTTCTCCTCGAGGCCGTCCAGGATCTTGTGGTACGGCATCACGACATGCGCGCGGTCGCTAATGCGGAGGTTCGTGACCGCATGGCCACGGGCCCGCGTCTCGTCGATCTCCTTCAGGAGCTGCGCCGGTTCGATGACGACGCCGTTCCCGATCACGTTCATCGTCCGCTTCCGCAGGACCCCGGACGGGAGCAGGTGGAACGCGTACAGGTCGTTCCCCACTTGGACGGTGTGGCCCGCGTTCGCGCCGCCTTGGAATCGCGCGACGACGTCGGCGTGATCGGAGAGAAAATCGATGATCTTGCCCTTGCCCTCGTCCCCGAACTGGGCTCCCACGACTACGCTCGCGGACATCGCGCTCTCCGAGAAGGCATCACGAGTCGGGTAACGATACTTTCGTAAGAAGCTTATCTCGTGAAACGTGACGCGCTTCGATATCGTTCCCCCGGGACCATCCTCCGAACGAGGATGCGGACGGATCGGTGTGCCCCTCCGGGATTTTGGTCTTCGTCGGGCAGGCATCTTCCGGACTTTGCCGCGATAGCATTTTATCATCCGCGAGCCTTTCGCATCTCGCCGTCTCTTGACGGGGGCGGGAGGGGTTCCAGCGTTGTCGCAGGCTACGGACAAGATTCCCACCTATGTGGTGGGCTTGGACGCTCGGCTCAGCGGCGGCATCCCGCGCGGCCACATCGTCCTCGTCGGGGGACCGCCCGGCTCCCTGAAATCATCTTTCGTGTACCGCATCCTCTTCCATGAGGCGAAGGAGCGCGCCGCCTCCGGGCTCTACCTGTCCATGGAACAGAGCCGCGCGTCGCTCGTCGCGCAGATGACCTCGCTGGGGATGGAGCCGGCCCAGGCGAAGGGCGTCCATGTGATCGACGTACGCGCGCTGCGGCGGGAGATCGAGGAGGTCCGGGAACAGCCGCGGTGGCTCCTCGGGCTCCGTCGGCAGCTGGCCCGGTACAAGGAGGAGATGGGGTGCGACCTGATCGCGCTCGACAGCCTCGACGCGCTCTACGCCCTCGCGCCGTTCGAGAGTCCGCGGAACGAGATCTTCCAGTTCTTTGAGGAGCTGCGGGACCTGAACGCGACGACCTTCCTGGTCTCGGAGATGCCCCGCGACGCGACGCGCTTCGCCCACTTCGGCGTGGAGGAGTTCCTCTCGGACACGATCATCCACCTACGACTGCGCGAGGTCGATGTCGGCATGAGCACATCCGTACGCCGCTACATCGGGGTCGTGAAGATGCGTGGGGTCGAACATGACCTCGACTACTTCCCGCTCCTCGTGGAGCACGGGACCTTCGAGATCGTGTCCGAATGACCGCCGGCGCGTCCGTCGCATTCGTCCTGAACCTCGGGGCCGCTCTCCCGATCGTCGCGCTCTTCGTGAGCGCGTTTCTCGGGGCGTACGTCTTCGGGCTGAATCCGCGCGGCCCCGCGAACCGGTCGGTCCTCCTCGTCATGATCGCGTTCGTGGTCTGGGATGTCGGCGAGGTGGTCCAGCGGTCCCTTGCTCCCGGCACATCCCCGGACGTGCTGTTCTTCTGGGCCCGCGTGACCTGGGTCGCGATTGCCTTCGTGCCCGCGACGTTGTACCAACTCGCCCTCACCTATCCGACCAAAGCGGATTGGATCCGACGGCCGTGGGCCCTCGCAGCGATCTACGTCCCTGCCCTCGCCTGGGCCTCCTTGATCTCGATGACCGGGTTGGTCATCAACGGGATGTCGTCGAACGCCTTCGGTCCCAGCGCCCGGGTCGCGCCGACCTACGCCTACCTCGCGCCCGTGTTCTTCGTCTGGATGTTCACTTCTGTGATGCTCTTCGTCCGTTCGTGGTGGCAGGTTCGCAAGACGCCGAGTCGATGGGTGTTCGGCGTGGTCCTCCTTGGTCTCATCGCGGGCACGGTTCCAGCCGCGGTGACGGAGCTCCTGTGGCCCATCCTTTCTTCGAACGACACCCGAGTCGGTCTCGGCTCCCTGTATACGCTGATGTGGTCGATCTTCATCGCGTACGCGGTCGTCCGGTACCGGTATCTCGTGATCGAGCCGGTGACCGAGGCGCGTACGGCGAGGGCCCCGCGGCACCGCCTCGAGCGAGGCCTGAACTACCTGGTCCTCGAGAACGGGCGGAGCTCCGCGATGGGTGCGTTCCGGGACATCGTGTCCGCGACCCCGGGCCTGTGCGTCACGGGCCTCGCTCCCTCTCGCGTCTCCGTCCGATTCGGGCTCGAGCGCACCCCGATTCTCTGGATCACCACGGTGTCCAACGAAGAACGGACCGTGCGACCGAATGCGCTGGACTTCGAACTCGTGCACACGGTCGTGAAATTTCTCCGGGAGAATCCAGGGACCGCGGTCCTGCTCGACGACCTCGACTACCTGGCGACCCTCGCGGGTTTCGACGCGGTCGCGCGCTTCCTCAAGCGGGTCACGAACCAGGCGAGCGCCTCGAAGGGCACCGTGATCGTGGCGGCAGGCTTCGGCACCTTCCCGCCGGAACAGATCGCGCTCCTCCGCGGCTCGGTGGACCGAGTGCTCGAGGTGCAGGAGGCAATTGCCTCTTCGACCCCGGGTGCCGAGCACGTCCTCATGACGATCAACGCACAGGATGCCCCGGTGGCCCTGCCCCTCGTCGGCGCGAGGCGCGGCCTGCTCCTGACGACGGAGCATCCGACGAAGGCGCGTCTGCGCTACGGCGACCGTTTCGACATCGTGTGGGTCACGGAGCAGCCGGAACCGGGGGTCCCGTGCGTCCGGCCGAATGCCCTCGATACGGAAGGCCGCCGGGCGATCGGGAACTACGCCACCGCCCACGAAGGGATGGACATCGTGCTGGTCGGCCTCGAGCAGCTCGCCCTCTACGTGGACTTGCGCTCCTGGCTCCCGTTCGTGAAGGACAGCCTCGACATCGCGAGCCTCCACGGTTGCCGGCTGTTCCTCACGGTCGCTCCGGAGGCCCTGTCCCCGCAGGAACTCGCGGTGCTCGCGCGCCGCTTCGACACGGGCCTCTCGCCGTCCATGTTCAAGGGGTCTGCGCCTTCAGGGCCGACCACAGCCGCTCCTGAAAATCGAATTCCTTATCGAGAACCCTCTGCATGAACAGCACGATCTGTCCCTGGGGATCGAGGCCGTTGCGGCGGCAGTATTCCCGGAATCGCGACAGCACCTCGCCGTCCACGCGGATGTTGAACTGGACCTTTTCCGCGGGCTTCGGGACGACGGTTCGCGCCACGGCCTTCCCGATCGTCCCCGACCTATTTCATCGTTTCTACAGAAACCTCCAATCCGTAGCAATTCGTAGCTTTGGTAGCACTTAAATAACTGATAATCACTCCTGGGAACAGTGGGATAGGGTTCTTTCCGTGACCGCCAACAGCTTGCCTAAGACGCCGCCGGCGCCCCCTGAAGAACCAGGATTGGAACCCCCTGATTCCATCGACGCCGAGCCCGTCGACGACCGCCTCCAGGAGGACCTCTTTCAGAGCCTCGTGGAATCCGCGGATTACGTGGACGGACAAACGCCACTCCCGGCCCGGAGTGAGGGGGCGCTGCAACTTGCGACGCCGGAGGCGATCCGTGCTGCGTTTGCCGAGTCGTGGGAGGCCCTTTCCCATTCCCTCGGTCTCGGTGTGGACCCGGACCAGGCGCTCCTCGGCGTACGGGATCTCGTCATGTACGACATCCCGGACGGGACGCGGTCCACGCTGTCCGTGCCGGTCGAATACGACGTGGAAGCGGATGCGGGCCTGTACTGCCTCGCCTTGGTCCACAGCCTCGCGAGCCTCGGTGCGAAGTCGAACGTGATCTTGACGCACACCGCGTATAACCGGGAGCGCGGCCCGGAGGAGACGAAGCGATTCCTCGATGTCCTCGCCAAGGGCATCGATCCGTTCCGTCACTATGCGCGTCGACACGGGATCGCGATCCACCTGGAGGGTCTCGGCTCCGGCTACGAGCTGGAGGGCGCGTTCCGCCGGGCCTTCCCGCTGCCGGAAGAACCGAAGTTCGATGCCCACTTCCTGATGGACTACGAGGAAGAATGGTTCCTGACGCCCCACGGCAGGGAACTGCTCGACCTCCTCCCGATGATCGATGTGGTCGTCCGCCACACGAAGCTCGGGATCGCGGGCGGTTGGATCCCGACGCGGATGCGACGAGCCTCTTACGTGTATTCGCAGAACGGGTCCGTTCACAGCAACTGGAACTTCGACGAGTACGCAGCCATGGTCGCGGTCACCTACTTGTCCAAGCTGCTCCACCAAGGGGAGTCGTTGTCGAAGACCTACGCATCCGTCGACGAGATGAAAGCCCGGTACCGCGACCGGGAGATCAAGCTACGGCAGAAGATCATCCGTCTCCGGCCGAAACCCCGGAAGCTGTTCGTCCTCGGTTCGCCCGTGGGCCTCATCCAGGTGTACGCCTAAAGGAGAGGGGCCTCCGCGAAGAACGCCGACAACATGCTGTCGGTCCCCTTCGCTTCCGCGGGCATGCCCCGCCACTGCGCCAGAACGGCCCGATTGTTCGTTTCAAACTCGAGGAGCAGGTCCCTCATCTGCCTCCGGAGCTGGTCCGTCTCCTCGCCCTCGAGGACCACGGTGAGGTAGGTGTGGCGGGCCCGCTCGACGACCAATGTGTAGGTGCCATGGCTGATCGAGCTGAGGGACTTGCCCCGAAGAATCGGAAACGAGGTCCGCATGAAGTTCTGGATCACGTCGAGAGTCGCCCCGAACAGATCTTGGTCGATGACCGTCTCGCCCGGCCGCGCCTTTGAACCGATGAGCGTTCCGTCCTCGAACGTGAGGAACGAGGCCTTGATCGAGTATCGGCGGGACTGGAAACGGCGGACCGCCTCCGAGATCCGCTGCGTGCTTCCTGGATACAGGGTGTAGATCGTCGCCGCCGCGATCACGAGGGCGAGCGTCGAGAACGGGGGCGGGACGTTCGAGCGGAGGGCGCCCAGCGCCCCGTTCGTCCCGAGGCCGAGGACGATGACGAGGGCGAACACGATCAAGAAGCCTCGGGTCCTCGCCGCCAACGCCGGGCTTGCCTTGCGGACGATCTTATGGAGGCGATACAGGTTCAGGATGCCGCCGAGGCTGTACGAGCCGATGTACGCGATGATGACCAAAAACACGACTTCGTTGTAGACCGGGATCCAAAGGGACCCCACCTGTACGACGTCCTCGAGTCCAAAAAACCAGAGGACCACCAAGACCGCGATCGCGACCACGCCGAACGACCAATAGACGCGACGCATACGATCGATGTAGACGACGGTGAAGAGCAAGAGGAAGAGGCTCGTGACAATCGCGCTGGACGTGGACATGAGGCCCGCGAACTTGGCGAAGTTGATGCTCCCGGCCGTGAAGAAGAGAAAATCCCACGTCGCGTATAGGGCGGCGAAGATGCATGAGAGCAGGAAGAACGTCTCCGTCCACGTGTGGATTCGATCGCGGTATACCTGCAGGCCGGCGAGGACGAACCAGGTGGCTGCCGACGCCAAGGGGAGGACGCGCAGCAGATCGTAGATGTCCATCGATTCACGTAGGCCACAACAGGATCGAAAGGCCGTTGGGGAGCGATTTCAATATGAGGTAGGCCATATATAAACCGGGGTTCCTGAGTCCTTGGACGCCGTGCATTCCAGGGCGAAATCGTGACATCTGGCTAGGGAAGTTTATTTTGTCTCGGAACGATGCGGCGGTCGTGGTGGAGAAGGTTCGCATCGCCGGTGCGGGGGTCGCCGGACTCACCGCCGCGATCGGCCTCGCGCGGGCCGGCAAATCAGTCGAGGTCCTCGAAATGAAATCGCGCGTCGGCTCCAGCGCGGGGACCCACACGGAAGGGGTTCGAAACTACCTCGGACGCGACGGCCTCGAGGATCTTGCGCGCTTTGGTGTGAAGGTCCGTTCGTTCGCGGTTGCCAATCGGGTCGTCCGAAGATCCCGTCGATCCGTGAGCGTGGTCCGCGGCCCGTCGTACTACATGGTGGACCGAGGAGGCGGGCCGCAATCCCTCGAACGGCAGCTCCTCGAGCAAGCGCTCGATGCTGGAGCACAAGTTCGATTCAAGACGAAAGCGGCCCCGTCCGATGTCGACCTTTTCGCGACGGGCGCGCCGAAGAACTTGGTGAACATCTTCGCGGGCGGGTATCGATTCTCTCATGAAGGATCCAACCTCGAGTCGGACGAAATCCATGCGCTCTTCGACAACGACCTCGCCCCGCAGGGCTACTTGTGCATCCTACCGGGACCGAGCGCCCACAGCATCTATACCGTTTCGTGGCGCCCGTTGCCCTATGGAGAACTCGTCGCGAAGGTGGACCGCGCTCTGCGGCTGGACTGGGTGCGAGAGATTCTGGGGACCGCGACAAGGGTGGGCCGAATCTACGGGAAGGGCTACTTCCACCCGGATCCCTATTCGGTCGCTGCCCAGGCGGGCGTCCTCCGGGCGGGCGAAGCGAGCGGCATCCAGGACGCCGTGGGCGGCTTCGGTATCCGATATGCGGTCGGGAGCGGAGCCCTTGCCGCAAAGTCGCTCCTCACCGGCTCCGATTATGCCGCGATGCTCCGCGAGGAGTTCAGCGACGATTTCGAAGTGGCGATGAAAAGCCGGGCATGGCTCGAGCGGGCGACCGACGAGGACTACGACCGATTCCTGGAGAAACTCGGGCCCGAGGTCGGGGTGAGCGATTACGCTTCGTGGCGCGGCGTACGATTCCTCTGAGGTGGGCCTCCGATGACCGATCGCGGGATGTTCGTCCTCTTTGATCTCGGCGAGACATTGGTGGACCTCACCGACTTGGTCGGACGGATCGCCGACCGACTTCGACGGGAGATTCCGGGGATGGAGCAGGATGCGGAGAAGACCTCCCACGACTGGATTCGTCGCACATCGGCATCCCTCCCGCGGGAAGAGGGGACTCCCTTTGTGCGGGAGATCGACGTGGCCGCGACGGTCCTGCGCGAGCTGCTCGCCGCGAGAGGAATTCCGATCACCGAATCCGATGCCGACGCACTTCTGCGCCGCGCATGGAATGATTTCGAACCGAGCGCGCGGTTTTGTCCCGGAGTGAGCCGGGAGTGGCTCGAAGAACTTCGGCGCATGGCCTCGGGCCTGGCTGTCGTGACGGACGGCGACATCGTCAACGTGAACCGACTCGTGAAGCGACTCGATCTCGAGAGGTATTTCGGCGCGATCATCACGTCGGAGGCGGTTCGCGCTTACAAGCCGAATCCGCGAATCTATCGGGCAGCGCTCGAAGCCCTCGGAGCCGCGCCCCGTGACAGCGTGTTCGTCTCCGACACACCGCTCGACCTGCAGGGAGCCGCGGCGGTCGGCATGAGGACGGCGCTACTTCCGAGGGGACTCCTTTCCGAATCCGCGAAGCTTCCACCGGGTGCGCTGCGACTATCGGGCCCCCAGCACCTGCACGACATCCTGGCGAGCTGGTCGAAGGAACGCCTCGGTGTCCCGTGACCTGGCCCTAGGTGGGTTTCCTCGCTCGCTTGATCTGGAGATTGTACATCTCCAACAGTTCTTTCGTGGTCGTCGCGTCCTCCGGCTTCTTGTCGTCCCGCCATCGGCCCGTGAATCGGGGGAACCGAATCGCAAGGCCGGCGCCCGGGCGGATCTTGTCCCATGCCGCGGTGTGGACGGGGCTCACCGTGATCTCCGCTCCTCGGACTTCCAACACGGCCTCGGGGTCGAACCACGCGTCCGCTTCGAGCTTGGAATCCACCCGTGGCGGTCGCCGCTCGCGTTGCGAGCCCTTGAACTTGTCCGGCAGGTGGCGCAACGTCTCGTCATCGAAACCCGTTCCGAGTTTGCATGTGGTCCGAAAGACATCGGCCTGTTCGTCGTAGGCGGCCATGAGCAGGGCGCCGTACGTCCCCGCTCGTTTCCCCCGGCCGGCGAAGGCACCGACGACGACGAGATCAATCGTGTCGCTCAAGGCCGCACTGTATTCCTTCTTGAATTTGATCCATTGGAACCCTCGCGCCCCCGCGTCGTACGTCGACTCGAGCGCCTTCGCCATGAGACCTTCGCATCCGGCCTGAAGCGCTTCGTCGAAAAACTGCTCGGCTTCCTTCACGGAATCCGTGATCCGCACGGTCGCCAAGCGGATGCGGTCGTTCGGGCGGAGGATCGAGTCCAAGGCCTTGCGTCGCTCGCGGTAGGGCCGCGGGGTGAGGTCGTCATTTTCCCGGAGGAGACAGTCAAATGCGAAGAGGGTGACGGGGAACTCCATGGCCATCTTGTCGACGTCCGTCTTGCGTCCGCGTCGACGGCTCACCTCCTGGAACGGCAGAAATTCGCCCGTGTTCGGGTCGACCGGGACCGCCTCCCCTTCGAGGATAGCCGCGCGGTCCTTGACCGCGGAACGCAGGCCTTCCACAATCTCGGGGAACTGTCCCGTGATATTCTCCAGGTGTCGGGAGAAGAGTTCGATCTTCTCCGTCCCGATGTGGGCCTGGACCCGCAGGCCGTCGTACTTGTATTCGAGCGCGCACTTCCCAAGCCGCGACAGGATCTCATCGAGGGTCTCGAGCCGCTCCGCGAGCATGGCTCGGATGGGCCGGAAGAGCTTCAGGTGCACGGACTCGAGCCCCTTCAACCCTTTCGACGCGAGGACCCGGGCCACTTCGCCGAGGTCGGACGACACGTTGTATGCGCGTTCCACGCGGTCGCGATCGGTCTTCGTGGCGAAGGTCGCGGCGAGCGCATCGACGATCGTCATGTCCGCGACGCCGAGGCGCATCTTGCCGACGACCATCCGGACAATGTACTTCGCTTCTCGGGGAGTCGCATTGCTCAACAGGTCCGAGAGGAGGCGGATCTTTCGTTCTTGGCTGCCCTCTCCTCCCTCCTGCGCGATCGAATCGAGGTTCGCGTAGACCTTGGCCACGGTCAAGGGCGTGGACTCGAGCGGTTTCAGCCGGCGGCTCGCGATGACCTGTTCCGCGACGAGTCCGAGGTCGCCCTTTTCCTTCCACAACTTCTCCACACGGCCCTCGTCGAGGCCCGTCGCGTGGGCGAGGACGCGAATCACCATTTTTTCCGCCAGTCCCAGCTCGACTCCCAAATAGTCGGGATGAATTCGGCCTTGGGTCAGGTACACGACCTTGTCCAGGTCCTCCGGAGGCGTGTCGCGCAGCAGGCCGACGAGTAGGCCCGTCATCTCCAGACGTTTCGTCGTCCCTTCGATCTGCTCGTAGACCTCGACGGCCCGCGCGAACTGCATTCCTGTTCGGAACCCGAGGACGACACTTAAGGGTTCGGGGAGGTTCGCAGGCGCATTGCTAACGCAGGCGCTTCAATGTGGCGTCGATGATCGAGGCGCTCTGTCCCAGGTAGGTCGTAGGATTCATCGCGGTTTCGATCTCACTCTTCGACAACAATTTGGAGATCCGCGCCTCCGCGAGGAGGGCCTCACGCAGGTGGGTCCCGTTCGTCCGCGCGCTATGCGCTGCATCGCGCACGAGCTTGTGGGCCTCTTGCCGACCCAGTCCTTTCGCGACGAGGGCCATCATCGCGGCCTCGGCCATGACCTGGCCTTGGGTCGCCTCGAGGTTCGCCTTCATCCGGTCCGGAAACACGCGGAGCGTGCGGAAGATCTCCGTGGTCTTCGCCACCATCTCATCGATCAGGACGCATGCATGCGGGATGAGAATTCGCTCCGCCGCACTGTTCGTCAGATCGCGCTCGTGCCACAGCGGCACGTTCTCGAGGGCCGGGGTCACGAGCGACCGCACGATGCGCGCGAGAGAGCAGACGTTCTCCGAGGCGACCGGATTCTCTTTTTGGGCCATCGTCGAACTGCCGACTTGGCTCCGCGACTCGAACGCCTCCGCCACCTCCCCGATTTCGGTCCGCTGCAGATTCCGCACCTCGGTGCAGAACTTTTCCAGGGACGCCGCGAGGTTCGCAAGGATTCCGATGAACTCGGCATGCCTATCCCGGCCGACGACCTGGGTCGCGGCCTCCTCGAATCCGATCCCGAGGTCTGTCATCACGGAAGTCTGAATGTCGAGGGCCCGGGGACCGAACGCGGCTCCCGTTCCGACGGCCCCAGACATCTTGCCGACGACGATTCGCGGCGTGGCCTGTCGCATCCGTTCTCGCTGCCGCGCCACCTCGGAGGCGAAGACCGCCACCTTGAGTCCGAACGTGATCGGTACGGCGGCCTGGCCGTGGGTCCGCCCGAGCATGATCGTCTTCTTGTGCTTCGTCGCCAGGTCCGCGAATGCGTCGACGAGACCATCGAGGCCCTCCTCAATGACGCGGATCGCGTCCCGGAGCTGGAGGGCGGTCGCACTGTCCTGAATGTCGTTGCTCGTCGCGCCCAGATGGACGTAGTTGCCGGCGTCGCCCGCGCACGCCTCCGTGAGGGCGAGGACGACGGCCATGAGGTCGTGCCGCGTCTCCCGTTCGAGCTCCTCGACTCGCTTCACGGTCACGAGCTTCGTCGTCGCCTTCTTCGTGATCTCCGCCGCGGCCTCCCGCGGGACGAGGCCGACCTTGGACTCCGCGCGGGCGAGGGCCGATTCTACGTCCAGGAGGCGCTGGAGACGCGCCTCCTCCTCGAAGATCCGTTTCATCTGCGGTCGGCCGTATCGAAAGTCGATCGGACAGAGGAGAGACATGCCCCTCGACGACGGCAAGGTCCCCGGCTATTAAGGAGCTTTTGGCGTTGTCCGCGGCGCGGCGGCCTTCGTCCCCTTGGCCGGCGCCTTGTCCGATGGATTCGGCAACGTGATCGTGAAGGTGGACCCGCGTCCCGGCTCGGAGATGACCTGAATCGAGCCGTCATGGCCCTCGACGACCTGCTTGACGAAGACGAGTCCGAGGCCGAGTCCTTCCGACCGCGGTTTCGTCGTGACGAAGGGCTGGAACAGGCGGGCCCGCATCTCGGGGTCGATCCCCGACCCGGTGTCGAGGACGGCGATCGTGATGTGGTCGTTCTCCGATTGCAGGCGGACCGTCACCGACCCGGAGCCGGTCGCCTGGAACGCGTTCTTGAGGAGGTTCACGAGGGCCTGTTGCATCCGGAGCGGGTCCACGGGGGCGATGAGCGGGTCCTTCGGGAGCTCCTGGACCAGTCGGACGTCGGGCATGCGGAACGCGCCCGTCTGTTCGATCGCGGCCTCGACGACACCGTGCAGGTCGACCGGGATGCGTGTCACGTCTTGCGAGCGGGTGAGCGAGAGGAGTTCCGAGACGATGTTCGCCGCCGTCCGTCGTTGGGCATCGATCTTCACGAGTTTCTCGAGGACGGCCGGATCTTTCGCCGCGCGGGCGAGGTTCGCGGAGAGGAGGGAGATGTTCGTGAGCGGCGTGTTGATCTCGTGCGCGACGAACGCCGCGACCTGTCCCATGGAGGCCTGGCGCTCGCTCTCGAGCAACCGCCGCTGGGATTCTTTCTCCGGGGTCACGTCGCGAGCGATGACCTGCACGTAGGGATCGGTCCCTTCTTCGCGGATCACGCGGGAACGTACATGGAGGAACCGCCGGTCGGAGCTGGCCGGCTCCAGATGGATCTCGAAGGGTTCCACGATCGGCCGGTCGTGAAGGAGGTCGCGGAGGTACTGACGGGCGCTCTCGAGCTCCCGCGGTGGCAGCAGTTCGCCGATGTTGATCCCCCGGAGGGCCGCGGGATCCTTGACGCCGACCAACGCGGCCCCCGCCGGATTCACTTCGAGGATCGTGCCGCGTCGGTCGATCAGGAACATCGCGTCCGCGGCGACCTCGAACAGCTGGCGGAACCGGGCCTCCGACCGTCGGACGAGCTGCTCCGTCCGCTTCCGCTCCGTGATGTCCCGCGTGATCGTCGAGCCTCCGATCAGGCGGCCCGCGCCGTCCCGGAGGGGCGACACGGCCAAGGAGACCACGATCTTCCGACCGTCCTTCCGGAGCCGCACGGTCTCCAAGGGCTCGAGCTTCTCGCCGTTCCGGAGGCGTGCCATGATCCGCTCGAACTCCTTCCGTCGGTCGTCCGGCACGAGCATCTCGACTGATTGGCCGACAGCCTCCGACGCACTGTACCCGTACATGCGTTCCGCGCCCGCGTTCCACGTCAGGATTTCGCCGGTGAGGGACTTCCCGAAGATCGCATCCTCCGAGCTCTGGACGATCGCGGCGAGCCGGGCCTGCGCCTCCCGCGCTCCGACGAACTCGGTGATGTCCACGAGCGTCGTGATGATCGTCGGCTGGTCCCTCAAGTCGAGGTACTCGATCGACATGAGCGCCCGTCGCACCTGGCCGGCCTTCGTGCGGATCTGGACCTCCGCGTCCCGGATCGAGCCGCGTTCCTTGAGCCGCTCTCCGAGCACCCGCCGTTGCTGTTGATCGACCCACATCTCGAGCTCGAGGGACGAACGCCCGACGACCTCGGCGCGTTCGAACCCGAACAACCGGAGGAACTGCAGGTTCGCTTCGACGAAGCGCCCGTCGTGGAGGGAGCTGATCGCCATCGGAACGGGACTCGCATGGAAGGCCTTCTGGAACGCCTCGACCGAGGCGCGCCGCGAGGCCTCGACCTTGTCCCGTTCGAAGATCTGGCCGATTCGGCTCCCGATGTCTGCCAGGAGGTCCAGGAGGGGCTCGTCCGGCTCGCGGATCGCCTGGCTGAACAGGACCGCGACCGCTTCGACGCCGGACCGAGCGCGGATCGGGAACCCGACCGCGCTGCGAAGACCGAACCGCTCCGAATACTCCGCCCAACCGAGTTCCTCTTCCTCGCGAAGGTCGCGGATCCAGACGGGCGTGTCCCGCTGCCAGACGCGGCCGACGAGGCCGACTCCCGGACGGATCGCGAGTCTGGCGGACGCGAGCTCGATGCCGTGCATGTCGCGCAGACCGGGCGCATGCCACGTTCCATCGAGCCGGAGCACGGAGGCCGCGGCATCGTAGAGCCAGACTTCGCCGAGGGCCCATTCCTCCGCCTGGCAGATTGCGGCGATCGCCTGCGGCGCAGCCTCCGCGAAGGACTTCGCATCGATCAGGACGCGGGTGACGCCGATCTCGGTGGCGCGATGCCGGTCGCCCCGCAGCCGCTCCGTCACGTCGTTCAGGAGGGCGAGCCGGGCGCGCCGCGTGAGGATCGTGACCTCGGTCGACAGGACCTCCGCGTCGAAGACGGTCCCGTCCTTCTTGCGGTTCCGCCAGATCCCGATCATCCGGTCCGTGGGCTTGAGGCTCCCCAGGGCCTCCCGGAGGCGCGGGACATCCTCCTTCGGCCCGATGTCCCCGAGGGTCATCGCGAGGAACTCGGATCGAGAGTAGCCGTACTTCTGGACCGCCGCGTCGTTCACGTCGAGGAATCGAAGGGATTCGAGGTCGAAAACCCACATCGGGAGCGGATTCTTCTCGAACAGGAGTCGATACGACTCCATTTCCACCGGGGAGCTCCCCTGCTTGTGCCGATCTTCCGTCTCGGTGCGGCCTCCGCGACGGCGACTCGCCCCTTCGCTCCGTGAGCGGGGTGGGCACGGCTGTCCCGTTCGCCGGACGCAGTTTTCCCATGCCGAGGTGGCGGCTTAAACATTTCGCGCGATATGTTCGTTCTTGGTTACGTCCTAACCAGACCGTGAACCGTGGTCGATGTAGGGACCCTTCTCATCGGGGCGGAAGCCCGCGGATCACGTCTTGCCCGCCCAGGTGCGGACGCAACACTTTCGGAACCGTCACGCTCCCGTCCGCGTTCTGGTAGTTCTCCAGGACGGCCACCATGCCGCGGGAGGTCGCCATCGCGGTCGCGTTCAGCGTGTGGGGGACAAACTTCTCGCCACCGACCTTGCCGGCCCGGATGTTCAGTCGCCGCGCCTGGTAGTCTGTGCAGTTGCTGCAGCTGATCACCTCGCGGTACGCCTGCTGCCGTGGAGACCAGGCCTCGATGTCGTACTTCTTCGCCGCGACCGTGCCGATGTCTCCCGTGCAGACGTTCACGACGCGGTACGGGATCTCGAGGGCACGGTAGATCGCCTCGCCGTTGGCCCGGAGTTTCTCGTGCCAGGTCCAGCTGTCCTCCGGGCGGCAGAAGACGAACTGCTCCACTTTGTTGAACTGGTGCATCCGGAACAGGCCCTTCGTGTCCACGCCATGGGCCCCGATCTCGCGACGGAACTGGGTCGCCAGGCCCGTCAAGGTGACGGGCAATCGGCCGAGATCGATCACCTCGTCCATGAACATGGCGCCCATCGGATGCTCCGACGTCGCGATCAGGTACAGGTCCTCGCCGTCGATCTTGTACATCACGTTCTCGAAGTCCGTGAGGTCGACGACGCCCTCGTAGGCGGCCCGGCGCATGAGGAACGGCGGGAAGACCGCGGTGAAGCCTTGCTTCACCATGTAGTCCAAGGCGAAGGAAAGCAGCGCCTGATCCAGTCGGACGAGGTCTCCGAGCAGGTAGACGAATCCGGCGCCCGCGATCTTGCGGGCCCGCTCGAAGTCGGCGAGCCGGAGGGCCTCGAGCAGCTCGCCGTGCGGCCGGAGCTCGAAGTCGACCGTCCGCGGGGTCCCCCACCGGGAAACTTCCACGTTCTCCGAGTCGTCCTTGCCGATCGGGACGCTTTCGTGGAGCAAGTTGGGCAGCCGCAGGAGTCCGTCGCGGACCTGCCCCGCGAGTTCCTCGATCCGAAGGTCCAGCGCGGCAATCTTCTTCGGCAAAGCGGCCGCTTCCTTGCGCAACTTGTCCGCGTTCTCGTCTGCCTTCTTCGCCGCCGCGATTTCCTTCGTGATCTCATTCCGACGGCGCTTCAACGCGTCGCCTTCGGCGAGGGCCTTCCGCCATTCCTTGTCCCATTGAATCACGGAGTCGAGCAACTTCGCCTTGTCCGGCGCGTGACGCTTGGCCAAATCCTTCCGGATGACCTCCGGATTCTCCCGGACAAGCCGGACGTCGAGCATGCTGCGACACGATGCGAGGGAGCCTATTTGTAGGTTCTTCGGCCAGGAAAATCGACGGTATCCCGCGGGAGACGGGCGTTCGCGGGAAGTCACACGATATCGTCGATGATCTCGCGGATTTCCCGGCCTCGGGCCTGCATCGCAAGCTTCACGAGCCCGAGGTTCTCGTCCGCGGGGAGGACGCAGGTGAGTGTGAATCCGTTGCCGAGGAGCTGCACGAGGACCCGCCAGCCTCCCGCCTCGATCAGGATGTCGTCCGGTTCCGGGAGGTTCAGGCTCGAGGTGACCTTCGTCGCGGCGGACATGGCCAGGGTCGCCATTGCGGTCATCGTCATCGACGCGTGGCCTCGGAAGGTCGAGACGATCGGAAGGCCGCTTCGGTCTCCGACGACCAGGGCACGCACCCCGCCGATTTCGTCCGCGAGAGATTCCAAGACTTGGACGAGCGCCTCGTCCGAGGAACGCATGGTCGCCTTTGTCGGAACCCCCACGATGTGGGTCTCCATTTCCCGCGGTGCCATCTGTTCTTGCGCATCATTGAGACAGGGCCCTCCCTGTGCGTCATAAAGGGCTCAGGCAAGTGCGCTTGACCAGCCATGGGTTCGCCAACCGGCGGTGACGACGTCGGACTCACCCGGCACCTCGCGGTCCTCGGAGGCCCGGATGATTGTCACCGGCGATAACCGAGGACGGACGCTTATATCGCCACACCGGACACCGATTGACGAAGGGATTCCCCATGCCCCGCCAACGCCTCATCGTCGCCACCCTCCTGTTCCTCGGAGCCTTCGCGGTCATCGCCCAGCTCGCCTGGAACACCGCGATCGCCACGAACGGCCCTTGGTTTTCTCCCGCCATCTCGAGGGACGTCTACTCGACCACGATGATCGCGGCGACTGTGCTCGTCGCCGTCCTCGCGGCCCTCGCCTCCGGGCAATCCGCGTCCGCGGCCCGGGAAGCTCGAGCCCTCGACCTTCGGTTCAACATCCTCCGCGGCAGCGGCGTCATGGCGTCCGGCTCCGGCGGGATCGATATCGACGCGGACATCGAGGACACCCTGAACGAGATCCTTGGCGGCGTCGACGGTTCGGCCGCCCCGCTCGTGACGATGGACCGGGAGGCCGCCCACGACACCCTCGTCGCCGTCACGACGGAGGGGAAGGCCCTCCGCCAGGACGTCGTCCTAAGAGAAGTCGCCCGGGCGCGCTCGGCCCTGCACAAGGCCAGCTCCCGAATCTGGGGCGCGGTCGCGGCTCCCTTGACCGCGGGAATCGTGTTCCTCGGCATCGCCGGGGCCATGCTGCCCGGCTCCGAAGGGTTCGCGGCAAGCCACTACATGACGAATACGGCGCTCATCCTGTTCCTCGGGTACGGCTGGCCCGTCCTCGTGGGATGGGTCGTGGTCGGCCTCGGATTCGCCCGCGCTCAAGAGGGCAAGCACGCACTCGAGTCGAAGTTGGCGTAGCCGCCAGCGGTTCCCTGGGCCGTGACGTCACAGGAAGAGGGCGCTGTTCTCGCCGATGATCAACTGCTGTCCCTTCGGCAGGCGGCCGTCCGCCGAACGAATGGTCGCGTATCGGCCGATGAGACTGTTCACGATCTTGTGCCGCGTCTCGATGATCGCCTCGCCGATCACGATGGACGATTCGATGTCGGCCCCGACGAGTCGGGATCCGTCCCCGATGGACGTGTACGGACCGATGTAGGTCTCCGGCCCGATCACGCAGTCCCGACCGATCACGGCGGGACCGCGGATGACGCTCCCCGACTTCACGACGCTCCGGGCCCCGATCCGGACGCGCCCTTCCACCCGGGCCCCCGGTTCCACGGTGCCCTCGATCCCGCGTTCGATGTCTTCCAGGAGCAGGTGGTTCGCTTCCAGGATGTCCTCCGGTTTTCCGGTGTCCTTCCACCATCCCGTCACGACGTGGGCCTTGATGGATCGCCCCTGGGACCGCAGATCGTCCAAGGCCTCCGTGATCTCGAGTTCGTTGCGCCACGACGGCTTCAGCGACCGGATGATCGGGAAGATGTTCTTCCGGAGCAGGTAGATCCCGACGAGGGCCAGGTCGCTCTTCGGTGCCTTCGGCTTCTCGACGAGGGACAGGATGTGCCCCTTCGGATCGAGCTCCGCCACCCCGAATTTCTCCGGGCTCGGGACGTGGCACAGCATGACCTCCGCGTCGTAGCCGTGTTCCTCGAACTCGCGGACCATCGGGCGGATGCCGCCCTTGAGGACGTTGTCCCCGAGGTACACGCAGAAGGGCTCGTCTCCGATGAACGACTCGGCGCACCGGATCGCATGGGCGATGCCCGCGGGAAATCCCTGGACGACGTACGTGATCCGCACGCCATGGGCACTGCCGTCCCCGAGGAGTTCCTGCACCTTTTCCGGCATGAGGTCGCCGAGGATCACGCCGATGTCCGTGATGCCCGCTTCTCGAAGGTCATCGAGGCAGTACAGGATGTTCGGCTTGTTCGCGAGCGGGATCAGCTGCTTTGGGCCCGTGTGCGTGAGCGGTCGAAGCCGGGTCCCGTGGCCCCCCGCCAAGATGAGCCCCTTCATCCCGACACCCCGGACTTGAACCCGGCCGGCGGCACAAAACTATCGAGGCTCCGCTGCTCCTTCATCGCGGCGATCCCTTCGTCCACCGGGAGTACTGCGATCCGATGGCGCTTCGCCTTCGCGCTCGAGAGGGACGCGTTCGCGGGCCGCGGGGCTTTCAGGTGGAGCTCCGCCGCGCGGACCGGCCGGACCGTCTCGGGGTCGAGGCCGAAGGCCTTCACGAGGCGCACCGCGAAGTCGTAGCGGCTCATGCCGTCCGCGCCCGCGAGGTGATACACCCCGCCATCCCGCACTTTCAGGAGTTCCAGGACTCCCGCCGCGAGGCTGTCCGCGAACGTCGGAGATGCGATCCAATCCGTGGCCACGTCGATCGGCGTTCCGTCTCGGGCCGAGCTGAGGACCCAGGTGGCGAAGTTGAGGTAGGTATCGTCCCAGCCGTAGAGGAGACCCGGGCGCGCGACGAGATGGTCGGCGGTTGCCGCGAGGACGGCGTGCTCGCCCGCGAGCTTCGTCTCCCCGAAGTGATTCACGGGCCTCGGGACGTCCTGTTCGCGGTACCCCCCTTTCGTCCCGTCGAAGACGAAGTCCGTCGAGACGAACAGATACCGCGCCCCGATGTCCGTCGCGACCCTGGCAAGGGAGCCCGTCGATCCGGCATTCACCTGCCATGCGAGGTCCCGCTCCTCCTCGCATCGGTCCACGTCGTCCATCGCCTCGGCGTCGATGACCGCCGACGGCTTCGTCTTGCGGACGAGGACCATGCCCTCCTCCACGTTTTCCTTAGGGAGTTCGACGAAGTTGATGCCGGGATGCCTCGGCTTGGTTCGGGTGTAGGTGGCAACGACCTGGAACGATTCGCGGGCAAGGGCCGCGACCTTCCCGCCGAGGAGACCGCTGCCGCCGAAGACGAGCAAGGTCTCCATGCCCTATGCTTCCGAGTTCGGCGCGGGGATCGGGACGGGCTGTTCGCGGCGGAGTCTCTGCACGAGGTCCCACATCCTTTCGATGGGCGAACGACGCTCGCCAGGGATCCGCTGGAACCGTCGAGCGACTGCGTTCGAAGTCATGGAATCATCTTGTTTTTGTCGACCAAGTGACACCCACATCGGCGATGAATCGAGTCCATCCGTCCTCACTACAAAAGCGTAGCGGCGCTTCCGGTTGGACGAGTCTCGCGTTCTCACCGTCCTCGTCCCAAGGGGATGCGGGAGGCGATTCCGTACGGTCCGGCGAGCCGCCGTGTGCGCTGTTGTGCTCACGGTGGCCCGAAAAGCAGATATACAATCCGGACAAGCCTGGAGTGCGGGCGGAGGCCTGCGTTGGGGAGTACAAACAGAGCATGGGGCATCGTCCTCGTGGTGGTACTCGTCTCCGTGGGCGCTTGGTCTTCAGTGGCCCCGACGCGAGCCGATTCGAACGGATTCCAGTTCTCCGCCGCGGGCGACTTCGGGGCTTGGGTCGGCTTTCGACAAACCTTGGGCATCCTGAACACGTCGGGCTCGGCCTTCGCCCTGGCCATTGGCGACCTGAGCTACGGTGGGTTCACCGGGTACGCGGACAACACGACGGAGGCGGGATGGTGCGCCAAGTTCCACCGGTACTTTGCGAACGTCATCATCCTCGCGGGGAATCACGACACAGGAGCGTTTCCGCCTGGAGAAGGCAGCATCAACAATTTCACGAAGTACTGTCCCTTCCCGACGAGCCTCCGCGCTCCGGTTTTCGGGGTGTACGGGAAACAGTACTACTTCGATTATCCCCGGACGAACCCGCTCGCGCGGTTCATCTTCCTCTCTCCCGATCTCGTGTATGTGGTCGACGATGGAGAACATTACCTGTACACCGTGAACTCAACGCGGTACATGTGGACGCAAGCCGCGATCGACCAAGCCCATGCCGCCGGCATCCCTTGGGTGATCGTGGCGTCACACAAGAACTGCATCGGCGCCGGAGAGCACGCTTGTGAGACCGGAACGGATATTCTGAATCTCCTGTTGGGCGAAAAGGTCGACCTGATCCTGAACGCTCACACGCACAACTATGAGCGGAGCCATCAGCTGGCCCTGACGGGGAGCTGTCCGGGGATCCAGCTCCACAGCTTCAACGCGGGATGCATCGTGCATGATGGAGCCGATGGGAAATACCAGCGTGGCACCGGGTCCGTCCTCGTCATCCAAGGGACCGGGGGCCGGGAACTCGACTCCTTCGACCCAAGCGATCCGTACGCCGGCTACTTCGCCGCGCACATGGCAAAGGATACTTCGGGCGCGGGGAACGGAGTCGTCACGTACAACGTCTACCCGGACCGCATCGTCGCGCAGACCTCGTTCAACGGGACGTATTCGGACACGTTCACCATTGGAGACTTCTCAACCGGGCTCCTTGACCAACTTGTCGTGGCCCTGCCGATCGCGGCTCCCGTCGTGGTTGGCCTGATCGGCCTCGGGGTCGGTGGATTCTTGACTTGGCGCTTGAGGGTCATTGGCATGAGGGCCATCGGCATGCCGACAACCAGCTTGAAGGCTCGACTTTTCAGGCTCTGACCGCGAGGCGGTCAGGTACGGCGGGGAGAAGGCGGCCGTCATCACGAACGTTCGTCTTGGTTCAATCCCCCGGGTTGCCTCCGGATGCGACGGACATAGGACCCAGAAGTCGATTTCTTCGTATCGGTCCAAGATGGAGGGGAATGCGTTAGAATCTTGGATTGGACCTGGTAGCGATGCGTAACGCATGTCCTCAAGAAGCCGTCCGACTCATTCTCGTTTTTGGAACCGCTGCGGTGTCCCAGATGCCGTTGAAACTGCAAGCTGGGTAATATTTAAGCACCCTAGGGAACATGACGATTGGGGGAGGAGTCCACTGAGGTCTCTACGATTCTTGGTAAGCGTAGTCGCCGCTGCGGCATTGCTCTTCGCCTCCCTTACCCCGCCGCTCGTCGGTGCGGCTCAGGCCCCACCCGGGAGTTTGGCTTTCTCGGCCGCCGGCGATTACGGGTCATGGAGTGGACTCCGCGAAAGCTTGGCCCAGCTCGCAGCGTCGGAATCAGACTTCGTGCTCGCCTTGGGGGATTTGAGCTACGGCGGGAACACCGGGTACGCCAACTCGACGGAGCAGGCGTGGTGCGAACGCTTCCAGAAGAGCTTCCGGGACGTGGAGATCGTCGCGGGAAATCACGACGTGGGGCAACCTCCTCTCGGGGAGGGCGACATCAACAATTTCACGAAGTATTGCCCCTTCACACTCGATACCAGGGTCGTGGGCGAGTACGGGAGGCAATACTACTTCGACTTCCCAGCGACGAATCCACTCGCCCGGTTTATCCTGATTTCGCCCGACCTGATCTTCGACAACACGACGTACTACGATTACCACGTCAACAAGCCGTATTACAACTGGACCCGAGACGCGATCGACTCCGCTCATGCGGCGAACATCCCGTGGGTCATCGCTGCGATGCATAAGCCGTGCATCGGTGTGGGCGAACACGCGTGCGAAACCGGGACGGACATCCTGAATCTCCTGTTGGACGAGAAGGTGGATCTGATCCTCCAGGCGCACAACCACAACTATGAACGAAGCAAGCAGCTCGCGCTGAATCCCAGCACATGTGCGGCCATCCAAGAGCACGTCTACAATGCGAATTGCATCGCGCCGGCCGATGGCTCGTCGACCGGTCAATACCAACAGGGGACCGGCTCGGTGATCGTCATCGCGGGCACAGGAGGTCGGGAGATGGACGAGTTCGATCCGACGAACCACTATGCGCCGTACTTCGCGGCCTGGATGGGCAACAACACCGCAGGGTATGGAAACGGCGTCGTCAATTTCAACGTGGACGCGGGCCACATCGTCATGCACACGAGTTTCAATGGGACGTACACCGATACATTCACGATTTCGAGGCCATCAACCGTCGGGGTGCTCGACCTCATTCGCGCATACCTTCCGTTCATCGCGCTGGCTGCGATTGGAATGGGCGGACTCTTCTTCTGGTCTCGGAAGAGGGCGCGAAGGAAGGCCGAAGAAGGGTGAGAGAGCCTCCCGGGGGGTCAACGGTCGGACCGCAAGGTCGTCCCGAACGTCAGATTGCCCGAAGCACGGTGAGAACCTGATGACCGAACCCATGGAGGTTTCGACGAACGCGAGCGGGCGTCGAGTAGCCAACGGCTCGTACCGCAAGGAGGTCCGACCGGCGGTCGAGTCGTCCGCGGCGCAGGTTGCGCCAGGCACTCCCTCGACGCAAAAGGTCTACGCGATCATCGGGCCCGATGGTTCTGGGAAGACGACGATTGCCCGGGTCATTGCGGCCCGCCTCGCGGAGGCCGGAGTCCGCACCCGAATCGCATGGATGCGGTCCCCTCGAATCGTGACCCTCGGGGTCATCGGCATTCTGCGGCTTACGCGGCTCGCCAAGACGGTCCGCATGGGGGACCACGATGATGTCCACATCGACCTGAAACGCCATCCGCTGCTCCTGCATCTGTACGCATGGTCGATCACCTTCGACTACTTCCTCGGGTACTTCGGGAAGGTGACGATTCCCCGCCGACTCTTGCGCCGCACTGTGATCTGCGACCGATTCGCGTGGGACACCCTCGTCGACCTCGGGCTCACCTCGGGGCTCGACGAAGGGTTCCTCGAGTTCCCGCAAGGAAGAATCCTCCTGGACCTCGCGAAGAGACACGGCGGTGTGCTCGTCATCGCGTCCCCGGAAGAATTGCTGCGGCGGCGTCCCATCCTGTCGCTCGACCCGCGGCTCCCCAGGCGGCTCCGGTTGTATGCCGAACTCGCGGCCCGATTTGGCCTCGGCACGGTGGACAGCGGGAACACGTCCGAATCTCTCAGCGCCTCGAAGGCGGCCGAGTACCTCGGAATCCCAGCGGAATGATTCGAGGTCCAAGGAAGATCCGATTCCCGAGGGGTGGACCGTGGCGTGACTTGGGCGTGGGGTTTAACTCTCGCCACCGAATCCCGCAGTCCTTGAACCAACGAGGCGCCGCGAGAAAAAGAAGGTCCCTCGGACGAATCGTCCGCCGCCTCTCTCCATCCGACGAACTCGAGTTGCGCGTCGCGGCAACGAGAGCGGGTTCGGGAGTGTGTGGCTGAATGCGCGTTCCCTCCTGGTCCATTCCCCTCGCACAATGGTTGCGGAACCACCAACTCTTGTATGCCCGCTGGGTCCGCATCTACGAGGCGGACACGTCCGCGGTTTCGCCGCAACGTCCAACGGTCGACGTCGAGATCTTTGAGGCGAAGGACGAAGACATTCGTCGGCTCGCGGCGATGGTGAGCAGCTCGCCGGAGGCGTGGCTCGGTCGGCAGACCCGGGGGAGCGTGTGCCTCATCGCTCGGTCCGGTACCACCTATCGCGGCTATCTTTGGATCACCCGAGGGACGCATCTCGTCCGCGAAGTGAACCACGTCGTGAACGTGTCCCGGGATCCGTCCGGGGCGTACATCCACAACGTGTTCGTCATGCCGGACTCCCGAAGGATGGGGATCTTCGGGGCGCTCGTGGCGGCCGCAAAGCAATGGGCGGAAGCGCGGGGCCTCTCGAGGTTGTACACGACGATCGCCCGGGACAACGAAGCCTCGGAGAGAGCCCACCGGGCGGCGGGATTCCGGACCGTGGCGGGAAGCGTCACCGTCCTCCGCGTGGGGAGCCACGAGTGGAAGCGCGTGTCGCGACCGAGAGGGACCCGTGTCGTCGACCTTCTCGAGTGAGCCATCTCGGCCCCAGACGACGGGGATCGGTCGGAATTCTGGGACAGTGAACTGAGGGGTTTTATAAGGGACCGTGTTCCAGACACGTACTACCTCTACCCGGATGATTTCGAGAGCCAAGAGCGGTCGAATGATCGTCACGATCCACCAGCCGAACTACCTCCCCTACCTGGGGTTCTTCCACAAGATGGCGAATGCGGACGTGCTCGTCCTCTACGATACCGCCCAGTACTCGAAGCAACTCGGGTTTCACAATCGGAACCGGATCAAGACGCCGCAGGGAGCGCAGTGGCTGACAGTCCCGGTTCAGCATTCGACGCTTCGCGCCCTCCGGGACGTCCAGATCGTCGACGGACCCTGGGCCCTACGGCATCGGCAAGCGCTCGATGCGAACTACCGACGCGCGCCGTGCTATGCGTCCTACGAGAAGGAAATCCACGCCGTCCTCGAGAAGCCCTGGACGTCGCTCGCGGACTTGAACGAGGCGCTGATCGCCCTCGTCGCCCGCTGGCTTTCGATTCGCACGAAGATCGTGCACGCGTCGGAATTGCCCGCGCCGCAAACGGAGGATGCGACGGCCAAGAACATCCACATGGTCCGAAGCCTGGGGGGCGATACGTACCTCTCCGGCCAAGGCGGCCACGACTACCTCGACGAGAGCCAGTTCACCGACGTCCGCTTGGTCTACGACGCGTTCACGCCGACCCCCTATCCCCAGCTGTTCGGCGAGTTCATACCCAATCTGGCTGCCATCGACGCGGTGTTCAACTGCGGGGAGTCCATCAAGTTGAGGAAGATGTTCGGAGACGCATCGAGGTGAAGCCGCTGATAAGCGGTGGATTCATACCTCCTTCTTGCATCGGTTGGACTCGGGGCTCCCCAAACGAACATCTTGGCGGTCGGTGCCCATCCGGACGACGTCGAGCTCGGCTGTTTCGGAACCCTGCTCGAGAAGAAGAGGTCTGGCCACAACGTCTATGCGGTCGCGCTCGCCCCCGGCGCCTACGGCACACTCCGGTGGGACGAGATCGAGGCCGTGTGGTCGGAATCCCGAAAGGCCCTTCGGGCGGGGGGCGGGAAGGGAGAGTACTTCCTCGGGAAGTTCCCGATCGGGAGTCTCGTCCAGGACTGGGCCACGGTCGGATTCGTCGACGATTTAATCCGTACCTACTCGATCGACACGGTCATCTCCCACCACCACGGCGAGGCCCACCAGGACCACATCGCGGCCCAGCGGATCGCGACGGCCGCCGCCCGCCGACACGTGGACCGTCTCTGGCTCTGGGAGTCCGTCATCTACACGCATCGGAACGTCCATCCTTTCAATCCCCAGATGTACGTCCCGGTCAGCCGGGAATCGTTCGACGGCAAGATGAAAGTCCTGGAGACATACCTGGCCGCGGGCCTCCTCGAACCCCTGGAGGTGGAAGCCCAGCGCCACCTCGCGCGGTATCGGGGCGCGGAGATGCACCGGGACTTCGCCGAGGCGTTCGAGGTCATCTGGGAGGTCCATGACGGATAGCCCGCCCCCCGATTGGCGGGCGATTCTGGGATCCGCAACGCCCCGAGTGTCATTCGGGAATCCGGGCGTCCGCCCCATGCGTAAGATTTCGGACACCCAAGAATGGTGGGACCAGACGATCATGGTCCGCGGCCCATTCCGTCCGTCCAAGGCCGCCGCCGCGAGTCCGTTCGTCGTCGAGCAGGATGCCGCTGCGAAGGCCCGGACGTACCACGACGCAGCCCGGAAGGTCTTTCCCTTCGAGGCCCGGCGGCGCGACCTGGCCCGCTTCGCCGCGGACTTCTACAAGAACCGCCTTCGGATTCGAGGGACCGCGGGCACGCGTGCGGCCATCGAGGCCCTGGCGAATCCCGACACCCTGCTCATCGAGATGGCCCACGACGGCCAGCTTCCCCACCTGGGGATCGTCCGGCTTGTCCTCAAGGCCGACGCGATTGCCCGGATGGACCGGAAGGCGCTCACGCTCTACCTGATCGGAAACCACTATACGGCCGAGATGCGACCGGAGAACCTTCGGTTCGGCGCGCCCCTCAAAGGAGGCTCGCCGGACGAGGTGAAGCACCCGCCGAAGGTGCGGGTCGGCAAGGCCCGGTCGCATACCCCGTTCCGATGGCTCCGGCCGCCCACGTCCCACGGGCTTCACGCGCTCCGGAAGCAAATCGACGACTTCGTCGAGAACAACGTCGCGCACGAGATGAAGGCGGGTGGCCGCCTCCGAACGAACGCCAAGCGACGAATCGCGGTCCGACTCGACCAACTGTTCGGCATGATGCACCTGGCCGCCGAGGAGGTGGAAAACCTGGGCGACTGGTTGATCCGCATCCAGCACGACCTGTTTCACCTCATGCTCGGGCACGAGGCGGACCGCATCCTCTTCCTTCCGATGGCGGACCTGACGGACCTCGTCCGTCCGGAGCTCACCCTGATCGCGGACCGCTCGAAGGAGGTCGACGCGATCAAGGCCGCCGTCGCGGGGAGTCAGATCGCTCAGCACGGGGAACCGTATCAACGGGGCCCCCAATCGTCGACGTTCTGGGTCCATTGCCCGTCGTGCTTCCGACGGACGCGACAGCCCTGGCGGCCCGGGACGCCGGTAGAATTCGTCTGCCCGACCTGTGCGAACCGCGCGATCTTGGCCGGGGAGGGTGCCTGGGACTGGGTCATGCCGGACATCGTCGGCTACGAGGTCGCGCTGTTCCGCCTCGGTCTCGGAGGATGGGTCGTCGGATCCCACGCCCCATACCATCCCGTGATCGAACAGGCCTATTCGCGGTTGTTCCGATGCGAGATGCCGCCGAAGTTTTTCCTCACGAGCGTGCCGATGTTTCGCGGCATCGGAGATCCCGCCGACGGATACGGCCGGACCCGGCTGCTCCGCGCGCTCCTGGAGATGGAGCCGTCCGCCCTCGCCGCGGCGCTGTCCTCTCCATGGTCCGACGATCCGAAGATCCATTCCGACCTCCTTCGCTTTCCCGACGTCCCTTCTATTGGTCGCCAGGAATCCATCTATCAAAAAACATGATGGAGACGTCGCGTGACCGTGGCTCGGACAAATGCCTTAACCGGGAGAGCGCTCCAACGACCGATGGAAACGACGGCTCCGCTCGAACGGCCCCAGAGCTGGTCCGAACTCTTCGCCTTCGCGAAGCGGGCGGGCGAGGCGTTCATCGGACGGACCCATCAGTGGGTCGCGGGCGAGCGGATGGAGGACGCGCTCCTCGCGGCGAGGCAGACGAACGCGCGCGGCATGGAGGCCATCCTAAATTACCTCGGAGAACGCCTCCAGGACCGCGCCCAGGTGGAAGCGACGGCCCGCGAATACCTTCGACTCCTGGCCGCGATGGAGTCCGAGGGGATCCGCGGCGCGGTGAGCCTCAAGCCGACGCAGTTCGGGCTTCTGATCGACCGAGCGTTTGCGCTGTCCGAGGTGCTTCCCGTCCTCGACGCAGCGAGGGCCCAGGGCCGCGTCCTCTGGTTGGACATGGAGGCCGCCGACACCACGGACGACACAATCTGGCTTTGCGAACGCCTCCTGGAGCGGTACGAACGCGTCGGGATATGCCTCCAAGCCAGTTTGCGACGAACTCGGGAAGATGTCGACCGTCTCATCGCGGCCGGTGCGCGGATCCGACTTGTGAAAGGGGCCTACAAGGAACCGCCCGACATCGCGCACGGGTCGCGGAGTGAAATCGACAGCGCGTACCTGAAGCATCTCGAGACCCTGTTTGCCCGAGGCAGAGATTTTTCCGTCGCCAGCCACGACCGCCGCATGATCGAGCGGTCCCTCGAGCTCGCACGGGATCGTCCGGCCCCGTTCGATTTCGCGATGCTCCAAGGCGTCCTGGACCCGCTTCACGCGGAGCTCGTTCAGAAGGGACAGCGCGTCTCCGAGTACATCTCGTACGGGCCGAAATGGCTCCCGTACTTCGGCCGCCGGTGGAGGGATCGGCCGCGGAACGCGGTGACGATGGCCCGTGCCTTCGTGAACCGATGAGGCGGCTCCCCCCGGGAGTTTACTGGGATCCTCGGGCGGGTTCATGTTCTCTTTGACCGGAGATGCCTTTGACTGGAGATGCATTTGACGTGTACCGGAACCTTCAGGTAGCTCCGGCGGGTCCACACGGCAACGAACGGCATACGGTGATCCCCGCGTTGTCGGGGAATTCGGCGGAGGAGGATCGGAGATTCGCATCCTGTTTGCGATCGCCCACCTAGGCAAGGGCGGAGGGGTGGCCCTCCAGGCGTTCCAGCTGTTCAAGATCCTCCAGCGGACGGTGGATGTCCAACTCGTGTGCCTCGATGCCCCGGGTCCGCATCGGGGCCTCACCCAGGAACCCGGGGTGATCGTCGCGGGGCCCCTCGTGTTCCCCCGGGGAATCCAAACCTTGGCCCAGGCGTTGCGGTCGTCTCGCCACGACCACGATGTCTTCCACGCCCTGGATCCCTATTACGCCTTCCCGGCCACCTACCTCGCCCGCGTCTTTCCTCGGATCATCAGTCTGGGCACGGACCCGGGCTTGGAGATCGCGATGCGATACGGGCCGGCCGCGGGGGCCGTGACCCGAGCGGCGATGGTCCCTTTCCTCTCGCAGAGCGTCGTCGTCACGAACTCGCAGGCCCTGGCCGATCGCTTCCAATCGTATCACGCCCGCGTGATCCCGAACGGCCTCGACCTCCGCAAGTTCGAGCGGCTCCCGACGGCGGAGGAAGCCCGGAGACTGCGCGGCCTTCCGACGGACCGCACGCTCCTCTCCTACGTGGGGAAGGTGATCCCGGAGAAGCGGCTCGAATGGCTCCTCGACGTCGTGCGACGCCTGCCGGATACCGACGCCGTCGTCGTGGGCGGGTACACGGAGGAGCACTACGGAGATCGGTATTACCGGCAGCTCCTCGCGACCTACGCCGACGTCGGGGCCCGGACGCATTTCATCGGCGAGGTGCCCTGGGATCACGTGCCGTCGTACCTGGCCGCCTCGGACGTGTTCGTCTATCCGTCCCCCTGGGAGGGCTCGCCGAACGCCGTCATCGAGGCGATGGCGGCGGGCGTGCCCGTGGTCGTCTCCGACATCGCCGCCCACCGGGAGATCATCGAGCATGGGCGGACGGGCTTCCTCGCCTCGGACCCGGAGTCGATGGCCCGATTTGTCGACACCCTCGCGAAGGACTCCCGGTTGCGTCAGGAAATCGGATCCCGCGGACGCGCCCTTGTGTTCGAGCGTTTTTCCGCCGAAGCCTGCGCGCAGGCCCACCTGGACCTGTATCGCGACATCCTCGGATCCTGATTGTCCGCAGGCAGGTCGGTCGGCCCACCGAGGCAAGCCGGATCGCGGCCGATCCGTGCGGGGAACGAAGTTCGGGGAACCCTCAAATAGAGGCGAACTCCTGAAGTTCCAGCGCGAAAAAGAAGACACGCTCGCCCCCCGGGAGTCGCGGCGTCAGAGGCCCCGGTTCTCGCGGGCGTGATCGCGAACGTGGTTTCGCGCATTCGAACAAATTTGGGAGAGCGAGGGCAACGAAGATCGCGGTGGCAGCCCCCGAGTACGGTCGGATTTGGGGCGGGATCGGGACCTACGTCAGCCAACTGCTGCGAGGCATGGGCCCTCGGCACGAGGTGACGATCTTCGGCGGCAGCGAGGCCGCGTCCTCCGATCCCCGGGTGACGACCGTTCCGCTGACGAATGGCGGAGGCGTCATGGCGAACTACCTTAAGTTCCAGCTCGCGCTCCGGCGGCGGTTGCCCGACCTGATCCGGCAATATCGTCCGGACCTGTTCGTCGTGCATCACGCGCAGATGCCGGACCTCCTCACCTCGACGAAGGCGTGTCCCGTCGTCGTGACGACGCATACGACGATCCTGGGGCAATCCCGCGGGATCCAGCAGGCGCGGCGCCGCGGAAGCCCCCTTGACGATTCGGAGAAGACGACGATGACCGTGCTCCCCGCGCTCCTTCCGGCCGAGGTCTACTACTGGAAGCGGGTCCGTCACGCCCTCTTCGTGTCGAACGCGGTGCGTGCCGAGGTGATGGGCACCTACCTGCCGCGGCTCCGGACCTCCGCCACGGTCCCAAACGGACTCTCCCTCGATGACGCTCCTCCGGCGACGGAGAGAGTGGACGACGAAGGCTCCATCCTCTTCACCGGCCGCCTCCTCGGATGGAAAGGCCTGTCCGTGTTGCTGCACGCCCTCCCGTATCTGCCGCGTCGCGAACGCCTGTATGTGACCGGGAGCGGCCAGGTCGAGACGTGGCGACGGCACGCCGAGACCCTCGGACTCGGGGCCGATCGGGTCCAGTTCCTCGGAGTGATTCCCCGGCCCGAACTCCTCGCCCGCCTGCAGCGGGCGTCGCTCGTGGTCGTGCCGAGCTTCATGGAAAGCTGTCCGTACTCGCTCATCGAGGCGATGGCCCTCGGCAAGCCGATCGTCGCGAGCTCCGTTCCGGGGATCCGCGACATGGTCGTGGACGGGGAGTCGGCGTTGCTCGTGCCGCCCGGTGATCCGAAGGCCTTGGCATCCGCCATGGAGCGAATCCTCGCGGACGAGGCTCTCGGTCATCGGATCGGAGCCACGGCCGCGGACCGGGCGAGGGAGCGCTTTTCATTGGCCCGCATGTGCGACGAAACGGTTCGGTACTTCGAGACGGTCCTCGCCGCGTCGTGAAGCGGTGCGGGGATTCGGCCGCAACCCGACGCGCGGAATACCGGCTTCACGCCGGACTTCACTGTCCGGATGGCGCCTGGGACCGTTTCACCGATTCTCGCGGGTCCGCACGCCCGCCGGATTCGTTGGCAAGGTCCAACCAGAGGGCCAGGTATTCCTCCAACGCGCGGTCGACGGAATACCGGTCCACCGCGATTTGTCGCGCCCCTTCCCGAAGGCGTCGGCGCATCGCGGCATCCGAGCCCATCTCCAGGAGGCGGTCGCTGGCTTCCTCGGGCGATCGGACCCGAAACCCGCTCTCTCCGTCGACGACGGCCTCCTCGGATCCGGGGATGTCCGTCGTCAGGATCGGGATGCCCATCGCGAGGGACTCGAGCCATGCGAGGGGCGGAGCGGCGGTCGATCGGGCGTCTTGGATAGGAGAGAGGAAGACGTCGGCGGATGCGCGCGCCGCTTGAAAGGCCTCGGCCGACCCGAAGACGCGCAGTCCGGGGCGTTCGAACGCCCGGAACGACTCCTTGAAGTGCTCCGGCTTGAAGCAGAAGAGAAAGGCATACTTCGTCGGGTCGCTTCGAAGGGTCCGCTCCGCGGTCTGCAACGCCGCGCGCAGATCGTCCTCCGTCGTCTGCTGAATGAACCCGGTCCAGAACCCCACGATCTGCTCCGCCCCCAGTCCGAACTCCTTCCGGGCTGCGGCCCGCTGCTCGTCCGAAGGGACGTCGAACCGGTCCACGTCGATCCCCCAACGAATCCGGCGGACTCGCTCCCGGCGAAACCGGAGCTCGAGCAGACGCCGCTGGTATGCGTCCGAGAAAGGGACGACCGTGTCGAAGCTCGCGAAGCTGGCCTCGAGGAACAGATCGTACAGCGGACGATTCGGCTGGTACGTCGGTGCGGAGATCGTCAGCGGGACGTGGGGGAAGGCGAGCCGGAGCGGCGCCATGGCCGGCCCGTAGTTCTCGATGAAATGGATGACGTCGGGACGGAAGCGTTTGCGGTAGCGGCGGACCGCGCGGACGATCCGCGGAAGACTGACCGTCTTGCTCACATAGTTGTTCGTCCCGGCGATGTACCAGTGGGTCGGGTTGAAGCGAAGGTCGGGTCGCAGGTACACCGGGATCGGGGCGACCCGACGGAGAGGGAGACCTCCGTTCGGAACATCCTCGACCATCGCCGACACGATTTCGAGGTCGTGGCCGAGCCGTTGGAGCCCGCCGAACATGTCGAGCCAGAAGTTCTTGTCTCCGGCGTGACGGAACGGCAAGATTCGCGACCCGACGATTAGGATCCGCAGGTACTTCCACCGCCGAATGATAGGTACCCTGACGCCTTATTTGAAATTCGCTTCAGTCCGCGTACGACCTCGGATGGGAGGCGAGCGACCCGAGGACGCAGGAAGAGACGATACCCTTTTGCCCGCGTTCCAATCTCTTGGCCCGCCTGAGCCGGTCCCTCCCAAGGACCGATGTGCAGGGCTGAGCCATGGAAACCCTTCGGATCGCGATCCTCACCGAGACCCTCCCTCCCGACTCCCTGAAGCTGCAGCCGTGGAGGTACCTGGGCGAACTCGCTCGGGCGCTGCAGGACGCCGGCCATGAGGCCTCGGCGCTGACGACCGAGGCGGGCGTCCCGACGTGGAACGGGGTCCGCGTCGACCGGCATCCCGACGCCATCGACTTCCGGTCGGCCCGCCGGCTCCATCGCCTCGTGGAGACGCGCGGTTACGACGCGGGAATCGTCCGTCTGACGGCGGGCCTGTTCTTCTCCCTGCACCGGGAGCCGGGCACGCCCCCGTCCAAGGGCCGGCTGATTGGAATCTTCCTCCGTCCCCTCCACAACGGATGGGACCTGGCCCGGCGATTCTTGGACCCCACCCTCGTCCCCGAGATCCGCCTCGACCTGCACCATGCGGGCTTGTACGCCTCCCGCCGCCTCGGCACGTGGGCCGATCCACCCCCTTATGTGAATGACTACGCCTTCCTCTGGGAGAGCGACCGAGCGACAGGGATTTCCGCCGGGCTCCCGGCGGGATCGTGCCACGTCGTGCGCCATCCGTTCGACCCCTTTTTCCTCGATCGCAGGGGCGCGGGCCTCGGATCCCGACTGTCCGGGGCCTTCGGACCCGTTCCTCGGCGCGTCATCTTCTCGGGGCCTCCCGAGGCCACTCGGGGGAGCCGCGACGTGGTCCAGCTTCCGAGCGTCCTTCCCCGGGACCCTCCGACGCAGGTCGTCCTGCTCCTGCGTGACGGGCGATTTCCCGCCCCGGTCGTCAAGCGGAAGCGGATCGGCGTCCACGAGGTCCTCGCCGTGCACGGCCTGATCACGCGGGAGGAGTTGCGCGCGATCTACCGCACATCCCACGTCGCTGTGTTCCCGTACCGTTTCGTGCGGACGGGGCTTCCCCTCGTCGTCCTCGAAGCGGTCGCGGCGGGTCTGCCCGTCGTCACGACGCGCATTCACCCGATCCGAGAACTCGAAGGGCGGACGGGCCTCGTCTTCGCGAGGCCCCGGGATCCTCCGGACATCGCGCGGGCGATCGAATTCGTGTTCGACGACGCCCAACGGGCCGCGGTCGTGCGGAAAAACGACGAGTGGATCCGAACGACGCCGGACTGGTTCACCGTCGCAAAGAACTTCGTGTCATTCGTCCGGCGATAGCCTTTCCTCCGGTCGCGGGCGAGGGTTTTTGAATGCCGGCCGGTTTCAACGCGAGGCACACGTCGATGGTTCCCTCCGAACGACCTCCCGCGGCCGGTGCGACCTTCCCGTACATCGGCCTCGCGGTGGCCGTCCTCGCACTGTATGCGATCCTCGCGGTCACGATGCCTCTGAATCCCTATCGGGCCGCGGTGGCCCTCGTGGCCTTCTTCGCCATGGGGTACTGCACGCTCGGCCTCGTCGCGGGGGGACGCATCCCGATGTCCGTCGCGGAGATCCTCGCCTTCACCGTCGGACTGACGATCCTCATCACGGCGTTGTCGGCCCTCGCGGTTTCGATCGTCGGCATCCCGATCACGGAATTCGCGGTCGTGATCGTCGGATTGCCGCTCGCGGTCATCGCGTTCCTATTGCGCCGCCCGGCGACGAATCCTTGGATGGCCTTCGTCGATTTCGCCCGGCGCTTGTTCGACTTCTCCGACTACACAAAGGGCGAGAAGGGAGTCGTCGCCGCCCTCTACGTGGCCGTCGTGGGCGCCGTCGTGTTCCTCGTGTCCCTGGCGAACGTCCACTATCCCGACGCACCGTCCGTGGGTCTCGCGCTCACCGGCCCCGACGGGACCGCGAACAGCCTCAATCGGTCGTTCGTCCTCGGTCAGCCTAAGTCCATCACAGTGACCGTGATGGGCAATGACACCGCGAGCTTGTACGAGCTTCGCATCCGGCTCGTCCCGCTCAACGCGACGGGGACGGAGCCATTCCATACGGTCTCAACGACATCGCCCTTGCGGATGGATGCCTTCGGGGAGTTCTCCGAACCAATCGCCCTCGCCGTCGGGGCGTCATGGACGCAATCGTTCACGATCGCCCTCGATACCGCGGGTACGTTCACCTTGCGCTTCGAGCTCTTGAACAAGGCCATGGCCGTCGTCACCGAGGGCCACCTTCCCGTGGTCGTGATGTAGGTCGGCGCGTCACCTCGGCGGGGTCCACATGACTCGGTAGAGGGAGAAAGTCGCGTCCTGGTAGACGAGCGCGAGGTGCGGATCGCGCGCAAATTTTCCGACCTGCGCTGCGGTCAGGTTGGCCGTCAGGGCGGGTTCTTGGAAGAAGTTCGGCCGCAGGGTGAGCATCCATCGATCGACCGCGATGTAGTCCCCCACGGATATTCGCGACCACTCGGTCGCGTTGAGGGCTGTACTCGTGAAGATCCGAGAGCTTCCGAAATCCACCTCCATGTTCGCGAAGCCGGCTAACCCGTCGATCGCGAGCTGATCGCCCCAGAGGCGTTCCCGGCCGATGTGGACATCCGTCCACGTCGAGGCCCGGATCGCGTCCGAACCGAAATTCAGCGGCGAGTCGGTCGTACGGGCGAGGGGAGATTCGAAGTAGGACCGCGTGGAGGCCGGGGCTAGGTTGCCACCCATCAGGATCGCGGCCGCGATCGCGACGCATGCGGCACGCGGGAGCCAATCCCGCTTTCCCGTGAATCTGGGTATGAGCCGACCCCAGCGACCGGAGGAGGCTCCAGCCCAGCGGATGAGGGTGGCAGCCGCGAAGGGAGCCACGAAGAGGTTCGTGTATTCCCCGATTCGAAGCGTGACGAAGTTGAAGCCCGTGGTGACCAAGGGCAACGTGACGATCGTGACGGTCGTCGCCACGAGGCCATTCGCCACCGCGAACGGATGTTCCCTCGATTTGCGGAACCGGTAGAGGCTGATCAGCGCCAGCACGAGGAGGGCAAAGACCGAGCCGGCGACCCAGGCGATTTCCCCCGTGGTGAAGGTTCGGCCCAGGCCGGCACTCGTACCCGCCGGAGGGAAGTTCTCAGGGGCCACGAGTCGATAGATGACTGTCTCGAGGTTCTGTTCGTGACCGAGGAAGATCGAATACGTGAAGAACGTGATGTAGAGCGCGAGCAAGCCGATGAAATACAGGAACAGGACGCCCAATCGCACGGAACCGATGGCGGGGCGAAATCGCGGGCGGGACATGAACACCGCAAGCGTGGCCAACCAACCCGCGAAGATGTAGGACGACAGGTGGTGGGTCATCACGATTCCGCCCGCCACGAGCATGAAGAGGACCTGGGCGCGCCGCTGCGCGCTCTTGTCCGCGCTCCGGGTCAGCATGACGAGCGAGAGCAAGGAGAGCCCGACGAACACGATGCCCATGCCCTGTTGGACCGGCGTGTTAAACAGGATCGACGCGGTTCCGAGATAGAAGAAGAGACCGAGGATCGCGATTCGGGTGCTGAAGAGGCGTCGGCCGATCGCGAAGATGGTCGCGGGGAGCGCGAGCAGCCGGAGGAGCGGCTCGATCCACAGGTACGCGACGGTCCCGGGAACGCCCGTCGCCAGGATCACGTACCCCATGAAGACGTTTCCGAGGGGGTAGAACGAGTAGGTATGCGCGAACGCGTTTCCGGTACCGGGGGACCAGAAGCCGCTACGGACGATTTCGTCCGTGAACGAGAAGTTGAAAATCGGGTCCGTCCCGTAGATGACGCCATGTGGGGCCGCGATCGCAAACAAGAGAAAGATCACGACGACCGGGGGGAAGAGGAACGGAAACTTCGGGGTCCGCACGAGGGCCACGTAGAACGGAGCGCACATCATCGCGAGGAAGAGCAGAAAGAGGATCCGCGGGATGCCCAGGACTCCGGCCTTGAATTCCAGGAAGGTGGAGATCAGCCCCAGGAGTCTCATGAGGCAGACGGCCAAGGTCACGATGTCGAGGTACGCCGGTCCCCGGACGCGCGCGGCCAAGAGTTCGTCCTATCGCGGCTTCCTTGATTAAGGCTTCGAACCATGGGTTCCCGGGGCCG